>Ga0209579_10002365_pt1 | contig 14578 bp, 10 predicted proteins | sample Coa_R1_2_FD_187152 | JGI IMG/M metagenome (GOLD analysis project Ga0209579, IMG submission 187152) | Surface soil microbial communities from Centralia Pennsylvania, which are recovering from an underground coalmine fire - Coalmine... | ecosystem: Environmental > Terrestrial > Soil >... | reverse complement strand
CGCCGATGACGTGCTCGAGGCAATCGGCGTGCCGCCTGCCAGGCGGGTCGATCCCGATCCGCCGAGCGCACCCGCCGCCGCTGCCCTCGCGGCGCTCGATAACGGTGCGGGAAGCGCGGACGAGGTCGCCCGGTTCGCCGGCCTCGAGCCCGCTGCCGCAGCCGCAGCCCTCGTCGAGCTCGAGCTCGCCGGTCTCGTCACCGGCCGTTCGGGGGTGTACAGGAGGTGATGCCTCAGCCGTAGCATCATCGCTCGTGACGACAACTTCATATTGGCTTGCCGAGCCGTTCGAGCCGCGGACGCGCGTGACGTCTGAACCCGTGGACGTTGCGGTCGTCGGAGCCGGTGTGACCGGATGCGCTTGTGCGTTGGCGCTCGCAGAACGTGGGCTGCGAGTCCGCGTACATGAGGCCCGGCACGTCGCGGCCGGCGCGAGTGGGCGCAACGGCGGCTTCGCCCTTCGCGGTGGCGCAATGCCGTACGACCGTGCCCGGGACAAGCTCGGCGCCGAGCGGGCCCGTCTCCTGTGGCAGCTGACGGAGTCGGCGCTCGTCCGGCTCGAGGCCCTCGCGGGCGACACGTTCCGTCGCGTCGGCAGCCTCCGGCTTGCGGCCGACGACGGGGAGCGAGAGCAGCTCGGGCATGAGCTCGAAGCCCTGCGCGAGGACGGGTTTGCCGCTACCTGGGTCGATGAGCCGCGCCCGCCGCTCGACCGGCTGTTCCGCGGCGCGATCCTGCACCCGTGTGACGGGGCGCTCGATCCTGCCAGCTGGGTGCGGCGCCTGGCCGACCGGGCGTGCGCGGCAGGGGCCGAGGTGGTCGAGGCGAGTCGGGTCGCATTGGCAGAGCTCGAGGCACCGGCCGTGATCCTCGCCGCCGACGGCCTCCTCGGCGGGGTTGGAGTCCCCGAGCTGACCGCTCTCGTCTGGCCGGAGCGCGGACAGATGCTGGCGACCGAACCGCTGGCCGAGCGCCTCTACGAGCGGCCGCACTACGCGCGGAACGGCTTCGACTACTGGCAACAGCTGCCTGCCGGCGTCCTCGTGGTCGGCGGCAAGCGCGACACCGATATCGAGTCGGAGCACACGGCCGAGGAGGCGACGAGCCCCACGGTCCAGGCGCAGCTCGACGAGCTCGCGACGCAGCTCGTCGGCCGGTTGCCGCGCATCACGCACCGCTGGGCCGGCATTTGGGGCGAGACACCGGACCGCCTTCCACTAGTCGGCCGCGTCCCCGGGCGCAACCGGCTCTGGGTCGCCGGCGGCTACTCGGGTCACGGCAACGTGCTCGGGCTTGCGTGCGGCGAGCTGGTTGCGCGTGCCATCGTCGGCGAGCAACCCGGCGAGCTCGAGCTATTCGACCCGGCGCGGTTCGCCTAAAGCTCGATCCGCGCCAGATCCGGCAACGAGGGCGCGGCATCTAGCGCCGCGAGGGTAATCGCGAGATCCTGGATCGCAAGGCCGGTCGAGTCGAAGGCAGTCACCTCGTCGTCGCTGACCCGGCCGGCGGCCTCACCCATCAAGACGGCGCCGAGCTCCGTGACCTCGGCGCGCGTCAGCGCGCCGTCCTCGATCGCGTGCGCCAGTTCACCGCCGTGGCTCGCCTGCTCCCAATCGTCGCAGAACACGTGCGCCCGAGCGAGCTCGTTCGACGCGGCCTCTGCCTTGCCCGGGCCGTCGGCACCCATCAGGCTGACGTGTCGCCCCGGCCGGAGCGAGCCTTCGTCGAGGACGATCTCATACCCCGGGGTAACCGTCGCGATCGTGTCGGCGCGCAACGCGTCCGCGAGCGATTCTGAGGCCGACGCGCCGGTCTCCTCGGCGACCCGGCGAGCACGCTCGGCGTCGACGTCCCAAAGCAGGACTCGCTGACCGCGTGCCTGGAAGGTGCGTGCAACGGCGCGGCCGTTCACGCCGACGCCGATCACCGCCGCGAGCTCGGCGTCGGCGCGGCCCAGCGTCTCGGCGGCGACGACGGCCGCGGCGCCGGTACGCAGCGCCGTCACCGCGCCCGCGTCAAGAAACGCGAGGAGCCGTCCGTCGTCGGCGTCCGAAACGAGCACCACGCCGCTCACTGTCGGCAGGCCGCGGGTCGGGTTGCCGGGGAACGAATTCACCCACTTGAGCAAGGCGCGTCCGTTGCCGAGGGCGGGCATGGCGCGAAAGTCACCCGCCGGATAATTCGTGACGTACACCTTGGGCGGCATCGTCCACTCGCCCCGTGCGTACGCGACGAAGGCCTCCCGTACCACCTCGACCGCCTGCTCCGGCGACACCGCCTGTTCGACCTGCGCGGCGGTGAAGACCGGAATCGCGGTCAAAGCGTCTTTACGGACGAGACGAGCTTCAGCACCGACTCCTTCGCGTCGCCGAACAGCAGCGACGTCTGCGGCTCGACGAAGAGCGGGTTGTCGATCCCCGCGAAGCCCGTTGCCATCGATCGCTTGAGCACGACGACCTGCTTGGCCTGGTCGACGTTCAGGATCGGCATGCCGTAGATCGGGCTGCCGGGCTCGTTGCGGGCGGCCGGGTTGACGACGTCGTTCGCGCCGATCACTAACGCGACGTCGGTCTGCGCGAACTGTGGGTTGATCTCGTCCATCTCGTGCAACGACTCGTAGGGAATGTTCGCCTCCGCGAGCAAGACGTTCATGTGGCCGGGCATTCGGCCGGCGACGGGGTGGATCGCGTACTCGACATCGATGCCTTTCTTCTCGAGCGTGTCGGCGAGCTCGGCGACGGCATGCTGCGCCTGCGCGACCGCCATGCCGTAGCCCGGAACGACGATCACCTTCTGCGCGTACGCAAGCATGATCCCGACGTCTTGGGCCGTTACCGTGCGCACGGTGCCCTCGACGGCGATCGCGCCGGCGCCGGCCTGCACCTTTCCGAACGCGCCGAAGAGGACGTTGCCGAGCGAGCGGTTCATCGCACGACCCATCAGCATCGTCAGGAGCGTGCCGGAGGCGCCGACCAGCGCACCGCTCACGATCAGCACGTTGGAGCCGAGCTCGAAGCCGGTCGCGGCAGCCGCGAGACCCGTGAACGCGTTGAGGAGCGAGATCACGACCGGCATGTCGGCGCCGCCGATCGGCAGCACGAAGAAGACGCCGAAGACGAGCGCGCCGACCAGCAACGCGACCAGCAGCCACTGCCGCTCGGCGCCGGCCACGATCGCGACGCCGGCGGCCAGGACGGCGGCGAAGATGGTCAGGTTGACGAGCTGCTGCGCGGGATACGTGATCGGCCGTCCCGAGATCAGCCCCTGCAGCTTCGCGAACGCGACCATCGAGCCCGCGAAGGAGACCGAGCCGATCAGTCCGGAAACCACGATCGCGACCGCGACGTCTCCGTGCAGGCGCCCCGGTGCCGGCACCAGGTTGTGGAACTCCGCGAGCGACACGAGCGCCGCCGCGCCGCCGCCGACGCCGTTGAACAGCGCCACCATCTGCGGCATCGCCGTCATCTTCACCTTGCGCGCGCCGACCGCCCCGAACACGCTCCCGATCGCGGCGCCGACGGGGATCCGCCAGCCGATGTGCAGATGCTGGTGCGCGAGCGTTACGCCGATCGCGACCGCCATCCCTGCAGCGCCCACCCAGGTGCCGTGGCGTGCCGTCGTCGGCGACGACAGGAACCGCAGCGACAGGATGAAGCAGATGATCGTGACGAGGTAAAGAAGGTTCGAGACGTTCTGACTCACGGCCCGCCCTCGTCCGGAGGCCGCTGCCGGCGGCCCTTGAACATCTCGAGCATGCGGTCCGTGACGACGAAGCCGCCGACGACGTTCGCCGCGCCGAGGATCACGGCGACGAACCCGACCCAACCGGTGAGCGTGTCCGGATGCACGATTCCGGCGACGAGGATCGCCCCGACGATCACGATGCCGTGGATTGCGTTCGTCCCGGACATGAGGGGCGTGTGAAGCAGCGTCGGCACCTTCGAGATCACTTCGATGCCGAGGAAGATCGAGAGCGCGAGGATCGTCAGCTCGACGACGAGCTGCGCGAAATGGCTCACGCAGCGACCTGCTCGCGCGTCACGCACGCGCCCGCCGTGATCTCGTCGTTCCAGTCGAGGTTCAGCGTCCCTTCCGGCGCGAGATGCGTGAGCAGCGCGGTCACGTTGCGCGCATAAAGCTGACTCGCGTGACCGGCCATCGAGCTCGGCAGGTTGAGCGGGCCGACGATCTCGACTCCGTTCACCGAGACCACCTCGCCCGGCTGCGTGAGCTCGCAGTTGCCGCCTGACTCCGCGGCGAGGTCGACGATCACGGAACCGCGGCGCATGCGCTCGACCGCGGAGGCGGGGATGAGCCGAGGCGCGGGCCGCCCCGGGATCGCGGCGGTCGTGATCACGACGTCGAAGTCGGGGATCCGCTGCTCCAGCGCCTCCTGCTGGCGCTGCTGCTCTTCGGGCGTGAGCTCTCGGGCGTAACCGCCCGCCGTCTCCTCGCCTACGATGCCCAGGTCGAGGAACGTCGCGCCGAGCGACTGCACCTGCTCGCGCACGACCGGCCGCACGTCGAAGCCCGACACGACCGCGCCGAGCCGGCGGGCGGTGGCGATCGCCTGCAGGCCGGCGACGCCGGCTCCGAGCACGAGCACCCGCGCGGGCGCGATCGTCCCCGCCGCCGTCGTCAGCATCGGGAAGAACCGCGGCAGGTGCTCTGCCGCGAGCAGCGCGCCCTTGTAGCCGGAGACCGTCGCCTGCGAGGAAAGGGCGTCCATCGGCTGTGCACGCGTGATCCGCGGGATCGATTCCATGGCAAAGGCGACGACGCCGCGGGCCGTGAGGCGCTCGATCGCCGGCCGGTCGGTCAGCGGCTGGAGAAACGCGATCAGGATCTGCCCGCCGTGCAGCTTCGCTTCCTCGTCTTCGCTCGGTTTCGCCACCTTGACGACCGCGTCGGAGCCGCTCCACGCGTCGGCCACGAGCTCGGCGCCCGCCGCGGCGTACGAGTCGTCGCCGAAGCCGGCCGCCTCTCCCGCGCCGCGCTCGACCGCGACGGAGAAGCCTTCGAGACGGCCGACTACGTCGGGCACGAGCGCGACACGATTCTCGCCCGCGGCCGTCTCCCTGGGAACGCCCACCCGCATCGGCGCGACGCTATCGCAAACCCACGGCGCCGCTCAGCGGGACAGAACGGTGGCGCTCTTTCACAGAGATGTCGAAAAGCCCGCGCAATTCCAGGCCCCGAGTCGGCTAGCGTTGCCCGCAGGGGCGCTCCGGCCGCGCACGGTTGCGGCTGCGCCGGGGCGGCGCCGAACTGGCCATAGACTCGCGGGGTGACCCACCTGCTCATCTCGCACGGGCTCATCCTGCTCTTCGGCTTCGTCGCGATCGAGTCGGCGGGTGTTCCCCTTCCCGGCGAGACCGCCGTGATCACCGCAGCAGTGCTGGCGTCGGAGGGGCATTACTCGATCGTCGCGGTCATCGCGGTGGCCGCCGCCGGCGCCATCGTCGGCGACAACATCGGCTACTGGCTCGGCCGCAAGGGCGGTCGCGCGCTGCTCGCGCGGGCGCCGATCCTACGCGACCACTTCGAGCAGATCCTGCCCCCTGCCGAGCGGTTCTTCGAGCGGCATGGATCGAGGACCGTCTTCGTCGCGCGCTTCTTCGCCCTGCTGCGGGTCACGGCGGCCTGGGTCGCAGGTATCAGCCGCATGCCGTGGTGGCGGTTCTTGATCTGGAACGCGGCCGGCGGAATCGCCTGGGCGACTCTCGTCGGCCTGATCGCGTACGAGCTCGGACGGGCGGCGGCGGACGCAATCAGCCGCTATGGGCTCTACGCCATCATCGCGCTCGCCGTCGTGGTGGTGGTCGCGCTCTTCGGCGCGCGCTTCTGGCGCAAGCGCCTCGGCGAGCATATGCGTGAGCGCCGCGACAAAACAGCGTGAAACAGAGCGGCCGGTTTTTCGGTAGCCTCGACGCGACGATGCCGAAAAAGGAGGCAAGAATTGGCTCGGAAAACCGTCCTCGTATGCGATAGCTGCGGCGCCGAGGTTGGGGACAGCAAGGGCGCGGCGATGCGCGTGACATTTACCGACGCTCGTCGCGGCTCGAAGGTCGCGGATCTGTGCGACGACTGCGCCGGGAAAATGCCCGGCCGCGCCGCCGCCCGCCGCGGTCGGCGTCCAAAAGCCGCGGCCTGAGAATCCCGCACGCTGCGCTCCCGGTGCGGTTGTGCGCCCGGGAGCCGTCCTCGGGCAGATCTACGATGGCCCGATGGGGCTGAGCCTCGTGGCAGGGCCCGCGAACGCGGGCAAGGTCGCGCTCCTGCTCGAGCGCTATCTGGAGCGGCTCGACGACGAGCCGATCCTGATCGTGCCGAACCGGTCGGACGTCGACCCGGTCGAGCGTGACCTGCTCCGTCGCTGCGGCTGCCTGCTCGGCGGCACGATCGGCACCTTCGACGACCTGTTCCGGCGCCTCGGGAAGATAGAAGGCCGGGCTGTCGCGACCGATGCGCAGCAGCTGCTCGTCGTGCGCCGGGCGATCGACCACGCGCACGCGCAGCTCGACGGCCTGACACGCTCGGCGAGGTTCGGCGGCTTCGCCGAGTCGTTGCTCGCGACGATCGGCGAGCTGGAGTCCGGCCTCCTCGATCCCGGCGACCTCGACGGCGAGCTCGCCGCTCTCTACGGTGCGTACCGGACGGAGCTCGGCCGTCTCGGCCTCGTCGACCGCGACCTCGTGCGCCGTGCCGCCGTCGTGCGTCTGCAGAGCGACCTCGATGCGTGGCATGGCGAGCCGGTCTTCGCGTACGGCTTCGAAGACCTGACGGCCGCGGAGTGGGGGCTCCTGGAGGCGCTCGCGGGTCGCGCGGAGGTGCACGTTTCGCTCCCCTACGAGCCCGGCCGGGTCGCGTTCGAGTCGCTGCGGGCGACCGCTGAGGATCTCGCAGGCCTCGCGAACGGCCAGAGTCGCGAGCTCCCGCCCGCCGTCGCCCGCGTCAGCCCGGTGCTCACACACCTCGAGCGGGCCCTGTTCGAACCTCGGCCGGCAGAGGGGCCGCCACTCGACGGATCGTTGCGGTTTCTGGAAGGCGCCGGCGTCCGCGGCACGCTCGAGCTGGTCGGCGGTGAGGTGCTCGCGGCGCTCCGTGCGGGCACGCCAGCCGAGGAGATCGCGCTCGTCGTGCCCTCGCTCGAGCGCTGGCGCGGTCCGATCGAGACCGTCTTCGCGACGCTGGAGATCCCGGTTGCCGTCGACGGACGCGCACGCCTCGGCGCGACGCCGCTCGGGCATGCGCTCCTGGCGCTGCTGCGGTTTGCCTGGGCCGAGGGCGGCCGGTTCGATCTCTACTCCTTCCTGCGCTCGCCGTACTCGGGGATTGCCCGTGCCAGCGTCGACTTCGCCGAAGGACGCCTGCGCGGGCGGGGAGTCAGCCGGCCCGAACGGGTCGAGGAGGAGACAGAGCGCCTGCGCCAGGCGCCCCTCGTCGCGTTGCGCGAGCTACGCGCAGCCGCGTCACCCGTCGACGGTGCCCGCGCCCTCGTCCGCTCGATGCTGCGCGCTGCGCACGGGCTCGGCGCTCCGCCCGTCGGCGACTCGGCGCGCATCGACCTGCGCGCGGCCGCGGCTGCGACCGCAGTGCTGGACGAACTCGCAGACTGGTCGCCGCTCGGGCCGGCCCTCGGCGAGAGCGACGTACTGGCGGCGCTCGGGCGGGTCGAGCTGCGGCTGCGTCCGAGCGGCGAGCCGGGCCGCGTCGAGGTGCTCGACCTCCTGCGCGCGCGCACCCGCCGCTTCCGCGTGGTCTTCCTGCTCGGCCTCGACGAAGGCTCGCTCCCACGCCGGGGCCGCACGACGGCGTTCCTGGACGACGAGCGCCGACGTGAGCTCGGGCGGCGGCTCGAGCGTCCCGACCCGGTCAGCCGCGACCGCTATCTCTTCTACACGGCCTGTACGCGCGCGACCGAGCTGCTGTACCTCGTTCGCGAGGCATCGAGCGACGAAGGGACGCCGCGGGAGGCGAGCCCGTTTTGGAGCGAGGTCACGAGGCTGTTCGCCCCGGACGACGTCCGCCGCGCGACGACGCGGCGTGCCCTCTCTGAGCTGACGTGGCAGCTCGACGACGCGCCGACGGAGCGCGAGCGACTCCGTGCGGTCGCACGCCTTGCGGGCGGGGGCGATGAAGACGCTGCACTCGCGCTCGCCGACGCGAACGGGTGGACACGGCGGCTGCAACGTGCCCGCATCGCGTTCAGCCGGCAGACGCGGCTGCGCAATCCGGCCGTGCTCGCCGAGCTCGCCGCGCGCCGCGTGTTCTCGGCAACCGAGCTCGAGCGCCTCGGCGACTGCTCGTCGGCGTGGCTCTTCGAGCGGGTGATCAACCCGAAGACGATCGACGCCGAGCCCGACGCCCTGCTCCGGGGCAAGGTGGCCCACCAGGCCCTCTACGCCTTCTACAGCGGGCTGCCGAAGGAGCTCGGCGCCGACCGGGTCACCGCCGAGACTCTCGAGCCTGCGCTCGCGTTCCTCGAGCGCTGCCTCGACGAGGCGCTGCGCGGCGGGGTCCGTCTCGAGCTGTCGGACGTGCAGACGGCCGAGCTGCGAGTGGGCCTTCACCACGACCTCGAGCGCTTCGTTCGGGAGGAGGCGCGCTCGCCACTCGGGCTCGCGCCGCGCCGCTTCGAAGTCGGGTTCGGCAGCGAGCGCTCCGCCCCCGAGCTGCAACGCGGGCTCGAGCTCGGCGAGGGGCTGTTCATGAGCGGCAAGATCGATCGCGTCGACGTCGACCCGTTCAGCGCGCGCGGAATCGTGCAGGACTACAAGTCGGGAAAGAGCTCGTTCTCGGCCGCCGAGATCGACGCCGAGCAGCGGCTGCAGGTGCCGCTGTACATGCTCGTGCTCCGTGACCTGATCGGCATCGAGCCGCTCGGCGGTCTCTACCGCGCCCTCGGCGGCGGTGGCTCGGCGCGCGGCCTGCTCCGTGCGGAGGCGCGCGAGGACTTGCCAGGCTACAAGCAGAACGACTATCTCGACGAAGACGGGTTCTGGGCTCAGATCGAGAGAGCGCGCGAGCGGGCGCGCACGAATGCGGAGCGCATGCGCCGTGGCGACGTCGCGCACGACCCGCGCGGAGGCGAGTGTCCGCCGTGGTGCGACCTCTGGACGATGTGCCGGGTCGCGCGCGCATGATGAACGAGCAGCAGCTCGCGGCCGTCGCGGCGCGTGGCGAGATCTTCGTCTCCGCAGGAGCCGGGACCGGCAAGACCTCGGTGCTCGTCGAGCGGTTCGTGCAGTCGGTGTGCGACGAGGGGCTCGATATCGACTCCGTGCTCGCGATTACCTACACGCGCAAGGCCGCTGCCGAGCTGCGCTTCCGCATCCGCGCGGCACTGCTTGGGCGCGAGCGTCCGGAGCTCGCGCGCGAGCTCGACGGCGCCTGGATCTCGACCATTCACGGCTTCTGTGCCCGGCTCCTGCGTGCCCATCCGTTCGCGGTTGGGATCGACCCACGCTTCCGCGAGCTCGACGACGAGCACGGAGCCGTCCTCCGCGGCGAGGCGTTCGACCGAGCGCTGAGCGCCTTCTGCGCCGCTGGCGACGAGCCGCGGCTTCGGTTGCTCGCGACCTACGGCAGCGCCGGCTTACGCCGCATGCTGACCGGCGTCTACGAGACGCTCCGGTCGGCAGGCCGTGAGCTCGTGCTCGAGCTCGGTGAGCTTCCGAGCCTCGAGGGCGCGCTTGCCGAGCTTCGCGAGGAGGCGGCGGTGCTCGCCGCCGACGCGGCGGCGACGCCACGACAGCTCGCCGCGGCGCGCGGAGTGCTCGGCCTTTCGCCGGCCGCGGAGGATCTGATCGATCTCAAGTCGTCGCAGGCCTCCGGCCCGCGTGCGGCTTCGTTCGAACAGGCCCGCAAGCGAGTGCAGCAGGCTGCACTCGAGGTGCTCGCGGCGCGCGACAAGGAGCTACTGCAGGAGCTGCTCGAGCTGTTCGCCCACGAGTACGCGGACGCGAAAGAGCGAGAGTCGGCGCTCGACTTCGAGGACCTGCAGCTCTTTGCGCGCGACCTGCTCCGCGACCATGCCCACGTGCGCGAGCGTGAGCAGCTCCGTTTTCGGACGATCATGATCGACGAGTTCCAGGACACGAACGCGCTGCAATGCGAGCTCGTAGACCTGCTCGCCGGCGGTCCGGCGAAGGACGTGTTCTTCGTCGGCGACGAGTTCCAGTCGATCTACGGCTTCCGCCACGCCGACGTCGGAGTCTTCCGCGCGCGGCGCGCGGCAGCGGCGCAGCGGCTCCCCCTGACCGAGAACTACCGCTCCCGGCCAGAGCTGCTCGCGGCGGTCAACTTTCTCTTCGAGCCCGCATTCGGTGAAAGCTTCCAGCCCCTTGCGGCCGCGCGCGACTTCCCCGACCCGGTCTTCGGCCACCCGGTTGAGTTGCTCGTCACCGACAAGGAGTCGTACCGCGATTCCGGGGAGCACTGGCGCCGCGCCGAGGCCCGGCAGATCGCACGCCGCGTGCGCGGCCTCGTCGACGCAGGCGCGGCGGCCCCGGGCGAGATCGTGCTGCTCTTCGCGGCTGGCACCGACGCTGACGCGTACGAAGAAGAGCTGCGCGCGCAGGGGCTACCGACGTACCGCGCGACCGGCCGCGGCTACTTCGGTCAGCAGCAGGTCGTCGACCTGTTGCTCTACCTGCGCCTGCTGCACAACCGGTACGACGACGAGGCGTTCGTCGCGGTGCTCGCGTCGCCCTTCGTGGGCGTGTCGAACGATGCGCTGCTGCTGATCCGGCGCCACGCCGGCCGGCGGCCGCTCTTCAGCGGCATCGAGCGTTCCCTGCCGGAGCCGGTGAGTGCGGACGACAAGCGCTTGCTGAAAGCGTTCCGGCAGCGCTACGACCGGCTGGTCGCGCTGTCGGCGCGGGCGTCGCTCGAGCAGCTCTGCGAGCAGATCGTCGCCGAGCACGACTACGACCTCGCCGTTCTCGCCCGCTGGGACGGCAAGCGCCGCTATGCGAATCTGCGCAAGCTGATGCGGCTCGCGCGAGGCTACGAGGATCTTCGCGGTCGCGATCTCGAGGGCTTCGTCCGCTTCGTACGTGACCAGGCGGCGCTCGGCGCCGCGCAGCTCGAGGCGGTGTCGGAGGAGGAAGGCGCCGATGCTGTTCGTCTGTTGACGATCCACGGCGCCAAGGGGCTCGAGTTCAAGGTCGTCGTCGTCGCCGACGCGGGACGTGACACCGGCCGCCGGCCGGGGGCGGACGAGATCCTCGCTCGCCCCGACGGGCGCTTCGGCTTCAAGGTCGTCCACCCGGCGACCGGCGGCAAGCATTCGGTCTTCGACTACGAGCGCGTCCGAGAGGCCGAGCGCGAGGACGATGAGGCCGAGCGGCTGCGCCTCTACTACGTCGCGATGACGCGGGCGGTCGACCGGCTGATCGTCTCGGGTGCCGTCGACCGCGTGCGGACGACGCCGATCGGCTGGGTGCTCTCGCGGCTCGGCTGCGAGGCCGAGCTCGCGCATGCCCCCGAGCCGTTCGAGCTCGCGCGCGGCGACGCGCGCTTCCTCGTCACGGTCGACCGGCGCGCGGCGGACGCGGAACGCATCGACGAGCCGGAGCCGGAAGGTCAACTGAGACTCTTCTCGGAGCTGCCGGTCGCGGCCCGTCCGCCGGGTTATCGCCTGCCCGAGCTCGCGCCCGTGCCCGCGCCCCCCGAGCATCGCGTACGGCGCCTCTCTTACTCGGCGCTCGCGCTCTTCGAGCGTTGCTCGTATCGCTACTACGCCGAGCGCATCGCGGGGCTGCGCGAGGCGCGGCAGCTCTCCGGGGGAGACGGCGGCCTCGCCGCCACGGAGATCGGCGACGCCGTGCATCGGCTGCTCGAGGTCGTCGACCTGCATGAGCCACGGCTGCCCGACCTCGGTCTGGTCGCAGGGTGGTATCCGCACGTGACCGCCGAGGAGCTCGAACGGATCGCGGCGTTCGTCGCCGCGTACTGCGATTCCGAATTGGCCCGCCGCGTAGCCGGGCTCGTCGGCGTGCGGCCGGAGCGGCCGTTCGCCTTCGAGCACGATGGCGTCCTGCTCCACGGCCGGCTCGACGTCTTGCACCGCGACGGGCCGCGTGCCCTGGTCGTCGACTACAAGACGAACGTGCTCGGAGAGCGGACGCCCGAGGAGGTGGTCGAGTCCGAGTATCGGCTGCAACGCCTGGTCTACGCGCTGGCAGGCTTCCGCGCCGGAGCGGAGCAGGTCGAGGTCGCGTATGCATTCCTCGAGCGGCCCGACGCCGTCGCCTCGACGAGCTTCACGCTGGCTGACGCCGGCGGGCTGGAGCGTGAGCTCTCGCAGGCGATCGCGCGGATCGAGGCCGGCGCGTTCGTTCCGACGCCGAGTGAGTTCGTCTGCGCGGACTGCCCGGCGCTCGACCTCGTCTGTGCCGGGCCCAGGCTCCACGCTGCGCTGATCGTGTCGGACGCCGCGCTCGTCGGCGCCTAGCGCTCGTGGCGAAGAGCTATGTCGCGGAGGCCCGGAAGCGCGTCGGGCCGAAACGTGCCCGCATCCACCCGATCATCGAGCGGCTCGCTGCCGAGTACCCCGACGCGACGATCGCGCTCCGGTTTGCGAATCCGCTGGAGCTGCTCGTCTCGGTGATGCTGTCGGCGCAGACGACCGACGTGAATGTGAATCGGGTCACGGAGTCGCTCTTCCGCAAGTACCGCCGGCCCGAGGACTACCTCGCGGTTCCGAGCGAGGAGCTCGAGCACGACGTCTTCCCGACCGGTTTCTACCGGCAGAAGGCGAAGGCCCTGCGCGGGACGATGCAGATGCTGATCGAGGACTACGGCGGCGAGGTGCCGACCGACTTCGCCGCGCTGCTCCGGCTACCTGGCGTTGCACGGAAGACCGCGAACGTCGTCGCAGCGGCGCGGGGCGCGCCGCAAGGGATCGTCGTCGACACCCACGTGCGTCGGCTGTCACAACGGCTCGGACTGACACGCGAGACGGATCCGGTCAAGATCGAACGCGACCTGATGAAGCTCGTTCCAGGCGCCGACTGGGGTCGCTTCCCGAACCTGCTGATCTGGCACGGCCGCAGGGTCTGCGACGCGCGCCGGCCTGCGTGCGAGCGCTGCGTCATCAACGACCTTTGCCCGTCGAGCCGCGTGTAGGAGGTGCGGTTCGGGGGGCGGGTCCAGCCGGCGACCGACCCACCCACTGACCCCCCACCCTCCCAAAGGGGGCCTGGACACGGTAGCCCGGAAACGGACACGCGTCTGTGCCGATTCGGTGACTTTTCTCGGCGCGGGGTCGCTCGCTCGCGCGACCATGCGCCTGAGGCAACTATTCGGGCTCGGAGCCAGGGAGGTGCGACCGCGGCGTCAGCGCGACGAGCAGGCCGCCGTCGTCGTCGTAGGCCGGGAAGAAGTCGGCCGTGACGGTCTTCTCGAGGCCGGCGCGCGTCTTGATGGCGAGTTGCTGCCCGAGTCTCCTGACGCCCCACTCGCGTACGAGCTGCACCGGCTCGCCGTTCGAGAGCTGGAGCGCCTGCACGACGTCGCGGCCCATCAGCTCCTCCTCCATGTACCCCGTCAGCTCGAACACGCCTCTGCCGGTGGCGAGCACGCGTGCGTCCCGGTCGCAGACGATGAACCCGGTGGCCTGCGCGGGGTAGTAGTCGTCGAGCAGCTCGAACAAAAACCCGAACCCGCAGTGATGGCAGGCAGGGGCGTCCGTGGAAAACCCCTCGCGACCGTCCACGTCGACCGAGCGTTCCTTGCAGCGTGGGCAAATGTAGTGCGGCACTCGCTCAGGGTAGCCCGCCGATTACAGCCATCGCTTCCGGCGGAAGTAGACGAGTTGTGCGATTGTGGTCGCGACGATCCAACCCCACGACCACCAGTAGCCGAAGCTCCAGCCGAGCTCCGGGATGTCGTGGAAGTTCTGGCCGTACAGCCCGACGATGAAGGTCGGGACGAGGAGCAGCGAGGCGACCACCGTCAGCCGCTTCACCACCTCGTTCTGGTCGTTCGCGAGCTTGGCCAGGAAGTAGTCCCGGACGCCCGCGACGAGGTCGCGGGAGGTCTCGAGGCCGTCGCTCGCGCGCAGGAGCTTGTCGTATGCGTCGGCGAAGTGGAGCTCGACGTCGCGGGGAAAGAGATCTCCGGCTTCCAGTTCGACGCGGTCGTCGATGACTGCATGCACGGCATCGCGCGTCGGGGCGAGCGTGCGCCGGATGCGGAGCAGGTCGTGTCGCAGCATTGAGATTCGATCGCGGACCTTGGGGGCCGGCCACTCCTCGATGCTGTCTTCGAGCTCGTCGATCTCGCCGTTCAGGTCGTCGATCAGGTCGAGGTAGCGCTCGGCGACCTCGTCGACGAGCCGAAAGAGGTACATCCCGGTCGGCTCGTCCGGGTGGCAGGCTTCCTTGGCCGGTCTCGGGTCGAACGGCGTCTCGCCGGGCGGCGTCTTCGAGACCGTCACGAAGCTGGCCGCGGTGAGGATGAAGTCGACCTCCTCGTAGTAGACGCGGTCCTCGTCGGGGACCGCGACCGCGACGAGGAGGACACCGACGACGTACGTCCCGTGCGACTCGATGCGGGGCGGGGCTCGTCG
>Ga0209579_10002362_pt1 | contig 14581 bp, 14 predicted proteins | sample Coa_R1_2_FD_187152 | JGI IMG/M metagenome (GOLD analysis project Ga0209579, IMG submission 187152) | Surface soil microbial communities from Centralia Pennsylvania, which are recovering from an underground coalmine fire - Coalmine... | ecosystem: Environmental > Terrestrial > Soil >... | reverse complement strand
TCGACGGGACGGCGACGAAGACGGCGGAAGGAAGCCATCGGCGCAGGAAGGGCACCCTCCCATCTTCGCCGATCGCCCTCTCCGGATGTAGACAAAAAACAGGGCAGCATCGGGACCGGGGAAGCGCCGCCGGCCAGCCGAGCCTCTCGAAGGAGGGCTAAAAAAGAAAAAGGGCACCCCGTGAGGAGCGCCCTTTCCCGTTGGTATCGTTGCTGGACGTTACCAGCGACCGCCGCCGCGTCCACCGCGGCCGCCGCCACCGCCGCCGCCATAACCGCCGCCGCCGCCGTAGCCGCCCCGGCCACCACCACCGCCGCCGCCCTCGCCCTTCGGCCGGGCCTCGTTCACGGTGATCGCGCGGCCCCGGATTTCCTGCAGGTTCAGCGCGCTGATCGCGGCCGCAGCCTGAGTCTTCTCCGGCATCTCCACAAACCCGAATCCCCTCGACCGCCCGGTCATCTTGTCCATGATGATCGATACGGACGACACTTCCCCGTGCGCCTCGAAGGCCTGGCGGATATCGTCCTCCGTCGCCTCGTACGACAGGTTGCCCACGTAGATGTTCGTCATCTACATCCTCGAAAAAAAGAAAAGAAACGGACCCAAGGAAGGGGGGTTGAAGGATGCGGCGTGAACCGGCAGCAGTCGAACCGAACTTCCCTGACGTCGGAAATATAGTCCAAGACGGGATTCTTGGCAAGTCTGATTTTTTTCTCACATCCGGGTCCCGATCCGCTATCAGGACTCGTGGACGACAAAGCGACCTTCAAGGAGAGCGTGGATCGCGGCGAGGGCTTCCTCGCCGATCTGGCGGAGGACCGCGGCAGCGCGCCTCCGGAGATCGTTCCCGTCATCGACCACTACATCTCCCGGGTCCGGGACGTGATCAGCCTGGCCTGGGACGAAAAGCTCTCCCGACGGGAGCTCGACGCGTCGCTGCTTCAGGTCCGCCTCTGCTATGCCCAGGACCTCGACCGCATCCTGCAGGGCCTGCTGCTCAGCCCCTCCGCCTGACGTCCCCTGGTCACTCCCGTTCCAACTTTCAGCCCGGTCCGACGACCGGAGGGATAAGATAATCGCGTGAGCTGCGCCTCCTGCAAGAGTGACCAGGGCCTGTCGGAGGGCCGGTGCCTGGCCTGCGGCGCCCCGGCGCCGACGGCTCCAGCCGTCCCGGCCCCTCCGTCCATCCGGTGTCCGAAATGCCGAGCCACCGTCGACCAGGGGGAGAAATTCTGCGCCGCCTGCGGGGCGAAGATCCCGACCCGGGCCGACCGCGTCCGCGCCCTCAACCGGAAGCGGGAACGGCAGGAGAACGAGCACAAGATCAATCGGGGGCGTCGCTGGATGCTCGTCGTGGCGGTCCTGACCCTCTTCGGCGCCGTCTTCACCTACTTTTCCGGGAGCAGCGACGTCGAGAAACAGATCCAGAACGCGGATGCCGCCTTCGAGGGCATGACTCCCGTGGAGCGCGATCAGCATCTCAAGAGCAGCATCGGCATGACCTGGCAGGAAGTGATCGACCACGATCGCGGCATGGTGACGTTTCAGACCGTCGCCTTGGGCGTGATGGGCGCGATCTTCGTGGGGCTATGGTGGTGGGCCCAGACGAATCCGTTTCCCGCCGCCCTCATCGCGCTCCTCCTCTATTGCACGTCCCTGCTGGTCGGTGCGATGGTCGATCCTCCGTCGCTCGTGAAAGGAATCCTCGTCAAGGTCGTCGTCGCCTTTGCGCTGTTCAGCGCCGTATCGGCCGCCTATCGACAGCGTCCCGTCAAGCGGCAGGCCGTCTAAATGACGATGGATCCGGCCGGGAGCGACCTCTCCCCGCCGCCTGCGGACTGCGCGTCCTGCGGGCGGCCCTTGAAACCCGAAGCCGCCTTCTGCTCCGCTTGCGGCCATCGTCGCGGCGACCCTCCCGTCGACCGCCGCAAGGTGCTGAAGGCCAAAGTCGAGCGGGTGCGGCGATTCCAGTCCGGATGGGACGGGGTGCACTCGCTCATCCTTTTCTACCTTCTCCTGCTCGGCGGTCAGGCGGCGTCGTTCGTCGTCGCAAGGGCCTCCGATGAGTTCGTCGCGGATGTGGCCGGCACGGCGATCCTGTCCCTGATCGTGCTGATCGTGGCCGTGCGACATCGCCAAGACGTGAAGGGCGCGTGCGGGCGGCCCGGCTGGGGCCCCGCGGGATACGGGCTCGTCCTGATCGCCTCGGTACCGATCCTGATCGTCGTCTGCTCCTATGCCTACGGGGTCGGTCGTCTGTTCCACCTTTCCCCCGCGTCGGTCCTGGACCCCTTTCGGGGGCACAGCCTCGTCTGGGCGTACCTCCTGGTGGCCGTCCTCCCCCCGATCTTCGAAGAACTCGGGTTCCGGGGAGTGATGTTTCCGCTCCTCTCCCGAAGCCTCGACCCCAAGGAAACCATCCTCCTGACGGCCGTGGCCTTCGGACTTCTGCATCTATCGATTCCGACGTTGATCACCCACGTCCCGCTTGGGTTGTACCTGGGTTGGCTGCGCTACCGCTCGGGCAGCCTCTATCCGTCCATCTTCGCCCACTTCCTTCACAACGGACTGGTCCTGACCGCCGAGGCGGCGGGCTGGCTTCCGCGTCCGGGCTGACCGGCCGTGCCGCGTCCGGGTCTCACCCGAGAACTCCGGGGATCAAGACCCGACGGAGGCGTTTCCGAGTGTAACCTCCGTCCCTCCTTGCTTCTGACCTTAGTGTGCGAAAGGAGGCACCCATGAGCATGTCCCAGGCGACCGATTCCTCGATGAGGAACACCTACCTCGAGCAGGTGGTCCAGCAGAAGGCCCAGCTCGAATACGATCTGAAGGCCCGGCGGTCCAGGACCCCCATGATCGCCAACGCGGCCCCCGCGGGCTCCGCGTCCCAGGCGGGCACCGACGTTCTGTGCCGCGACGACGAGGGCCGCGTTGGAGGGGCCGTCGGGAGCACCGCGGTGGACGTCCGCATCAGCGGCTTCTACCGCTGGAAGAACGTCGTTGTTCCGCCCAACGCCTACGTGGTCCATACGCGTCGGGGCCACGACCAGCCGCTCCATTGCGGCCTGGGCATCTCCTTCCGATTCGATCCGTTCACCGATTCGTTCCTGGTCGTGCCGTCGGCGATGCAGACGATCATCCTCAACGCCAACTGCATCTGCCGCGAGCGGCAGGGCATCCTCGTCCAGGGTTATGTCCAGTGGATCATCCAGGACTTCAAGACGGCGTACCGCCGGCTGGACTTCAGCGATGCCGTCGACCCGATGCGCGTCGTCAACGTTCAGCTTCGCGAGCAGGCCGAGGCGGCCATCAAGGACACCGTTGCCACGATGAGCATCGAGGACGTGCTGTCGGACAAGCAACCGATCATCAAGGAGCTCACCACGCGGCTGCGCCACGTCGCCGAAGGCGACGGCCAGGACACCGGCCTGGGCCTGCGCATCGTCACGGTCCAGATCAAGGAGGCGGTCGTGGCGTCCCCCCGCGTCTGGGAGACGCTGCAGCGCCCCTTCCGCGCCGAACGCTCTAAGGAGGCCCGGCTTGCGGAGCTGACCCACGAAGCCGTGGTGCGGATCCGCGAAGCGGACGCCGAGAAATCCGCCTCCGCGCAACGGATCGCCACCGAAGCCGACGTCGCCCGCCTCCAAAGCGAGGCCGCCGCGGCGACGTTCGACCGGGAGCAGTCCGAACGGGCTCGCCGCGCCCAGGTGGAGGCGGAGACCCTGGCCCAGGCGATCGCCCATGAGAAGGACAAGCTGGAAAAGGAAGCCGCCCTGTCCCGGATGCGCCTCGAGCAGACCCTGATCGAGGAGGGCATGCGTCAGGAAGCCCAGAACCGGCAGGCCGAGCGCGAGATCGCCCTGGAAGCCGCGCGGCGCAAGGTGGACAACGACCTCTCCGCCAGCGCCCTTCAGATGAAGCTGATCGAGGTTCTGCCCACGATCGCGGAGAAGCTGCCGCATCCGAAGGAACTGAAGAGCTTCCAGATCGGCGGCGCGGATTCCCTGGGCGCCATGATCGGCGGCCTGATGAAGGTGATCGAGTCGATGCGCCAGGGCCAGGCGGACTGAACCTCCAATCGCACGGGACGCCCCGGGACGAGTCCTCTTCCCGGGGCGTCCTCTTTTCCTACAGCCAGCCGGCCGCGTGCATCGCGTAGAGGACGAGGAAGCCCGCCCCCGTGGTGGCCAGGGTCACGGGGACCCCGGCCCTCAGGTGACGGACGAATCCGATGTCCGCCTGCTCCCGCGAGAGTTCCAGGACGATCATGTTGGCGACCGATCCGACAATCGTCAGGTTCCCGGCGAAGGTCGACGCCATCGCCACCAGCGTCCATGCATAGGAGCCCGAGATCCACTTCTGGACCACCAGGACATAGGGAACGTTCGACACCAGATTCGACATCGCGACGGTGAACACGGTCAGCATGCCTCCCGAGGGACCGAACAGCGGGGCCGCGCGGTCGTGGAGGGCCGGGAGCAGGCCCGTCCGCTGGATCCCCGCGATGACGACGAAGAGTCCCGCGAAGAAGACGAGCAGGCCCCAGTCGACCTGCGCCAGCGCCTCGGAGGGACGCGCGCGACCCACGAGGATGACGAAGAGGGCTCCGGCCAGCGCAACCAGGGGGAGCTTCTGTCCCCCGTCCAGGCCCGGGACCCAGCGCTCGAGCGGGAGAAGGAATCCCAAGCTGATCAGGACGACCCCGATCATCACCCGGCGGAGGGCGGACCGATCCACCTCGGGCAGCGTCAGAGTCCCGGTGTCGAAGGAGCCTTCCAACTCCTTCCGGTAGAGCCGGCGCAGGATCAGCCAGTCCAGGACCAAGCCGATCGCGCCGACCGGGAAGAGGTAGAGGAAGAAGAGGCCGTAGGGGATCTTCGAGAAGATGCCGACCAGCATGTTCTGGGGGTTGCCCGTCAGCGTCATCACGCTGCCGATATTGGCGGAGGTGGCGAGCGCGAGCAGGAAGGGCACCGGATCGAGCCGGGCGCGCACGACCGCCGCCAGGAGGACCGGCGTGAACAGGACGCAGACCGTATCGTTCACGAAGAGCGCCGACAGGAGTCCCGACGCCAGGATCAGCAGGGCCAGGAGGCGGCGCGGATTGCCGGCCCGGATCAGGATCCAGGTCGAGACGAACTCGAAGAATCTCGCGAGCTTGAGATACGCCACCACGATCATCATCCCCAGGAGCAGGAGGATCGTCTCCCAATTGATCGCGACGCGGAGAGCGTCGTCGAAGGGGACGACGCCCGCGATCACCATCAGCACGGCCCCCGCGAGGGCCGCCGTCGGCCGGTCCAGGTTGAGGAATCGGATGCGGTGGACGGAGATGAGCCCGTAGGTCGCGACGAAGATGATCAGGGAGGCGACCGCGGGAAAGGTCCAGATCATGAGTGCTGCTCAGGTATCACGTTTCGCCCCCTCGATCAACGGGAAAGTGAGAATCGACTTCCCCGGAGCGCCCTGCTAGAATCCGGTCGATGATCGCGATCGTGCTTCTGGCGGCCCTGTGCCAGCAGGGTTACGACTACCGCCAGGGAGAGGGCATCGTGGACCTGGCCACCGGCCAGGCCCGCACGCCCGAGCAGTTCCTCAAGTTCGCGATCGCCGAGCGGGAGGCCGGCCGGCCGGAGACGGCGGTCGCGGCGCTGAGCGTCCTGGCCACCCGGGTGCCCGATCCCGCGATCCGGGAGACCGCCCACTTCGAACGGGCGACCACCTACTACAAGGCGGGGGCCTTTTACGAGGGGTATCACGATTTCGAGGGGTTCATCCTCAAGTTTCCCCAGTCCGAGAGGGTAACGGCCGCCAAGAGGATGGAAATGACGTCGGCGCTCGATCTTGCCAAGATCGGCAAGAGCACCTGGCTCGGCCTGGCCACCACGTCGACCACCGGCGTGGACTACCTGCATGACGCGCTGCGACGCTACCCGCACGAGGACTTCGCCCCCGACTTCCTCCAGAAGCTGGGGATGTTTTTCTACGAGCGCTCGGAATTCGACCGCGCGACGGAGGAATTTTCGCGCGTCCTGGAGCAGTATGCGGACTCGCCCGAAGCGGTCCTCGCCCTCTACATGCTGGGTCGGACGGCGGAAGTGCGCTTCGATGCCGTCGACTACGACGTCAAGCCCCTGAAGGATTCCCGTCGCCAGTACGAGCGCTTCCTGGAGGAGGCGGACCGGATGAGGCGCCTCTCGGACCAGGCGAAGCGCTGGGTGGACGCGCTGATCCCCGCGGTGAGGGAGCGTCTGGCGAGCGTCTACGATCGGATGTTGCTCAAGCAGCTCAAGACGGCCGAATACTATGACTGGAAAGGGCTCCCCTGGTCGGCCGAGCCGTTCTACCTCTCGATCCTCCGGGACGAGGCCACCTTCCGCAAGGTCCTCCCCACCTTCCCCTCGACCCGCGCGGCGAAGTCCGCCCGCGCCCGCCTGGACGAGCTGAGCAAGAAGTGATCCGACCCGCGGTACTCCTCCTGGTCCTCGCCCTGAGCTCGTGCGGCTATGAGATCGGGAACCTCTATGAGATCCGCGACGTTAAAGTGGATATGTTCGACAACCTGAGCGAACGCCGCACCCACGAGTTCGACCTCACCGACTCGGTCGTTCACGAGATTACCTCGAGGGGTATCCGCGTTAATGCAAGAGATGCCGCCTACACCCTCAAGGGCCGGATCCTGGACATCCGCACCCCGGCGCTGGTCGACCAGAAGAACACCGACCAGCTCGTGGTGGGATCGCTGGCCATGACCCTGGAAATCCGGCTGATCGACGCCAATGGAAGCGAGCTTTGGAAGGACATCCACACCGAGTCGTCCTCGATCACGGCCCAGCGGGGTGAAACGTTCGAATCGGCGCGGCAGAAGGTCTTCGACCGGCTGTCCCGGTGGGTGGTCTCGCACCTGGAAAAGGAATGGTAAACCAAGGCGGGAATTGCCGTAACGGGAATTATTGTGTAGACTTAGCAGTCTAGGAAACAGGCGATGGATTTCGACGACGATTTACAGTCCAAAGAGGAGCCGCGGCCCCGGAAGCCGCGCAGTTTCCTTCTGCTCCTCATCCTGATCTTCATCGCCATCATGATGGTGGTCTGGACCCGCTCCAGCTTCGCCCCGGGCCGGATGGCGGACGTGTCGATTTCAGAGTATTTCGAGCAGAAGTCCGCCGGGCTGATCGAGAGCGTGCAGGTCGAAGGCGACGAGCTCATCGCGGACATGAAGCCGGGGGGCTTCTCCAAGGACGGTCACAGCTACAAGAAGATTCACGCCCAGATCCCCCCGGCCTACTATGTGGATACGAAGGGGTTCGAGGAGCTCAAGGCCGGCCTCCCCGCCTCCAAGTTCCAGTACAACAAGCGGGATCCGTTCCTGGCGCAGCTGCTGATGTCGATCGTCCCCTGGGTGATCATCCTGCTGGTCGCCTGGTACTTCTTCTTCCGGCAGATCCGAGCCAGCGGAGGCCCCGGAAACATCCTGTCCTTCGGCAAGAGCCGTGCCCGTTTCATCACCGCGGACAAGGTCAAGACCACCTTCGCGGACGTGGCGGGCGTCGAGGAGGCCAAGGAGGAAGTCGGCGAAATCGTCGAGTTCCTGAAGAACCCCCAGAAGTTCTCGAAGATCGGCGGCCGGATCCCGCATGGGGTCCTCCTGATCGGCCCGCCCGGCACCGGCAAGACGCTGCTCGCCAAGGCGATCGCGGGGGAAGCCGGCGTTCCCTTCCTGTCGATTTCGGGCTCGGACTTCGTGGAGATGTTCGTCGGCGTCGGGGCATCGCGCGTCCGCGACCTCTTCCGCCAAGCCAAGGAGAACTCTCCCTGCATCATCTTTCTGGATGAAATCGACGCCGTGGGCCGGCGACGCGGCACGGGCCTCGGCGGCGGACACGACGAGCGCGAGCAGACCCTCAACCAGATCCTCGTGGAGATGGACGGCTTCGACACCGACGAAGGCATCATCGTCATGGCGGCCACGAACCGCCAGGATGTGCTGGATCCCGCGCTGCTGCGGCCCGGCCGCTTCGACCGGCAGGTGATGGTCGATCTCCCCGACGCGAAGGGCCGCGAAGAGATCCTGAAGATCCACGCGAGAAAGATCAAGCTGGGCCGGGATGTCGACCTCAAGAAGATCGCGAAGGCCACCCCGATGTTCTCGGGCGCCGACCTCGCGTCGCTCATCAACGAGGCGGCGATCATGGCCACCATGCACCGGAAGGACGCGGTGGAACACGCCGATCTGGAGGAGGCCCGGGACAAGGTCCTCTGGGGCCGCCAGAAGAAGTCCCGCGTCATGCTCGAGAAGGAAAAGGCCCTCACGGCCTACCACGAGGCGGGTCATACCCTCGTCGGCGCGATGATCCCCGAGTCGGATCCCATCCACAAGGTCACGATCATCCCTCGCGGCCGGGCCCTGGGCGCGACCTTCACGTTGCCCGAGCACGACAAATACGGGAGGGGCCGCAAGGAACTCGAGGCCATCCTCGCCAAGGCCTACGGGGGCCGGGTGGCGGAAGAGGTCGTCTTCAACGAAATCAGCACCGGTGCCGCATCCGACATCCAGCAGGCCACCGATATGGCCCGCAAGATGGTCTGCGAGTACGGCATGAGCGAAAAGTTGGGTCCGATCTCCTACACGGACGAAGAGGAACACCTCTTTCTCGGCCGCGAGATCGCGCGGACCCAGAAGCACAGCGAGGAGACGGCGCGGCTGATCGACTCCGAAGTCCGTCGCTTCGTGGAAGAGGGTCTCGCCAAGGCGCGCGACATCATCTCGAAGAACCGCGAAAAGCTGGAAATCCTCGCCCAGGCGCTCCTCAAGTACGAGACGATCACCGGCGAGGAGGTCATGATGCTCCTCCGCGGCGAGAAGATCGACGAGCTGAAGGAGGCCGAGGCCGCCGAGGAACGCGCCCGGCTGGAGAAGAAGAGCGGAACCGACGCCACGTCCCGCCCCTCCCCCGGCTGGAAGCCCGGCAGCGGCCCGCTGCCCGGTCCCCAGCAGGCCTAGCGCTCCTGCTCCCGCCTGGAAAGGCCGGCTCCCGCCGGCCGTGGCGGGGACCAGTTCCTAGAAGCGCGGGCCGTCCGGCGAATTCTCCCGCTTTCCCTTGATTCTTGTTTCTCGATGGCCGATCCTCTACCCGATGCCCCTCTTCCGGTATCCGGGCGGCTCCTTGACCTTCGGCCGGCGCACCGCGCTCATGGGTGTCCTCAACGTCACCCCCGACTCCTTCTCGGACGGCGGTGACTGGTCGGACCCGGACCGCGCGGTCCGGCATGCCCGTCGCATGGTCCGTGAGGGGGCCGACCTGATCGACGTCGGGGGTGAATCCACCCGGCCCGGAGCCCGGACGGTCCCCGCGGCGGTGGAGATCCGCCGCGTGGTTCCTGTCATCGAGCGCCTCGCCGCCGAGGGAGTCCTCGTCTCGATCGACACGTCCAAGGCCGCCGTCGCCCGCGCGGCGTTCCACGCCGGAGCGAAGATCCTCAACGACGTCACCGCGCTGCGGGGCGACGGGCCGATGGCGAAAACGGCGGCCCGCGCCGGGGTCGGAGTCATCCTCATGCATATGAAGGGCACGCCCCGGACCATGCAGAAGAACCCGCAGTACCGAGACGTCGTCGCAGAAATCTCCGATTTCTTCCGGGAAATTTTGAAATCGGCTTGGAGGGCGGGAATCGAGCGTGATAAGATCATGCTGGACCCGGGGATCGGCTTCGGCAAGGCGCCGAAGCACAATCTGGAGATCCTGCGGCGTCTGGATGAGTTCCGCCGACTGGGACGACCGCTCGCGATCGGGACCTCGCGCAAGGGCTTCATCGGCCGCGCTCTCGGCAGATCGGTCCATGATCGGGTGAGCGGCACCGGCGCGACCGTGGCCGCCGCAATTCTCCGGGGCGCCGACCTGGTCCGGGTCCACGATGTCCGGGAAATGTCCGACGTTGTCCGAATGACCGACCTGCTGCGATGATCGAGGAACTCCGGAAACCTCAGTCCTGGGCTGAAATCCTCATCCTGACCGTGGCGTTCTACTTCATCCTCGGGGCCGTCCGTGGAACGCGCGGCGCCGGCATCCTCAAGGGCATCGTCTTCCTGTTCATCGTCACCTTCCTGGGCGCCCTCTTCCTCGCCGAACGCTTCCACCTCGAGAACATCCAGCGGATGCTGAGCTGGCTCCTCTCGGGCTCCACCATCGCCCTCATCGTCCTGTTTGCGCCGGAAATGAGGCGTGGCCTGTCCCTCCTCGCCCAGTCCCGCATGCTGTCCCCGTTCCTGCGCAGCCAGTCGAGCGGCATCATCGACGAGCTCGCGAACGCCGCCGTCAAGCTCTCCAAGAACCGCATCGGAGCACTCGTCGCCATCGAGCGCGACATCGGCCTGGGCGAGTACATCGAGCACGGGGTCCGGATCGATGCCGCCCTCACGAGCGAGCTTCTGGAGTCGCTCTTCTATCCCGGATCGGCCCTGCACGACGGCGCGGTCGTCGTCCAGCACGACCGGGTGGCCGCCGCCGGCTGCCTCTTGCCGCTGACCGACGACACGTCCCTGTCGAAATCAATGGGCACCCGCCATCGCGCCGCGATCGGGATCTCCGAAGAGACGGACGCCGTCGCGCTGGTGGTCAGCGAGGAGACGGGACGCATCTCGGTCTCTGTCCGCGGCAAACTCACGGGAGATCTGACCCGGGAATCCCTCGTCAAGACGCTGTCGGACCTCTACAGCCGGGGGGACCGCTCCCCGAAGGCGACGTCCAAACCGCCGCCGGAAGCGGCCTCCGGGTCCTCCGCCCCGCCGCCCGGACTCCTCGCGGAGCCCCCCAAAGGGGGGAGCCCCTCCGCAGTCCCGCCGATGCCGGGAGCCGGGCAGAACCTGCCCCACCCCGCCCTCGGCGAGCCTGACGAGGAGGAGAAGAAGGCGCCGCCGCCCCCCCGCGAGAAGAAGGGCGACAGCAAGAAGCACAAGAAGCCTCCGGAACCCGAAGTAGGAACGGGTGAGGAGGCCACCGCATGAGGCGCTATCTCTCGGCCAATTTCGCCACGATGGTCATGGCGTTCCTCCTGGCCATCCTGACCTGGATCTACCTGTTCACCCAGGGCAACGGCTCCAGCGAGGTCGAGGTCCAGTTCCTGCCGCGGCTCGACGCCAAGGACTTCTCCTCGGTCACCTATGAGGACGAGAACGGCCACGAACTGCTTCCCGACCGCTCCTTCCGCATCCGGGTCATGGGCCCCAAGGTCGAGGTCGGCAACCTGCGGCCGAACGACTACGCGTGCGAATTCCGAATCGATCCGAAGGACCTGAAGGGGATGCGGGGCCTCTTCCGGCGGCCGCTGGGCCGCGGAGACTTCAATCTCCGGACCACCATCAACGTCGACCCCCTGCCCTCGATCGCCGTGCGGTACGTCCGCTTCGAGGAGCGGACGCTGGAGCTCCAGGCGGACCGGAACAGCTACGAGGGCTCGCTGCGGCCGGGCTATGAGATCGAGTCGATCACTCCGATCCCGCGCCGGATCCGGGCCCGCGTCCCGGGCGACCACCCCGGGGTGGAAAAGGTCTGGATCCGCAACGTGCCGATCGAAGGCAAGTCGGAGAGCTTTTCGGTGCCCGGCTGGTCGCTCAGCGGCCTCGCCGCGGACCTCAAGATCCAGCCTCTGGAGCCGTTCGCGGTCGAAGTGAAGATGGCGCTGCGGCCCGCGACCAAGCAATTCCTCGCCGACCTCCTCGTCGCGGCCAAGCCGGAGTTCCTCAAGCGCATCGAGCTGCAGACGAAGACCGTGACGATCGAGATCCGCGGACCCGAGGATCTGGTGCAGGAGGCGGCCCAGAGGCCTGCGGTCTTCGTCCCCTACGTGGTGATCAACGACAAAGACATGGAGCCGCAAGGGACGAAGAACATCAGCGAGCTGGGATGCCATATCCTCGAGCCGAAGTACCAGGGAAAGATCGACGTCGTGCTCATGGCCGACGTCAAACCCGAGAACCGGCAGGCGAAGATCACCGTCCTGGGGAAATAGCACCGCTCCGCCGTCCGCCCTCGGTCGGGGGAGCCGACCCCGGCCCTCCATGCTCCGGGGATTCTCGGGACCGGCCACGATCCCGCTTTCCCTCGAATTCACCCGGTGGGGCGCCTTTTCCCTTGATTCTTGTATCTCGATGCTCGATTCTTATCTCCCCATGGGTGAGATCTTCGGGACGGACGGGATTCGCGACCGCGCGGGCCACGGGTTCCTCGCTCCGGACAAGCTCCTACAAGTGGGCCGCGCGGCGGGCTCCCTCCTCCGAAAGAGTCCCGCCCGGCTCCGGACGTTGATCCCGAAGGCGTTCCATCACCTCCGGGGCAAGCCCCTGAAGGGAGCCCCCGGACACGGCCGCGTCATCATCGGGCGCGACACGCGGGCGTCGGGTTCCGAGATCGAAGCCGCCTTGGCCGAAGGGTTTCAGTCGATGGGCGCGGACGTCGGCTTGGCGGGCGTCATCAGCACGCCGGGCGTGGCGACCCTGACGCACCTCTGGGGCGGCGCCCTCGGAGTGGTCATCTCCGCCTCCCACAATCCCGCGTCCGACAACGGCATCAAGCTGATTTCCCCCCAGGGCTTCAAGATCCCCGACGGCGCCGAGGATTCCATTGAACGACTCCTGAAAGGCAAGCCGCTGGCAGGACGGATCAAGAAGCCGAAGCCGGCGATCGATCTGTCCCCGAAGACGTCCGACTATCCCGACTTTCTCGCGAAGTTCTGCCGCCCGCTGAACGGCATGACCATCGCCATCGACTGCGGGCACGGCGCCGCGTCCGCGTTCGCCGGTCCCCTCTTCCGTCGCCTCGGCTCGAAGGTCATCCTCCTGAACGCATCCCCCGACGGGACGAACATCAATGCCGGATGCGGGGCGCTCCACCCGGGACAGGTCGCGGAGGCCGTCCGGCGCGAGAAGGCCGACATCGGCGTGGCATTCGACGGGGACGCCGACCGGGCGATCTTCGTCGACGAGACCGGCGTCGTCCGCGACGGGGAGACGGTCCTGGCGCTCTGCGGACTCCACCTCCAGGAGCGGAAGAAACTTCCCCGGAACACGATCGTCTCGACGGTCATGGCCAACTTCGGGCTGGAACGGCATCTGGCGGCGAAGGGGATCCAGCTCAAGCGTACCCGGGTCGGTGACAAATTCGTCGCGGAGGAGATGCTGCGCTGCGGAGCGGCCCTGGGCGGCGAACCCTCCGGCCACGTGCTGTTCTTCGACGCTGCTCCCGCGGGCGACGGCATGCTCACCGCGCTCCGGGTCGTGGACGTGCTCGCCGAGCGGGGCCAGAAGCTCTCGCAGGCCGCGTTCCCCAGGTTCCCGCAGGTGCTCCTCAACGTCAAGGTCGCGCGCAAGCCGCCGCTGGAGAACGCCCGCGGGATCCAGGCCGCCGTTCGCGCCGCCGAACAGGAGCTCGGCGCCGACGGGCGAATTCTCGTCCGCTACTCCGGCACCGAAGCCCTCTGTCGCGTCATGGTGGAGGGGCCCCGCGAGGAGATGGTGAAACGCCTCGCGGCGGGCGTCGCGGACGCGGTCCAGAAGGAGCTCTCGTGATTCCGATCCGGCTGGGCGTCAACATCGACCACGTGGCCACCGTCCGCCAGGCCCGGCTCGGGACCCAGCCGGATCCCGTGGAGCAGGCGCTGCTGTGCGAGCAGGCGGGCGCGGACTCGATCGTCGTCCATCTGAGGGAGGACCGGCGCCACATCCAGGACTACGACGTGGCGCGGCTCCGGAAGAAGCTGACGGTCGCCCTCAACCTGGAGATGGGAGTTTCCGCCGAGATCATCTCCATCGCCCTGCGCACCGGCCCCGACCAGGTGACGTTCGTCCCCGAGAAGCGCCAGGAGCTCACGACCGAAGGCGGGCTGGACGTCGCCGCCCAGTTCGAGAAGGTGCAGAAGGCGGTGAAGCGCTTCCAGGCCCAGAAGATTGCGGTCAGCCTCTTCATTGATCCGACGCCCGGCCAGGTCGCCGCCTCCCACCGCGCCGGAGCGACGATCGTGGAGTTCCACACGGGATCCTACGCCTCCGCCTCCCGGAAAGGCCCGGAACTGAGACACCTGGTGGCGGCGTCGAAAGCCGCCCGTCGCGAAGGGCTCCTCGTCGCCGCCGGACACGGGCTCACGGTCGCCAATGTCCGTGCCGTCGCGGCGATCCCGGAGATCGAAGAGCTGAACATCGGACACTCGATCGTCTCGCGAGCGCTCTCCGTCGGGATGGTGAAAGCCGTCCGCGAGATGAAGGAGACGATGAATGCGGCGCGTCGGGACTAGCCTTCTCCTGGCGCTCCTCCTGGGATGTACCAAGAAAGCGCCGCCCCCGCCGGCCCCGCCCGCGGCCCCGGTCGCGCCGGCCCCCCCCGAGCCTCCCCTGCCCGCCCTGGCGGAGGTGCGCTTCCGGGACTGGAGCGACGTCGAGGAGGAGCAGTTTCTCCGGCTTCCCGACCCCGCCGCCGCGCCCGTCCTGAAATGGGACTTCACCCCCGGCCGCCGCTACGGCTACGACTTCACGGAGACGCTGAACCAGCGCATCGAGCGCAGCGCGGGGATCGGAAGGCTTCCTACACCT
>Ga0209579_10002361_pt1 | contig 14582 bp, 13 predicted proteins | sample Coa_R1_2_FD_187152 | JGI IMG/M metagenome (GOLD analysis project Ga0209579, IMG submission 187152) | Surface soil microbial communities from Centralia Pennsylvania, which are recovering from an underground coalmine fire - Coalmine... | ecosystem: Environmental > Terrestrial > Soil >... | reverse complement strand
CGCCGTCGACGACGTCCATCGCCATCCCGACCGCGGGGCCGCCGAGCGAGCAGGCCTTGATCGGGACCGACGGCACGGGCGTCAGGAAGCAGGCGCCGACCTCGGTGCCGCCCGAGCAGTTGATGATCGGCACGCGACGCCGGCCGACGTCTTCGAAGAGCCAGCGATAGGGCTCCGGGTTCCACGGCTCGCCCGTTGTGACGAAGGTGCTGAGCGACGAGAGATCTCCCGTCGGGTCGCCGTGCGGGAGGAGCGCGCGCGTCAGCGTCGGCGACAGGCCGAGGGAGGTGACGCGCTCGCGCTCGACGATGCGCCAGAGCCGGTCGGGCGGCCAGTCGGGCGCTCCTTCGGCGAACACGATCGTGGCGCCCATCGCGCCTGCTCCGACGACGGTCCAGGGGCCCATGATCCAGCCCATGTCGGTCGCAAAGTGGACGACGTCGCCCGGGTGGACGTCGGCCTGGTAGCAGACCTCGCGGGCGATCGAGACGAGGAAGCCGCCCTGCACGTGGACGATCCCTTTCGGCACGCCGGTCGTCCCCGACGTATAGGTCAGCAAATAGGGAGTCTCGGACTCGACCTCGAGTGCCGGCAACACGCCCGGGTGGGCGTCGAGCTCGAATGGCGCGAGCACGACTCCTACCTCGACGCCGGCCTCCATCACCGTCGCCAGCATCGGCACCTCGCGACCACGCCGCGACGACGCACGCTGCGTGATCACGACCTTCGCTTCGCTCGCCTCGAGTCGCTGCCGAACCGCCGGCGCCGCGAAGCCGGAGAAGATCGGCACCTGAATCGCGCCGATGTGTGCGCAGGCGTGCGAGGCGACCGCGACGTCGGGCGACATCGGCAGGTAGAGCGCAACCCGATCGCCCGGCTTGACGCCGAGCGCGACGAGCTCCTCCGCGAGACGGGTCACGTCGCGCGAGAGCTCGGCGAATGTCAGCGTGCGTCGCGAGCCGCCCTCCTCGAGCCCCACCGCTGCGACCGCGTCGGGGGTCCGCTCGGCCCAGCGGTGGACGCAGTTGCGCGCGACCGAGACCTCGCCGCCGACGAACCACGTCGCCCACTCGGGCCCGCGCGAGAGATCGCTGACCGCGCGCCACGGGCGCGAGAACTCGATCCCCATGTCTTCGATCGCAAGCGGCCAGAACCAGTCCGGGTCCTCGGCCGAGCGACGCACGAGCTCCCACCAGTCGTCGCAGCCGGCGCGGCGCCTGAGCCGCGTCGCGTTCGCATGCTCGACGACCTCGCGCGGCGGCCGCCACACCACATCCGTCACGGCGTCAGGCTACTCCGGCGGCCTCAGACACGTCTCTGACACCAGCGGTCGTTGCCCCTGGGCAACGACCGCCTCCTGAGCAGGGGTTTTCGGGGTCTTCCTCTGACACTTCTCTGAGACCGCCCCTTGCGGTTAGTGACTGCTAAGCTAGCACGGACTAACTTGTGAGAAGGGGGATCCAGATGAGGGCGAGGCTTGTTACGCCTGAGAACCGGAAGTGGTGGACGCTCGGTGCGGTCGCGTTCGGGCTCTTCATGATCATGCTCGACAACACGATCGTGAACGTCGCATTGCCGACGTTGCAGCGTTCGCTGCACCTGGGGATCGCCGAGCTCGAATGGGTTGTCGCCGGGTACGCGCTCACATTCGGCGCGCTGATGCTGACCGGCGGCAAGCTCGCCGACCTGTTCGGGCGGCGGCTCATCTTCGTCGTCGGGTTGATCATCTTCACCGCCTCCTCGCTCGCGTGCGGGCTCGCGGGCAGCGCCACACCGCTGATCGCGGCGCGCGTCATTCAGGGGATCGGCGCCGCGCTGATGAATCCCTCGACGCTCTCGATCATCGCCGTCACGTTCCCGCCACGGGAGCGCGGGACGGCGATCGGGATCTGGGCGGGCGTCTCGGCGCTCGCGCTTGCGATCGGACCCCTCGTCGGCGGGGTGATCACCCAGCACATCGGCTGGAGCTGGATCTTCTTCATCAACGTACCGGTCGGAGCGCTCGCGATCGCCGCAGCGTTCCTCTTCATCGACGAGTCGCGTGACACATCGCGCGAGCAGCGTCCCGACGTCCCCGGCCTGGTCGCCTCGGCGCTCGGGCTGTTCGCGCTCTCGTACGCCCTGATCGAGGCGAACACGTACGGCTGGACCTCGGGGCGGATCCTGCTCGCGTTCGCACTCGCGGCAGTTGGGCTGACGGCCTTCGTGCTGCTCGAGCGGCACCAGCGGCTGCCGATGCTCGACCTCAACCTCTTCCGCAACACGACGTTCTCGGGGGCGAACACGGTCATGCTGCTCGTCGGCCTCGCGATGTTCGGCGTCTTCTTCTACGTCTCGCTGTACGTGCAGCAGGTGCTCGGCTACTCCGCCACGCAGGCCGGCGCGAGCTTCCTGCCGTGGACGCTCCTGATCATCCTGCTCGCGCCGCGGGCGGGAAAGCTCTCCGACAGGATCGGCTCCCGACCGCTCGTCGCCGGCGGCATGGTGGTATTGACCGGCTCGCTCATCCTGTTCGCGCGCATGGGCCTGCACGAGAGCTTCTGGGGCCTCCTGCCGGCGATGCTGCTCGGCGGCGTCGGCATGGGGGCGGCGATGGCGCCCGTCACGGCGGCTGCGATGAGCTCGGTTCGCCCGGAGAAAGCCGGCGTCGGCTCTGCGGTGTTGAACAGCATGCGCCAGGTCGGGGGCTCGCTCGGGATCGCGATCATGGGGGCGATCGTCGCCGCGGGCGCCGGTGGCTCGCTCAGGAGCGGCCAAGCGAACCCGGCGGCGTTCCTGCACGGCTTCCACCACGCGCTCGAGACGGCCGCCGGTCTCGCGCTGGTCGGCGCGGCGGTGGCGGCCGCGACGCTGACGAAGCCGCAGCACCCGCAGGAGGCCGAGCAGCAGACGGCGTTCGCCGAGGCCGCATGAGCGCGGCCGCCCGTCCGAGGCTACGCGCCGAGGAGCGGCGGCAGGCGCTGCTCGACGCCGCCTGCCAGGTCTTCTCGAAGACGAGCTACCGCGGCGCGACGACCGCCGACATCGCGCGCGAGGCCGGCATCACCGAGCCGATCCTCTACCGCCATTTCGGTTCGAAGCGGGACCTGTACGTCGCCTGCCTCGCGGCAACATGGCGGAACTTGCGCGAGCTGGCGGAGGCGGCAGTGCGCGACAACCCGGCGGGCTGCCTCGGCGCCGTCGCCGACATGTACATGGCGAAGCGGGCGAAAATCAGGCTCGTCGACCTCTGGATCCAGGCGCTGACGGAGGCGAGCGAGGACGCAACGATCGCGAAGGCGGTGCGCGGACAGATCCGCGAGGTGCATGCGTTCTTCGCCGACGTGATCCGCCGTGGCCAGGAAGAAGGGATCGTGCATGCCGACCGAGACGCAGACGCGGAGGCGTGGCTCTTCGTCGCAGGCGGCCTGCTCGCAACGATCGACCAGCGCCTCGGCGGACTACTCGGCGGAGATCTGGACAAGGTCCGCGCGTCGCGGCGAGCCTGGATGCTCACGCAGCCTTAGCGTTCGAGCGGGCTACTCCTACTCGTTGTCGACGAGTTCGGCGACCTCGACGAACCTGACAGTGGGACGCGCCGCGTACAGACCTGTGATCCGGTCGACGAGCTCATCGCTGAAGAACGCTCGCGCTGCCTCCTCGGTGTCCCAGAGGTAGACATTGGTTGCGCGACGGTTCTGCTCATCGACGGTGAAAGCCTTTTGGCGAAGTCCCGGCAGGCCCTCGAAACGCCCACGAGCCTCGCGCGCGATCCCCTCGATGCGGGTCCGATCGAAGTCGTCGGCGTACTGGAACTCGACGATGACGCCCTGCATCCTCTTCCTCCTGTCTGAGTCGCGACCGCAACCGGAGCATAGAACGATTGCCTTCTCGACCTGCATACGTGTCGGCCTCGAACGGCTGGTACCTGATGCAGGCCACCACGTGTCGGAGTCGGCGGCCCGCGCAAAGAGAAAGAGCCCCGGCCGTGGCAAGAGGGGCTATTCCCGATAACGATGCGCTCTGGAGGCTACGCGGGCCAGCATGCGGGCCAGTGGGACACGGTAGGTCCGGTGTGGACGGCAGAAGAGGCGAGCGCCACCGCGAACCGCTGGCCATGGAAGCGAGGCGGGAATCGCGCGAGAGGCGAGGCACGCGCTCCCGCCGGGACCTTCCTTCCGGGCAGTCAGCCGTGTAGGAGGAGCGAGATCTCCTGGGCGCCGGCCTCGAGCGCCTGCAGCGCCGCGTCCTGGTTGTAGCGGGCGGACGGGGCGGTGATCGCGAGGGCGATTAGCCCCAACTTCGGGGACTGGATCGGGACGGCGATCGACGACATCTCGGGGAAGTACTCGTCGTGCTGCGAGGCGAAGCCGCGGCGGCGCGCCTCGTCGACGATGCCCGGCGCCGGCATCGCCACACCTTGGCGGCGGATCTCGTCGACCTTCTCCGGCGGGCTGAAGGCGATCAGGATGCGGCCCGAAGCCGAGGTCTCGAGCGGCATCCGCGTCCCCGTCTTGATGTTGGCCTTGAGCGCACGGTCGGACTCGACGCGCTGGATGATCATCGCCGCATCGCTGTCAAGGACCGCGATCGAGGACGTCTCGCCGGTGTGCGACGCGATCGACGCGAGTGTGGGGAGGACGCGCGAGCCGAGGTCGGCCTGCTCGAGCACGGCGCTTCCGACAACGAGCGCGCGTAAGGTCAGGCGGTACTTGCCCTCGCCCACGGGCTCGGCCCATCCCGCCGCGACGAGCGTCTGCAGCTGCTGGTAGGTAGTCCCGCGTGTCGTCTTCGTGAGTCGCGCGAGCTCGCTCACGCCGGCCGGGCCAGGCTCGGCGGCCAGCACGTCCAGCAGCGCGAGGCACTTCATCGCCGAGCCGAGCAGCCTCCGCTGGGGTGCGACCGTGGTCGAGCTGGCGTTCATCCTTGTGCGCAGGATATTGCTCCCGACGTGATGGTTGTTCAATCGGACGCGATCGAACTCTGAGCTCTTGGACCAAGACCGCATGGAGGCCGAGCCGGCGGACGGACGCCCCCGCCCGGAGTGGCACGCTACGGTGCGTGGCCGGCAGCGACGCGATCGACAGGGCCCGCCTCGACCGACTCGTCGCCGCGCTGGGCGCGGCCGTCGGGCCCGACCATGTTCTCACCGATCCCGCGGTTGCCGCCTCGTTCGGTTATGACCTGACCGGGCGCTACGCGGGCCGGCCGCTCCTCGTCGTCCGTCCCGGCGGGGTCGAGGAGGTCGCCGCTGCCGTGCGCGCCTGCGCCGAGGCGGAGGTGGCTGTCGTGCCGCAAGGCGGGCACTCCGGGCTCGTCGGCGGCGGGACGCCGCGCGACGGCGAGGTCGTGCTCAGCCTGCGTCGCCTCGATCGCATCGAGGAGATCGACCGCGCGGCGAGTCAGGTCACCGTCGGGGCGGGCGTGACGCTCGAGGCGCTGCAGCAGCACGTGCGCGCTCCCGGGCTCGATTTCGCCGTCGACCACGGCGGCAGGAGCGCGGCGACGATCGGGGGCATGGCGGCGACGAACGCTGGTGGTGCCTTCGCCGTTCGCTACGGGCTCATGCGTGCCCACGTCGCCGGCCTGGAGGCGGTGCTCGCGGACGGCCGCGTCATCGAGCGCCTGCACGGCCTGGTGAAGGACAACACCGGCTACGACCTCACCGGGCTCCTCGTTGGAAGCGAGGGCACGCTAGGTGTGATCACGCGCGTGCGGCTCCGCCTCGTCGCTGAGCTGTCCCGGCGGGTGACCGCGCTCGTCGCGGTCGCGAGCCTCGAGCGCGCGCTCGAGGTGCTCGAGGAGGTGCGCCGGAGCGTGCCCTCGATCCAGGCGCTCGACTTCTTCGAGCTCGGCGGACTGCGCCGCGTCTGCGAGCACCTCCGGATCGCACCGCCCTTCGCCCAGCCGTACGAGACCTACCTCGTGGTCGAATGCGCTGGGGGCACCGACCCGCTCGAGGAGCTCGAGAGCCTCGTCGAGCTTGCCGAAGACGCGGCCGTCGCGTCCGACGCCGAGGGCCGTCGGCGCCTCTGGCTCTATCGCGAGGCCCACAACGAGACGATCAACGCGCTCGGGGTTCCGCACAAGATCGACGTCTCGGTGCCGATCCCGGCTCTGCCGACGTTCGCGCGCGAGGTGCGCACGGCGGTGCGCGAGGTCGGTCCCGCGGCCGAGGTGATTCTCTACGGCCACCTCGGCGACGGCAATGTCCATGTAAACGTGCTCGGGCCTGCGCCCGACGACGGCCGCGTCGACGAGGTCGTGCTCGAGCTCGTCGCGCGGCTCGGCGGCTCGATCGGCGGCGAGCACGGCATCGGCCGAGCGAAGACTGCCTGGCTCGCGCTGAGCCGCTCGGAGGCGGAGATCGCGGCGATGCGGGCGGTCAAGGCCTCGCTCGACCCGGCGGGGCTCCTCAGCCCGGGCCGCGTCCTCCCCCCGGCCTGACTCGCCGTCCGGGAAGCCGCCCTCGCTCATTCGCGCCGCATCGCGTTCTCGAAGGCGACCTGTGAGGCGGGAAAGTCGGTGCGGCGGATGAAGGCGAGCGCGTCGCGGGCGCCGTACTCGCGGTCCATGCCGGAGTCCTCCCATTCGATCGAGAGCGGGCCCGTGTAGCCGATCCGGTTGAGCGCGCGGATCAGCTGCTCGAAGTCGACGTCGCCGTGCCCCGGTGAGACGAAGTCCCAGCCGCGCGCCTCCTCGCCGAAGGCGAGGTGCGAAGCGAGGATCGAGCGCCGCCCGTCGAGGCGGCGCTTGGAGTCCTTGATGTGGACGTGGTAGATGCGGTCGTCGAACTCGAGCGCGAATTGGGCCGCGTCGAGGAACTGGTGGGCGAAGTGGGACGGGTCGAGGTTGATTCCGAACGCGGGCCGCCGCCCGAATGCCGCGAGCGTTTTGCGCGTCGTGACGAAGTCGTAGGCGATCTCGGTCGGGTGCACCTCGAGCCCGAAGCGGACGCCCTCGGCGTCGAAGACGTCGAGGATCGGCGACCAGGCCTCGGCGACCCGCGCGTAGCCACGCTCGACCTCATCGGGGTCGTTGGGCGGGAACGAGTAGAGCAGGTGCCAGACCGGCGAGCCGGTGAAGCCGTTCACCTGCGTGACGCCGAGGCGCGCGGCCGCGCGCGCCGTGTCCTTCATGCGCTCCGCGGCGCGGGCGCGCACGCCCGCCGGCTCGCCGTCGCCCCAGACCTCGGGCGGCAGGATGCTGCGGTGCCGGAGGTCGATCGGATCGCAGACGGCCTGGCCGACGAGGTGTGCCCCGAGGGCGTGGCAGGCGAGCCCGTGGTGGTCGAGACGCTCGCGCAGCGCGCGCACGTAGCCCTCTTCGCCGAGTGCCTTGTCGACCTCGAAGTGGTCGCCCCAGCAGGCGAGCTCGAGGCCGTCGAAGCCCCAGTCGGCCGTCTTCGCAGCGAGCGTCTCGAGCGGCAGGTCGGCCCACTGCCCCGTGAACAGAGTGACCGGCCTCGACGAGGCCGCAACGGGCTCGGAGTCACCCACGGCATCCTCCCCGGGGGAACGCGGTTGACGGTCGTGCCTGGACCGGGTCGCGGCTGAGTGTAGGGGCTAGGGTGGCGATGCGCGAGCCGCGATCGCGCTCATCCGCGACCCGCTCACCCTGAGCGGTGCCGCTTGACCGTGGTTGGCGAATGTGTCAGCGTCTCTCTCGCCAAGACCAAACGGCGTTTGGCATGCACAAACGCCCGACGACCCGCGAGGATAGGAGTTCCTGCCGTCGTGTCGACCACTACCGACATCGGCTCTGCGCGGACGCTGCCGGACGACGTCGTCATCGCGGCGCGCGGGATTGGCAAGACCTACGGGCACGTCCGCGCGCTCCACGACGTCTCGTTCGAGCTGCGTCGTGGCGAGGTGGTCGCGGTCTTCGGCGACAACGGCGCCGGCAAGTCGACGCTCGCGAAGTGCCTCTGTGGGGTCGAGACGCCCGACAGCGGCCACATCGAGATCAACGCCCAGCGGGTCGAGCTGAACTCGATCCGCGATGCGGAGCGCTACGGGATCACGAGCGCCCACCAGGATCTCGCGCTCGCGCCCGACCTGTCGGTACTCGAGAATATGTTCCTCGGGCGAGAGCTCATCCGTAGCGGCTGGCGCGGCTGGTTGAGGATGCTCGCGCGCGGCGCGATGGCGGCGAAGTCTGAGGTGGCGCTCGCCGAGCTCCAAATCAAGCTTCCGTCGGTCCGCGTCCAAGTGGGTGCTCTCTCCGGCGGCCAGAAGCAGGCGGTCGCGGTTGCCCGCGCGGCGATGTGGAGCCGCACCGGGATCCTCATGGACGAGCCGACTGCGGCACTCGGGACCCGCCAGAGCGACGTCGTCTGCGAGCTCATCCGCTCGACCGCCGACCGCGGCCTCGGCGTCATGGTGATCTCGCATGACATCCCGCGCGTGCTCGCCGTCGCCGACCGGATCGTCGTCCTCCTGCACGGCTCGGTCGCCTTGCGGGCCGCGAGCCGCGACGTCACCGGCCGCGACATCGTCGACGCGATGGTCGGCTACCACATGCAGGCGGAGGGCTCGTGAGCCTCCCCGTCTCGGTTGCGAAGCCGGTCGACGTGCCCGAGGCGATCCCGCCGACACCCTCGCTGCCGCGGCGGCTCCTCTCGAGCACCGCCTCCTGGGTCTTCGTGATCGACATCTTCCTCGTGATCCTTTTCGGTGCCCTCTCGGTCAATCACACGTTCTGGACGGTCGCGGCGCTTGAGGTGGTGGCGCTTGACTCGACGACGGCGCTTATCCTCGCCTGCGGGATCGCGCTCCTGCTCGGAGCGGGCGAGATCGACCTCTCGGTCGGAGCGAGCCTGCTGCTCGCCTCGGTCTTCGGTGGGCAGGTGATGATCGACGTCGCCTCGTCGGGCACCCTCGCGACCGCCCTCATCGGCCTGCTCGTCTGCATCGCGACCGGCGCCGGCGTCGGGCTCTTCAATGGGCTCGTCGTCACCCGGTTCCGCGTCTCATCCCTGATCGCGACGCTCGCGACGCTCGGCATCGCGACCGGGATTGCGAACATCGTCACGAACGGCACGGACGTGACCGGCGTCCCGGTTGCGCTCCAGAACGACGTCGGCATCCGCGACTTCGCCCACATCCCGCTGCCCGCCTTCATCGCGCTGGCGGTCTGGGGGATGATGTGGATGGTCTTCCGGACGACGCGCTTCGGGTTGCGCATGCTGGCGCTCGGATCGTCACGCAGCGCGGCCGAGCGTTCGGGGATACGCGTCCGCGCCCAGCTCGTGACGGCTTTCGTCATCGTCGGCGTGCTCGCCGGGCTCGCGGGCTTCATCGATCTCACCCGCTTTGCGACGACGAATCTCGCCGGCCACCAGACAGACGCGCTCGCCGCGATCACCGCCTGCGTGATCGGCGGCACGAGCCTCTTCGGCGGTCGCGTCTCGATCGCCGGCGTCCTCGCAGGCACGCTGCTTGCCGTCCTGCTCGAGGACGGTCTCGTCGTCGTCGGGCTCTCGCCCTTCTACCAGCTGATCGCGATCGGTGCGGTGCTGATCGCCGCGGTCGCCATCGACAGCCAACGCAGCACCGGGAGCTTGCGGCTGCTGCGGCGCTGACCTCTCATGTCCCGACGCTCCGTTTCCGTACCGCCACCAAGGAGAAGAACATGCGTAGAACGTCGCAGAACGGCGCCCCATCACCTCGGTCGTCCGCGCAGAACCGAGGACAGGCGCCACGCAAACACCGCAAGCACAAGATAACGGGCGCACTCAGCGTACTGGTCGCGGCGCTCGCGTTCGTCGCCTCGACGAGCACCGCCGCCGAGTCCGCCACCCCGCTGAACGTCACCTTCGTGTCAGCCCTGATCAATGACTCCTACTTCGTCACCATCAAGTGCGGGGCGATGGCCGAGGCCAAGTCGCTCGGCGTCCACCTCACCTGGACCGGACCGACGAGCAACAGCGTCTCGGCCGAGCTTTCCGCCTTCCAGGCGGCGTCGGTCACCAACCCCGACGGGATGATCCTGGCGCCGTTCTCGAACACCGGCTGGAGCGGCGTGATCAAGCCGCTGATGCAGAAGGGCGTCCCGGTCGTGCTCTCGGGTGAGACGATCACCCCGCCCGACGGCCTCACGACGTTCATCTCGAACTTCCTCGCGGGCGGCAACTCGCTCGCAGGCGAGATCGGGAAGCTCACCGGTGGCAAGGGCACGATGGCAATCGTGGCGGACACGACCGGGAACAAGACCGACAGCGACCGCTACACCGGACTCATCCCGATCCTCAAGAAGCGTTATCCGAACCTGAAGATCGTCGGACCCTATTACGCTTCGAACAGCACCTCGATGGCGGCGTCGGTCACCTCGTCGATCATCCTCGCGCAGCCGAACCTGTCGCTCGTCTACGCCTCCTCCGGCCCCGAGGCCGTCGGCTCGGCGTCCGCGATCGCAGCGGCCCACGACTCGAGCAAGATCAAGCTGATCTCGTTCGACTCGAGCCCGCCCCAGATCACGCTCCTGAAGCAGGGCAAGCTCGCGGCGACGATCGGCCAGTCGCCGTACCTGACCGGCGTGCTCGACGTCAAGGCCGACGTCGACTACCTGCGTGCACACGGCGTGGGCAAGGGCCCCGTGCCCGCATCGGCCGGCCTCACCTACACGCCAACCGTGCTGCTGACGCCGCAGAACGTCAACAGCGCGCTCGGGAAGAAGTACCAGTACCTGACGCACTGCTAGACGCGTGAGCGATGACCGCCCCGCACAGCCGGAGCAGCGCTTCTCGATCGGCTACCACCTAAACAGCTGGGACCTCGGTGGCCTCGAGCTCGAGCCCGGGCTGCGGTTTCTCGCAGGCGAGGGCTTCGGCTGGTTCGAAGCCCTCGCGCGGGACGGCTTCTCGAACGACTTCGCCCGCCGCTTCATGCGCGCGGGCGAAGTCGACCCTCCCGAGCTCCGAAGCGACCTCGACTTCTTGGCGCGCGTCGCGCTCTTCTCGCGCGTCCAGGACGAGCTCGGGCTGCGCCTCTCCTCCCTCTACTGCAACGCCGAGCTCGTCAACCCTCGCAGCTGGCCGGGCGAGCGCGACACGCTGCATGCGATCGCCCGCCTGCTCGCCGGCTTCGGCGCGCCAATCCTCGTGATCGGCGGCGGCCCGCCCGCACGCGACGGGCTCGAACATAGCGCCGATGAGGTCGAGCGCTTCTGCCGCGCCCTGGGCGAGATCGGCGCGATCGCGTCGCAGCTCGGGGTCGCCGCCGTCTACCATCCGCACCTCGACTGCTTCGTCGAGACGCGCGAGCAGCTCGATCGGGTGATGGACCGTCTCGACACGAGCCGCTGCGGCCTCTGCATCGACCCCGCGCACCTCGTCACGTGCGGCGCCGACCCGGTCGCGATCATCCACGACTACGGCAGCGTCGTCCGGTACGTCCACCTCAAGGACACGACCAACCCGCCGGGCGCGCGCGGCCCGGCGCGCTTTGCCGCCTTCTGCGAGCTCGGGGCCGGCGTCGTCAACCTGCGCGGGATGGCGGCCGAGCTCCTCGACCGGGGCTACGACGGGCTCGCGATCATCGAGCTCGACGTGAGCGCCAAGAGCGCCGAGGAGAGCACGCGCGAGTCGATCGCCTTCGTGCGCGACGAGCTCGGGCTCGAGCTCCGCCCCGCCGGGGCCGACGGGTGAGCCCGACGCCGATCATGCTCGACGTCGACACCGGCGTCGACGACACGATCGCGCTCCTCTACGCGGCCCTCCACCCCGAGCTCGAGCTCCTCGCTGCGAGCTCCGTCTGGGGCAACGTCGAGGTCGAGACTGCGACGCGCAACACACTGCACGCGCTTGCGATGGCCGGGCTATCCGGCGTGCCGGTCGCCGCCGGCGCCGCCGGCCCGATCAGCGGCCGCCCCGCCGTCTACGCCCACCACGTCCACGGCGACGACGGGCAGGGGAACGCCGGCAACCCGAGCTTCGCTGCAGCCGCAGCCCCGGCAGCCGCGGCCGAGCAGATCGTCGCTGTCGCCCGTACGCGCCCGGGCGAAGTCGAGCTCGTGGCGACCGGGCCGCTCACGAACCTCGCGGTCGCGCTCGCGCTCTGCCCCGAGCTGCCGACCCTACTGCGCGGCGTGACGATCATGGGCGGCGCGGCGCTCGCTCCCGGCAACGTCACCCCCACCGCCGAGGCCAACATCTGGTGCGATCCCGAGGCCGCCCACGCCGTCTTCGCCGCCCCCTGGCGGCTCACTGTCGTCCCGCTCGACGTGACGATGCGGACGCTCCTCACCGAGCCCGACCGCCAGCGCCTGCTCGAGGCGGGGGGCATCGCCGCCTACGTCGGGCGCATCCTCGACTTCTACTTCGACTTCTTCGTCGCGAACGCCTTCGGCGAGCGCCGCTGCTGCATGCACGACGTGCTCGCCGTCGCCGTAGCCGCCGGGACGCTCGAGCCCGCGCTCATGCCGACCGTCAACGCGACCGTCGACACAGGCGACGGGCCCGGGCGGGGCCAGACGATCTTCGACCTGCGCGGCCGCTACCAGGGCTACCCCGCCCAGGAGGGCGCGCACTGCCGCGTCGTCCTCGAGTCCGACCCGGACTTCGCCGCCCCCGTCGTCGAGCTCCTCTGCGCCGCCGGCCCGAGCCGCATCGCCGCCGCCCATGCCTGAGCCCGAGCGCGAGGGCCCCGAGCTCGAAGGGCTGCGCGTCGCGGTCGTCGGCGGCTCCTCGGGCATCGGCGCCGCCCTCGCCGCCCTCCTCCGCCGCCGCCGCGCCGCCGTGGTCGTCGTCGACCTCGCCCCGGACGCCGAGGTCGTCGCCGACATCACGCGCGAGGACGACTGCGCGCGGGCGATCGTCGAGGCGGTCGCCCGCCTCGGCGGGCTCGACGCGCTCGCGGTCACCGCCGGCGTCGCGGGCTACACCCCCCTCGAGGAGACGGATGCCGAACGCTGGCGGGAGCTGCTCGAGGTCAACCTCGTCGGGCCCGCCCTCCTCGCCCGGCACGCCCTTGGCGCGCTCGAGCGCTCGCGACGCCCCTCGATCGTCGTCGTCGCCTCGGCCGCGGCCCGGCGCGGTTCCACGTCGTTCAGCGCCTACTCCTCGGCGAAGGCGGGCCTCATCCACTGGACGCGCTCGGCGGCGCGCGAGCTCGGCCCGCGCGGCATCCGCGTCAACTGCGTCAGCCCGGGCCCGATCGACACCGCGATGCTGCGCAAGCACCAGCCCCACGGCGAGGACCCGGCTGCCTGGTCGACGGTGCTCGCCGGACGGACGGCGCTCGGCCGCGTGGGGCGGCCGGGCGAGGTCGCCGAGGCGATCGCGTTCCTGCTCGGGCCGCGGAGCTCCTACATCACCGGCGCGCTCCTCGACGTCGACGGAGGTGAGAGCGCCTGAGCGCCAGCCTCGCCGGCCGGGTCGCCCACGTCACCGGTGCGGCGCGTGGGATCGGCCGCGCGACCGCGCTCGCTCTCGCTGAGGCCGGTGCGAGCCTCGTCGTCAGCGACCTCGGCCAGCCGATCGGCGAGCTCGACTACCGCACCGGAGAAGCGAGTGGGCTCGACGACACCGCGCGCCTGATCGAGGCCGCCGGCGGCGCGGCGGCGGCGCAGGTCGCCGACGTGCGTCGGGTCGAGGAGCTCCGCGCCGCAGTCGCGCTCGCAGTCGAACGCTTCGGCGGCCTCGATATCTGCGTCGCGAACGCCGGCATCGCAAGCTGGCCGACCTCGACCTGGCAGGCGAGCGAGCGCGAGTGGCAGACGATGCTCGATGTCACGCTCACCGGCACCTGGAACACCTGCCGGGCCGCGATCCCCGCGATGCTCGAGCGGGGGCGGGGCGGGGCGATCGTGATCGTCTCCTCGACGGCCGCGCTCAAGCCGCTGGCGACGATCGGGCACTACTCGGCGGCGAAGGCCGGCCTCGTCGGGCTGATGAAGAGCCTCGCGCTCGAGCTCGCCCCCGAGCGGATCCGCGTCAACACCGTCCACCCTGGCGGAACGGCGACCGACATGACCGAGAACGAGGCCGCCGAGCATTGGCAGGCGACCGCGCCCGGTGTCGCCGGCACGCTCGAGCTGCCGATGCCGATCCGACGCATGGAGGCGAGGGACATCGCTCACGCGATCCGCTGGCTCTGCACCGACGAGGCGCGCTACGTCACCGGAACGACGACGGTCGTCGACGCCGGCGCGCTCCTGCGATGAGCGCCGTCGGCAGCGGGCCGATCCGCGTCGGCGTCGTCGGCTGCGGTGAGATCGCGCAGCTCATGCACCTGCCGCTCCTCCACGAGCTCGACGAGTTCACGATCGCCGGGCTCTGCGACCTCTCTCCGGGCGCGCTCGAGCAGCTTGGCAACCGTTACGGCGTTGCGATGCGAACGAGCGACTACCGAGACCTCCTCGCGCGTGAGGGGATCGACGCCGTCGCCGTCTGCACCTACGACCACGCCGCGGTCGTCGCGGCGGCGCTGGCGGCGGGGAAGCACGTCCTGGTCGAGAAACCGCTTGCCTTTACGCCGGCCGAGGCGCGCCCGCTCGTCGCGGCGGCCCGTGACGCTGGCGTCGTCGCACTCGTCGGCTACATGAGGCTCTACGACGCCGCCGTCGAGCGCGCTGCCGCGCGCGTCGCCGCACTCGAGGGGCTG
>Ga0209579_10002358_pt1 | contig 14589 bp, 13 predicted proteins | sample Coa_R1_2_FD_187152 | JGI IMG/M metagenome (GOLD analysis project Ga0209579, IMG submission 187152) | Surface soil microbial communities from Centralia Pennsylvania, which are recovering from an underground coalmine fire - Coalmine... | ecosystem: Environmental > Terrestrial > Soil >... | reverse complement strand
AAAATCCGGGGCTGCGGACGTGCTGGAAGCGCTCGGCGTGCGCGTCGATCTCTCGCCCCAGCAGGCCGGCGCGTGTCTTGCCGAGACGGGTCTCTGTTTTCTCTTTGCGCCGCTTTATCATCCGGCGATGAAGCACATTGCGCCGGTGCGCAAAGATCTCGGTTTTCGCACCGTGTTCAATCTTTTGGGCCCACTCAGCAATCCCGCGCGGGTGCCCCGCCAATTGCTGGGTGTTTTCGCAGAACGCTGGGTCGAGCCGATGGCGGGCGTGCTTGCGGAACTCGGTACAAAACGCGCCTGGGTGGTGCATGGGAGCGATGGCATGGATGAACTGACGATCACCGGACCAAGTGTCGTTGTTGAGGTCTTCGATGGGAAGAAGTGCAAATTCGAAATCGAACCCGGCCGGATCGGCCTGGGACGCGCGACTCTTGATAGCGTGAAAGGTGGCGATGCGACGTACAACGCCGGAGAACTGGACGAGCTGCTCAAGGGACGAGGCAATGAAGCCTATCGTGACATCGTGATCTTGAATTCGGCCGCGGCGCTGACGGTGTCCGGCAAGGCGGAGACCATCGAAGAAGGCGCGGAAATTGCGCGACGGGCTTTGCATGACGGCCGTGCACGCGCAAAGCTTGAAGAATTGCGCCGGGCGACACAGGGATTTGCAGCGTGAGCTTTCTGGAACAGATAGCGGTTTACAAGCGCGATGACATTGCGCGCGACAAGCGCGAACGGCCCGAGGCGCTCGTTGAGGCCCGTGCGCGGAAAACGAGTGCGCCACGCGGCTTTCGCGCCGCGCTGGTCGCGCGCCGCGAAGCGGGCCAGTTCGGGCTGATCGCAGAGATCAAAAGAGCGAGCCCCTCAAAAGGCATAATCCGTGCGGATTTTGATCCGACTACGCTTGCACAAGCCTACGAGGCGGCCGGCGCCACTTGCCTCTCGGTTCTAACCGATACGCCATCCTTTCAAGGCGCACCGGAACATTTGTCCGCTGCGCGTGCCGCCGCCTCCCTGCCTGTTCTCCGCAAGGATTTCATGGTGGACGCTTATCAGGTGAGCGAAGCGCGTGCCTGGGGCGCGGATTGCATCCTCGTCATTCTGGCAATACTGCAGGACGCTGAGGCACGACTCCTGATCAAGGCCGCGCGACGCTGGAAAATGGATGCGCTCGTAGAAGTTCACGACGAGGCCGAACGGGACCGGGCGCTGGCTCTCGGAGCAGATCTCATCGGTATCAATAACCGCGACCTGAAAACCTTTGCGACGGACCCCGCGGTCACTTTGCGTCTGGCACCGGGAATTCCGCGCACTGTTCTCGTCGTGTCCGAAAGTGGACTTGGTACGTACGACGACCTTCGACGCCTTGCCGACGCCGGCGTCAGTACGTTTCTAGTGGGTGAGAGCCTGATGCGCGAGAACGACGTTGCAGGTGCCACACGAAGGCTGTTGGGCCCGCCGTGAACAAGCTCACACATCTGGACAAGCATGACGCCGCCAGAATGGTCGATGTGTCGGCCAAGACAGCGACAGTGCGCGAAGCAAAAGCGGAAGCCGTCATCCTGCTTTCGGCCCTGACGTACAAAGCCGTGCTCTCCGGCCGCGCGCCAAAGGGCGACGTGCTTGCGGTGGCTCGGCTTGCGGGCATCATGGCGGCGAAAAAGACGTCAGAGCTTATTCCCCTTTGCCACCCTATTCCACTCACAAATGCGCAGGTGACAATCGAGCCGCTCCCTGAACGTCATTCCTTCCGCGTCGTCGCTTCCGCCAAAACCAAATCGGAAACCGGCGTTGAAATGGAGGCTTTGACCGCTGCGACAATTGCCGCATTAACGCTGTACGATATGGTGAAGGCGATAGATCGTGGCGCGACGATCGAGACTGTCCGGCTCGTTGCGAAATCTGGTGGCAAGAATGGAGCCTGGCGCGCAGCAGGCCGCCGTCCGACGTCAAGCCGGCCGTGATCCCCGTCGGTGAGGCCATTGCGCGCATAACTGCGGCAGTCGCGCCGCTCGAGGACGAACTCGTCGAACTGAAGCGCGCACACGCCCGCGTGCTCGCGGGTGACGTGGTAGCGCACCTCGATCAGCCACCAACTCCAGTCTCGGCAATGGATGGCTATGCGGTGCGGCTGGCAAATGCCGAACGCGCGGGCACGGCTTTACGGGTCATCGGCACCGCGGCTGCCGGCCATCCGTTCGAAGACCATGTCGGACAGAATGAAGCCGTACGGATTTTTACCGGCGGAGTCGTACCGCGAGGCGCCGACGCAATCGTTATCCAAGAAGATGTCGACATTGACGGCGAGCGGATCGTCTTGCGAGCGCCGGCCCAGGCAAAGCACATTCGACCGGCGGGTCTGGATTTTCGCAACGGCGATGTGCTCGAGCGGGCTGGACAGAGGCTGACGGCACGCGATCTAGCCTTGATCGCAGCGGGAGACGTTGCGCATGTGCATGTGCGGCGAAAACCGCTCGTGGCCTTCGCCGCAACGGGCGACGAGCTTGCACCTCCGGGTGCGACCCATCAGCCCGGCGGCGTCGTCGCCTCGTCCGGCTATGCGTTGCGAGCACTCATCGAAAGCTGGGGCGGTGAGCCACTGGACCTGGGCATTCTTCCCGACACGATCGAGGCATTGCAGGGCATTCCAGAACGCGCGGCGCAAGCGGACGCGGTCGTCACCATGGGGGGCGCCTCGGTGGGCGACCACGACCTTGTACAGCGCGCACTCCAGCCAAAGGGCTTCGAACTGGATTTCTGGAAGATCGCGATGCGGCCCGGAAAGCCTCTGATCTTCGGCCGGCTTTGCGGGAAGCCGTTTCTCGGTCTCCCGGGAAATCCTGTATCGAGCTATGTCTGTGCAGTTCTTTTTCTGCAGCCGCTGATCGCGGCATTCCTCGGGCTTTCCATTCGACGGGATAGCCAAACCGCGCTGTTGTCTGGTGCATTGCGCGAGAACGACTCGCGGCAGGATTATATCCGCGCGCGCCTGTTCACTCGCGACGGCGAACACTGGGTCGAGCCGCTTCCCATTCAGGACTCGTCTATGCAATCCGCTCTCGCCCGCGCCGATGCCTTGATCGTTCGCGCAGCACATGCATCGGCGGCGACCGATGGAGAAGCGGTCGAGGTGATCAGGCTCGCCGATTGAAGGCGCGCCCAGCGCCAAGCCGCTCGCGTGAAAACGGTTGTTGGGGACCTCCTGCGGTTGTTGCTTCCGTGTTCGTCTCCTTGCCACAACATTTTGAGCGTTGACGCGCGAGGAGAACTAAACTAGAACGATTCGCCATGTTTCGGCTTTGTTCGGCATCGCCGGACGGCCCTCCGGGAGCAGGAATTATGCTGACACGCAAGCAGCACGAACTGCTGATGTTCATTCACGAGCGGGTACGCGAGACGGGTGTTCCTCCGTCATTCGACGAGATGAAGGATGCGCTGGACCTGAAATCGAAGTCAGGCATTCACCGTCTGATTACAGCGCTCGCGGAGCGCGGATTCTTGCGACGGCTCGAGAAGCGCGCACGCGCGCTCGAAATCGTTCGTCTGCCCGAGAACGTTGCCGACACGCTGCGACCGGCCACTTCGCGCACGCAGGCGCAACGCCTCGCCGCCCCACCGGCTCGCGGTGCACGTGCCCCCTCTGATCCGAGAAGCGGCGGAAGTCCCCGTCGTCACGAATCCGAAGGTGCAACGAGTGTTCCAGTGCTCGGTCGCATTGCCGCCGGTACGCCGATAGAAGCCTTACAGAACAAAATCGCCGAAATGCCCGTGCCCGCCGGCATGCTTGGCCGCGGTGAGCATTTTGCGCTGGAAGTGACGGGCGATTCCATGATCAACGCCGGCATTCTCGACGGCGATACGGTCGTGATCCAGCAGTCCCCAACCGCAGATACGGGCCAGATTGTCGTCGCACTGATCGACAATTCCGAAGCGACGTTGAAGCGTTTGCGCCGCCGTGGTGATTCCATCGCGCTCGAAGCGGCCAACCCTGCCTATGAGACCAGACTGTACGGCGCAGATCGCGTGCGAATTCAGGGCAAGCTCGTCGGGCTTATCCGCCGCTATTGAAACCTCGCCCGCGCCGCTCCCATGGCGCCTGGCTCCAGGGCCGGGCGCCCCTGACTTTCTGGACCGTCGCAACGACAATGGTTTTGCCGAAGCTGATGGCATAGGCACCTTGTCGCGCCACGTCGATTCGGTCGATCACCAGTTTCGGCCCGATGCAGAGCCCGCGTGTTGGAACGGCGCTGATCACGACTTCCGCATTTGTACAGTCTTCGGCCAGGGCTTCGGCGCGACGAACGGCGGCAACGCGCACGCCGGCCGATGTCTGCGCGATACATCCCATCGCGTCGCATCGCACGCCTTCATTGACTCCCGCGACAGAGTCGCGGGCCAATCGGGCGTCGCCGTCGCGTTTCATCCATTCACTCGCGGAATATTCGTCCCCGATGTGGCCGACAAAATGGAGCCGGCGATCGGCAGTGCGAATAGCAACGGTCTGTCCATCGCGGGCAATGAAGAGATCGGGCGGCCGCGCCAGGATGATCAGCGCAATTCCGGCCAGCGCTGGAAGAAGGCCAAGCCAACGCACTGCACTCCGCCAAATGACTGTCCACAGACCGCCGAGCGATATCAGCACGAGAGCTGCGATCGGCCACGCCGCGACGACGCTAACAGCGCCGGGCAAATGCGACACGAAATGGCCGACGGCCAGCATCGCCGCAATACCCCACCCCATTACGTGCAGCGGGATGAAATCGAGGCGCACCGGCATCAGTACAACCGAGAGAGCCGCCATGGGCATGGTGACAAAGCCCATGATCGGCATTGCCAGCAGGTTGCCGAGCACGGCGTAATGAGTCGCGCGATCAAAATGAAATGCGGCGTAAGGCAAGGTCGCGATGCTCCCCACGAAACTCGTTACCGCAATACCGCGAAGGTAATGACGTACAGGAGCAAAGGGGAGGCGCGGCCGCTGACCACGCGCCGCGCTCCTTCGCTGTTCCCATTCCGCCACGGCGATCAGGCTGGCAACAGCGGCAAAAGACATTTGAAAACCCGGCTCGATAAGGGTCTCGGGCTGCATGGCGAGAAGAATTGTCGCAGCAAATGCAAGCGAACGCATGGAGAGTGCCGGTCGGTCGAACAGGATCGCGAGGAGCATCATCGCGAGCATGGTGAAGGCACGAACGGCCGGAGTGGCACCGCCGCTGATCGCGAGGTAAAAACCCGCGCCGCCAAGCGCGGCCAGCGCCGCCCATTTCTTGATCGGCTGCGTCAGGGCCACGCGCAGCCATAGCGCGAGGGCGGCGCGGACTGCCCAGAACAGGCCGAGACCCACAAGTGCCATGTGCAAACCCGCAATAGCGAGCACATGAGCAAGGCCCGCGTCCCGCAAAGATTCTTCATCGGCTTCCGAGATGCCGCCCCGATCGCCGGTGATAAGCGCGGAAGCGATGGCGCCCGTGCTTCCAGGAAGGACCGCGTGAATCCGCGCGCTGATTCGAAAGCGCAATGCCTGAAGCGAAAGACCGAGGCTTCCCCAAACATCCGGCGGCGGAGCGGGTGCAATGATTTCCGGCGCGCCAAATGCGTAACCCACTGCGCCGATGCCTTCGAACCAGGCCGCGCGTCCGAAATCGTAATCACCGGGTGACGAAGGCGGTGGAGGCGGCATCAAAACCACCTGGAGTCGCACAACTGCGCCAGGGGCGAGGCGCTCGCCCGCACGACGCACCGAGACCCGTACGCGTCTCGGCAATTCGGATTTGTCCAGACCGTCGACAAAGAGCGGTGCGAGGACCGCACGCACGCCTCTGTTGTGCAGTTCGGCCGCTTCCACGCGGCCGTCCAGTTCAACCGGTCCCACACGGTGCATAAGCACCGGCGCCGCAACCCAGTCCGAGCGGAACTTGGCGGCACAAAAGCCGAGCAACAGCGCGGCGCAGCCGATGCCGCACGCGCGCAAGAGTGTACCTGACAAGGCCATAGGCCCGGCGGCTGCCGCGAAGCTCCAGCACAGAAGTGCGAGCACAAAAGCGCGGCCTGGTTCAGCAGGAAGTGCGAAGTAAACGCCGATACCCGCACCGAATGCGACTGGAAGCCATAGCGTCCAGCGTTCCCGCTCTTCCAGCAGCGCATTGCAGAATGCGCGCGGAAGGCGACGTGCCCGCAAAAGCAGGGCGCCTGGACGGATGCCAACATTCCGGGAGCGAACGCAAATAAGCGAGGGAGCTATCGCCATGGGAGCCGGTTTGATAAAAGCCGCGCCAACCTTGGCCGGACAAAGTCCGGCCGCTCCCGGAACCAACTATGGCAGAAGATTCGACGCCTGTCCTGCGTTTTGCCCCCTCCCCCACCGGTTATTTGCATATCGGTGGCGCCCGAACGGCGCTCTTCAACTGGCTTTACGCCCGCCACTCCGGCGGACGCTTTCTGCTCAGGATCGAAGATACCGACCGGGAACGCTCGACGCCCCAAGCCGTAGCAGCCATCCTGAACGGCCTCGATTGGCTGGGACTGCACTGGAACGGCGAGCCTGTTTTTCAATTCCCGCGCGCCGCACGACATCGCGAGGTTGCCGAGCAGCTTGTGCGCCAGGATCGCGCCTACCGCTGTTATGCCACGGCGGAAGAGCTCGGCGCGATGCGAGCCGAACAGCGTACCGCCGGAAAACCGCAGCGTTACGATGGGCGCTGGCGGGACCGCGATCCGTCAGAGGCACCGAAGGATGCATCCTTCGTTGTCCGCCTCAAGGCGCCGCAATCGGGAGAGACAATCGTACACGATGTCGTTCAGGGCGATGTTCGCTTCGAGAATGGTCAACTTGACGACATGGTTCTGCTCCGCTCGGACGGCACGCCGACGTACATGCTGGCCGTAGTGGTCGACGACCACGATATGGGCGTTACGCATGTCATCCGCGGCGATGATCACCTGAACAATGCGGCGCGGCAGCTGCAGATCATCGAGGCGATGGGGTGGCCCCGACCAGTGTACGGTCATGTGCCGCTCATCCACGGTCCGGACGGCACCAAACTGTCCAAGAGACACGGCGCGCTCGCTGTCGAGGCCTACCGCGACATGGGCTATCTGCCCGAAGCCATGCGCAACTACCTGCTGAGACTCGGGTGGAGTCACGGCAACGACGAAATCATTTCGACCGAGCAGGCGATCGCCTGGTTCGATCTCTCCAATATTGGGCGAAGCCCGGCGCGCTTCGACTTCAAGAAGCTGGACAACATCAACGCGCATTACATGCGCGCGAGGACGGACGAGACGCTTTCGGATGAGCTGACTGCGTTCATTGCGCAAAAGCAGGAAGGTAGAATTCCGGACAAAAGGACCACAGAGCGCCTCACGGCGGCAATGCCCGGATTGAAGGAACGCGCCAAGACGCTCGTCGAACTCGCGAGTGCGGCTGAATTCCTGTTCTCGGACGGATCGCCCGAGCCGGATGAGGCAGCGGCCAGAATCCTTTCTTCCGAAAGCCGCAAGCTGCTGGCGGAGACAATTCCCGTGCTGCAGCGCAGCGAATGGACCGCTATGGCGCTGGAAGCCGGTGTGCGCGGGCTGGCGGAACAGAAAGGTCTCAAGCTCGGGCAATTTGCCCAGCCGCTCCGAGCTGCAATCACGGGCAAAGCCACGTCGCCCCCGATTTTCGAGATGATGTCGGTGCTCGGGCGCGAAGAAGTTCTCGCCCGCATTTCTTCACACGCAACATGAAAATATGATGATAATACCCAGCAGCAGCAGCGTTAATCAACATCAGAAGTGCGCGGGATCACTGGGGATATTGGTGCTTTGGGTCTGAAACGTTCACCTTGGGAGAAAAAAGACTGTCAGGGGCTGTCCGCTGTCCGCCCGCGGCTGAGTCACAGAGAATACATCGCAAAACTGCGTGAAGCTGCCGCTGGGCCGGTGGCGGGTTCCGCGCTGATGGATTATATTGTTGCAGTGCAAAAGAGAGGGAGGCCCAAGAGGGTGACTATAATGAACGACGGCAAAGCAAAACCCGCAGGCAAGGCGATCCTCTCCTATGCGAGCAGAAACTACGAGTTCCCCGCTCTCGCGGGCTCGCTCGGGCCCGACGTCATCGACATCCGGCATCTTTACGATACCACGCACCTTTTCACCTACGATCCGGGCTTCACCTCCACGGCCGCCTGCGAAAGCGACATCACCTATATCGACGGTGAAGAAGGCGTTTTGCTGTACCGCGGCTACCCCATCGACCAGCTCGCAGACCATTCGAATTTTCTGGAAGTCTGCCACTTGCTCCTCTACGGCGATTTGCCGAATGCGGCCGAGATGAAGGCGTTCAATCGGGCCATCACCTACCATACGATGGTGCACGAGCAGATCGCGCAGTTCTTCCGGGGCTTTCGCCGCGACGCGCATCCGATGGCCGTCATGTGCGGTGTGGTCGGTGCGCTTTCCGCCTTCTACCACGACTCGACGGACATCACCGATCCGCAGCAACGCGAGATCGCCGGTCACCGCATGATCGCCAAGATTCCGACGATCGCCGCGATGGCGTACAAATACCACGTCGGCCAGCCCTTCGTTTATCCCCTGAATTCGCTCGGCTACACAGAAAACTTCCTGCGCATGTGTTTCGCCGTGCCTTGCGAAGAGTACAAAAGCAATCCCGTCCTGGCCAAGGCGCTCGACACCATCTTCATCCTTCACGCCGACCACGAGCAAAACGCGTCGACCTCCACCGTTCGCCTGGCCGGTTCGTCGGGCGCCAATCCATTCGCGTGCATAGCTGCCGGCATCGCCTGTCTGTGGGGCCCGGCCCATGGAGGCGCCAACGAAGCCGCGCTCAAGATGCTGATGGAGATCGGGACCGTCGACCGTATCCCTGAATTCATCGACCGCGCGAAAGACAAGAACGATCCCTTCCGTCTGATGGGGTTCGGCCATCGCGTGTACAAGAATTATGACCCGCGTGCCAAGGCGATGCAGGCCCAGTGCCACGCGGTCCTCGACGAACTCGGGATCCACGAGGATCCCCTGCTCAAGGTGGCGCTGGAACTCGAACGTATTGCGCTAAAGGACGATTATTTCATCGAGAAGAAGCTGTACCCTAACATCGATTTCTATTCGGGCATCACGCTGAAGGCGCTGGGGTTCCCGACGAGCATGTTCACGGCGCTTTTCGCTCTTGCCCGCACGGTCGGCTGGATCGCTCAATGGAAAGAAATGGTTGTTGATCCCCACCAGAAGATCGGCCGTCCGCGGCAGTTGTACACGGGTGCAAAGCGGCGGGATTACGTGCCGATCGAGAAGCGATAGATTTCGCCGGGCAGTCCAAAAATCAGGAATTTGTCGTCTCGGGTAATCCACAACGCACAAATCCCAGAAGCGCGCGTGCTGCGCGGATGCTCGGGCGCTCGCCGCCCAATCCGAGCTTCGCGACCGCTTCGGCGAGGTCCCGTTGCTGCGCGCCGCGCACGGATTCATTCGTTAGCAGCGGCTCCAGCGCGTTTGCGAGAGCCTCACCGGTACAGGTGCCCTGTACGAATTCCGGCACTGCCGGGCGCCCCAGTAGAATATTTGCAAGCGTGATGAATCGCACGCTGACGAAGGGGCGCACCAACGCGTAGGTAAGCGGGCCGAGGCGATAGGCAACGACCATGGGCGTACCGGAAAGGGCGAGCTCCGTTGTCACAGTGCCGGAAGCGGCAAGCGCCACATCGGCCGCGTCGAATGCGGCGAATTTGTCGCCATCGCCCTCGACGAGATGAAGCGGTGATGGCCAACACTGCGTGTACGCGCGCACGAATGGGCCGACATGGTCCACCACTGGCAAGACGCAAACCACATCCGGAATCCGCGCCCGGAGAATCCGCACCGCTTCCCGAAAGCGCGGAAGCAGGAGGCGCACCTCGTTCATGCGGCTCCCGGGCAGGACCGCGAGCAGCGGCGCCGCGGCTGCAATTCCCAGGCGCGTCCGCAGCGACTCGCCACCCTTCATCAGTGCCCGGCGTTCGATGACGGGATGGCCGACAAAGACCGACTTGAGCCCGTTCTTTTCAAAGAATTCCGATTCAAAGGGGAGCAGCGCCAGAACAAGGTCAAAATAGCCGGCCATCTTTCGCGCGCGGTACGACCGCGACGCCCAGACCTGAGGTGCAGCGTAGTTCACGGTAAGACGTTGAGGCGCGATGCGCTTCAGCCGTTGCGCGATCCGGTGCGTGAAATCGGGGCTGTCAATCAGTACAACGGCGTCCGGCGACAGACGGATTGCGTAGTCGACAGCTTCCCGCACGCGGCGGAGAATGGCTGGGATACGGGGGACCACCTCGCGCAATCCCATGACCGCAGTATCATCGAGCGGAAAAAGAGAGGTCAGTCCCTGTGCCGCCATCGCCGGACCGCCGACCCCGACAATACGGACGTCGGGCTTCACCGATTTGAGACCGGCCATCAACTCGGCGCCGAGTCGGTCGCCGGACGGCTCGCCGCATACGAGCATCAGCGTGGGCTGACCGCGTTCGGTCACGACTGAAATGGCACGGTCAAACGCGCCCCTTCATCCCACTTCCTGGCCAAAACCGAAGAGAAAGAGGCCGACGCGGTCGGCCGTCGCCTGGACCAGTTGCCGATCCACGATTACCGAACGGCCGGCTTCTACCGCTATTCCGGCGAGACCGGCGTCGGCGGCATTCGCGACTGTGTGTACACCAACGGCGGGAAGATCGGTCTTGCCGTCCTGCGTCGGCTTCAAAGCCTTGACCAGGACGCCGCGGCGTCTCGCCGGTGTGCCTCGTATCGTTTGGGGAAGCTCGCCCGCGCGCCTGATCATCGCGTCGGTTCCCTCCGCGGCTTCGACAGCCAGTACGAGGCCGTGGCAAACGATCGTCGCCTGCCCGATGTCGAGGCCGCCCAGCATGCGAACGGTCTTTATCCCGAGTTCGATATCGCGCATGTCGTCCCTGTCCGGCTTGAGGCGTCCGAGCCGACCTTCCGTAGCCAGCAGAGCGGGGGCGGCCTCTGCGATCCCGACGGGAGAGAATCCTTCTTCAGCGAGAATATCGGAGAGCGATCGCAACAACGCGTCATCGCCGCGGCGCGCCGCCGCCGCGATACGCGGCATCAGCAGCACCCCCTTGGTGTCGGTCTTCAATTCCGAAAAACCTGGCCGCGGTACCCGCCCAGCAAAGAGAACACGGTTGCATTTCTTCTCGCGCAACAGCCGCAGCATCCTCCCGGCCTCGCCAAGAAAAGCCCACTCGTGCGGAAAACGGCTGATCTCCGAGTCTGCGGCACCGCGCAGGCCCAGAAGGAAGACGCTGCCGCCCGCGTCCTCGACCGATCGGGCAACAGCGCACGGCAATGCGCCGGCGCCGGCAATGATGCCGAGAGTGTTCATTCTTCCGGTTCCGCCCGTGCTTCGCGTTGGCGCGCGGGACAAATCGGCCGCTTTGCATCGGCGAGGATGAAAGTGACGACCTCCTGCACCTCCGGCACATCGGGCCAGGTCTCGCCGGCGCGGCGGGCGTTCTCGTGAATGGTGCCGGAACCGGATTCGAAGATTTCGCGGTACGCTGCCCTCAGCGCATGGATCCGTTGACGCGGAATGTTTCGGCGCCGTACGCCGACGAGATTGAGACCGTACAGCCGCGCATGGGTGCCGATGACACTGCCATAGGGAATGACGTCTGCGGTCACCCCGCTGACGCCGCTCACAAAGGCGTAGCGGCCGATGCGCCCGAATTGCTGAATTGCGGAGAGCCCCCCCATGATGACGCCCTCTCCAAGCTGTACGTGTCCCGCAAGCTGAACACCGTTTGAGAGGGTTACGTCGTTTCCCACCACGCAATCGTGGCCAATGTGGCAACCGGCCATGAGATAACAGCGGTCACCCACAGTGGTTATTCCCCGTCCTCCCCGGCTTCCCGTGCTGATGGTTACAGCCTCGCGGATGACATTGTCGCAGCCGATCCGGAGGCGCATGCCGTGCGGATCGTGCTTGCGTATCTGTGCATCACCGCCAATCACGGCATGCGAATGGATGACGGTACGTTCACCGATCTCCGTTTCGCCCTCGATGACGACGTGGGAAGAAAGGCGAACCTCTGCGCGCAACAGCGCGCCGCTCCGCACGATACAGAACGGGCCGACCTCTACGCCGTCCGCGAGGTTTGCGCCCTCTTCAACCAGCGCTGTTGGATGAACCTTCATCGTTGTCCGGTTGCCCGGTCTCGCGGATCATCGCGCTGAATTCCGCCTCCGCGCAAAGTTCGTTTTCGACGAATGCCTGCCCTTCGAATTTCCACACCGGACCGCGCCGCCTCAACGCCCTGACCGGAATGCGCAGCATGTCGCCAGGCCGGACCGGCCGCCGGAACCGGGCCCGGTCGATCGTCATGAAATACACGACCCGGTTCTCGTTGCTTAGTTTCAGGGTGTGGACCACGAGCGCTCCCGCCGTCTGCGCCATGGCCTCGACGATCAATACGCCGGGCATCACCGCGAGTTCCGGAAAGTGTCCCTGGAAATGCGGTTCGTTGTACGATACGGCCTTGTACCCAACCGCACTCTCCCCGGGCCGGATGTCACAGAGCCGCTCGACGAAAAGAAATGGAGCGCGATGCGGAAGCAGGCGCTTGATCTGCTCGACATCGAGGCTTACCGCGGATCTGTCTGCGGCGTCGTTCATTTCGAGATGCGCCCTCGGCGCTTGGCGAGAATCGCGACCGCGGCGAGTTCGCGTCGCCATTGTTTCATGGGGCGCGCAGGCGCGCCACCGTAATCCTCGTCGCCCCGATATTCGCCAGGCGCAGCCGCGGCCCGTGCTGCGAAACGGGCACGCGCACCAATGCGCGCGTGATCCGCAATTCCCGCCTGCCCGCCCAACACCACAAAATCTCCGAGTTCGCAGCTGCCGGAAATGCCTGTCTGCGCGACGACAATGCAATGCCGGCCTATGCGGCTGTTGTGCCCGATTTGCACGAGATTATCAATTTTCGTGCCTTCGCCGATGATGGTGTCGCCGAGCGCGCCTCGATCGACCGTCGTGCAGGCGCCGATCTCGACGCGATCCTGCACGATTACGCGGCCGAGTTGCGGGACCCTGCAATGGCCCGCCGCAGAGCCTGAAAAGCCGAAGCCCGGTTGCCCGATTTGCGCGCCAGGCAAGACTTCCACGTGATCGCCGAGATACGCGAAGCCGATCCCTGTATGTGCACCCACTTCGCAGTCGCGTCCGATCATGACTCCTCGACCGATAACGGCATTCGGGCCGATCCGCGATCCCGCTCCGATTTCCGCGTTTGGGCCGATGACCACGCCGGGCGCGAGCCGGACGTTTTCGTCCAGCCGGGCGCTCGAATGAATACATTTGTCCTGATCCCACGATCCCAACCCGTGTTCGGGGTAGAACAGCACAGCGGCAGCGGCGAAGGCGTGCTGCACGGAATCACAGCGAATAAGGTGCGGACGAGCGGCTGACGTCGGTTGCAAGTTGCGCGCGACGAAACACCAGCCTGCGCAACAATCCGCAAGCACGGGATCGCTCTCACCGGTACAGAACGTCAGGTGTTTGGAACCGGCGCCTTCCATCCCGGCGAGATCGACGATCGTTTCCGCAGCATCGGCACCGTCGGGAACGTCGACGTTCACGCGCGCGCAGACCTGCGCGAGCGTGAATGGCCCGCGATTGTCATAAAAACGTGGATCGGCCATCGATTCCCCTGTCGTGCGCGATTTTCGCGCGCGACCGGTTCAACGCGCTACTGCGCCGGCACTGCGCCCGCGGGCGGATTGACCAGCTGCACCTTGACGGTTGGCAATTTCTTGTTCAGCCGATCGACCGTGACTTTCGTCACGTCGATATCGACCATCCCGAGCACAATGGCTGCCCTATCAAGAAGGATATTGGCGCCGCGCTCCTGCATGATGCCCTGCAGAATCGGGCCCAGGGCCGCTTCCACCTGCTGCCGGGCCTTTAGCACGCCGCCCTGAATCAGGGATTGGCGCGCATCCACCTTCTGTTTGAAGGCGGCCTCTTTCGCCTGAAATGCCTTGATCTTCTGCGCGCGCACGTCGGGCGCAAGAATGGCGACCTGCTGCTGAAGCGTCTGCGACTCCTTTTGCAACGCTTCCTGCTGGGCCTTGAACTCCTTTTCCGCAGCAACGGTGTAGGCCTGGACCTGACGAACAATGTCCTGACCCACGCTCGAGGCCCTTAGAATGGCCGCACGGTCCACGACAATGATGCGGGGTACGGGCGCCATACCGGTCGCAGGCGCGGCCGGATGCGGCTTATTCGGCGCGGGGGCCTGAGCGACTGATTCCGCCGCACCCAGAGCGACGGCAAAAGAGAGCGCGGCTAGCACCGCGCGAAGCGCGAAATTCGATCTGGTCATGAGGTTCAGAGTCCTGTTCCTGCACTGAAATAGATGATCTGCGACCTGTCGTAGGGTTCCTTGACGTAGGGTATGGCAAAGGAAATCTGGATAGGCCCAAAGGGCGACTTCCAGTTCACGCCCAGTCCAGCCGAAGCACGGAATGCCATATTGTCCTTGATGCACACAACCCCCGGCGGATAGGGGGCGCAATTGTCGGCCTGGAGCC
>Ga0209579_10002357_pt1 | contig 14591 bp, 12 predicted proteins | sample Coa_R1_2_FD_187152 | JGI IMG/M metagenome (GOLD analysis project Ga0209579, IMG submission 187152) | Surface soil microbial communities from Centralia Pennsylvania, which are recovering from an underground coalmine fire - Coalmine... | ecosystem: Environmental > Terrestrial > Soil >... | reverse complement strand
TCGGTGCAGGACTATCACGCGCTGGACACCGAGCGGCACACCATCGAGAAGGCGGACATCGGCGAGTACCGCAAGAATCCCGAAATGATTCGGGAGTCTGCCGAAGCGCCTCCGCGCGAGCTGACGCTTTATCCGGAATATAAGTACGACAAGTACGCCTGGGGTATGGCCATCGACCTGACCGCCTGCACCGGCTGCGGTGCGTGCGTGGTGGCCTGCCAGGCGGAGAATAACATCGCGGTGGTGGGAAAGGAAGAGGTACATCACGGCCGCCACATGCACTGGGTGCGCGTGGACAGTTACTACCACGGCGACATCGCCAACCCGGAGATCTACAATCAGCCGGTGCCCTGCATGCAATGCGAGAACGCTCCATGCGAGCTGGTTTGTCCGGTGCAGGCCACCAACCACAGCAGCGAAGGCCTGAACGACATGGTGTACAACCGCTGCGTGGGCACGCGCTACTGCTCGAACAACTGCCCGTACAAAGTGCGGCGGTTCAACTTTTTTCTGTATTCCGACTTCACGACGCCCAGCCTGAAACTGCAGCGCAACCCGGACGTGAGCGTGCGCAGCCGCGGTGTGATGGAGAAGTGCACCTATTGCGTGCAACGCATCAATCGGGCCAAGATCGATTCGGAGAAAGAAGACCGCAAGGTGCGCGACGGCGAGATCCTGACGGCGTGCCAGGCCACCTGCCCCACGGAGGCGATCATTTTCGGCGATATCAACGATCCCAATAGCAGGGTGGCCAAGATGAAAGCGGAGAAGACCAATTACGGCCTGCTGGCAGATTTGAATACGCGGCCGCGCACGACGTATCTGGCCGCGCTGCGCAACCCGAACCCGGAGATACAGGCGTGAGGGGCCAGGGAATCATCTAACCATGGCGGACGAGAGACAAATCGCGGAAGAAGCGTCGCACCCGACGCCGGTAATCGCCCCCGGCTACACGTTCGGCACGGTTACCGACCAGATCGCTTCGGTAGTGCTCACGCGCCGCACGCCGGTCTTCTGGGTCGCGTGTTTCGCCGGTGGATTCTCCCTGCTGCTGCTGTTTCTATGGGCTGTGGCGCTGCTGTTCGCCAAAGGCGTCGGCATTTGGGGCATCATGATCCCGGTGGGCTGGGGATTCGCCATCACGAATTTCGTCTGGTGGATCGGGATCGGACATGCCGGCACGCTGATTTCCGCGATTCTGCTGCTGCTCAATCAGAGCTGGCGCAACTCCATCAATCGGTTTGCAGAGGCCATGACACTGTTTGCCGTGGCCTGCGCCGGGATGTTCCCGCTGCTGCACATGGGCCGTCCATGGCTGTTCTACTGGATGTTCCCCTACCCCAACGCGATGGGCGTACAGCCGCAGTTCCGCAGCCCGCTTGTGTGGGATGTTTTCGCCGTATCCACCTACGCCACCGTGTCCTTCATGTTCTGGTTCGTGGGCCTGCTGCCCGATCTGGCTACCTTGCGCGACCGGGCCCGCCACCGCATCGCGCGCTTCCTGTACGGCATTCTGGCGATGGGCTGGCGCGGATCGGCGCGGCACTGGTCCAATCACGAGATGGCGTCCCTGCTGCTGGCGGGCCTGGCCACGCCTTTGGTTCTGTCCGTGCACACGGTGGTCAGCTTCGACTTCACGGTGGCCATCGTGCCCGGCTGGCACAGTACATTCTTCCCACCCTATTTCGTGGCAGGCGCCATCTATTCCGGATTTGCGATGGTGCTGGTTCTGGCTATCCCGCTGCGTTGGGTTTACGGCCTGCAAGGGCTGATCACCGACAAGCATCTGGAGAACTCCGCGAAGGTCATGCTGGCGACCGGCTTGATTGTGGGCTACGCCTACATGCTGGAATCGTTCACTGCCTGGTATAGCGGCAACGTATATGAGAGCGCGGCCATCTGGCACCGGATGACCGGACCGTACGCCGGCGCGTACTGGTTTCTGATCACCTGCAATATCGTGGCGCCGCAGATGCTCTGGTTCAAGCGTGTGCGCACCAAGCCGGTGTTCCTCTTTATGGCTTCACTGGTCGTGCTGGTGGGCATGTGGCTGGAGCGCTTCGTCATCATTGTTTCCAGCCTGGCCCAGGATTACCTGGTATCGTCCTGGCGGGTCTTCCATCCCACGCGTTGGGATTGGGCGACCTACGTGGGCACAATCGGGCTGTTCACGTTCCTGTTCTTCCTTTTCATCCGCCTGCTGCCGATGATCTCGATCTTCGAAGTACGCACGCTGCTGCCGCAAGCCAAAGTCGAGGAGGAGCCCGGAGCATGACCAGGCCTCCGATCTACGGTGTGATGGCGGAGTTCGACAATCCCACCTCGCTGGTGAACGCCGCCCGCGAGGCGCGCGCCCGCGGGTACCGGAAGCTGGATGCGTACACCCCGTTCCCCATCGAGGCGTTATCGGAGGCGCTGCACCTGCCGAAGAGCAAACTGCCGTTGATTGTGCTGATCGGCGGGATACTCGGCGGTCTGACCGGCTACCTGATGCAGTACTACGTCACGGTGATCTACTTCCCCATCAACATCGCCGGACGCCCGCTGCACAGTTGGCCCATGTACATCGTGATCACGTTCGAACTGACGGTGCTGTTCGCTTCGATCTCGGCGGTGTTCGGCCTGCTGGCCTTGTGCGGTCTGCCTATGCCGTACCACCCGGTGTTCAACGTGCCGCGATTCGCGCTGGCCACCCGGAACCGCTTTTTCTTGTGCATCGAAGCGCGCGACCCGCTGTTCGACCGCAAGGCCACCGAAGAGTTTCTGGAGAGTCTGGATGCGCGGGAGGTCTCCGAAGTTGCGCATTAATGGGGGCTTCGCAATCGTGTACCTAGCGGCGGCCGTGCTGGCCGGCTGCCGGCAGGACATGCAGGATCAGCCGAAGTACATCCCGCTGCGTCCCAGCTCGTTCTTCGCCGATGGGCGGTCCGAGCGTCCGCTGGTGGAAGGCACAGTGGCGCGCGGGCATCTGGAAGCCGACACCGTGTTCTACACGGGGAAAGCCGACGGCAAGCCGGTGGCCGCGTTCCCGTTCCCTGTCACGCGCGAGGTGCTGGACCGCGGGCAGGAGCGCTTCAATATCTACTGCTCGCCCTGCCACGACCGCATGGGCACCGGCCGCGGAATGATCGTGCGGCGCGGCTTCACGCATCCGCCGCCGCCGTCGTATCATATCGATCGCTTGCGGCAGGCGCCGGATGGCTATATTTTCGATGTGATCACAAACGGCCTGGGCGCCATGCCGGATTACGCCGCGCAGATTCCGCCCGCAGACCGCTGGGCAATCGTGGCCTACGTGCGCGCGCTGCAGTTGAGCCAGCATGCCTCGGTGAATGACGTGCCGCCGGACGCGCGCGGCCAGTTGAACAAGGGAGGAACGAAGTAATGCCCGCCACGGCTCACCAGCGTTCCTTCGCCATCCCGCCGGATCTGCTGGGCGATATGCGCGGGTGGCGCACGCGCTTCCTGGGGATCGGAGGCGTGGCCCTGATCCTGTCCATCATCGGCGGGTTCTTCAACGCGGATCAGTTTTACCGCTCGTACATCTGGTGCTACATGTTTTACATGGGCTTGCCGCTGGGAGCCACCGCCCTGCTGATGCTGCAATACCTCAGCGGCGGGGCCTGGGGCGTAGTCATCCGCCGCCCCTGCGAAGCGGCTTCGCGCACCGTACCGCTGCTGCTGATCCTGTTCATTCCCATCGTCATCGGCATCCCCCACCTGTATGAATGGTCGCACCCCGATATCGTGGCGCACGACCGCATTCTGCAGCACAAGCACGTGTACCTGAATGTGCCCTTCTTCCTCATCCGCACCGCCGTCTACTTCGCGGGCTGGAACCTGATCGGAGCCCTGTTATATAAATGGTCGGGCGACCAGGATCGCGGCGACACGCGGGCGGCCGGCCGCCTGACGGCCCTCAGCGGCCCGGGCCTGATTTTTTACGGCTTCAGCGTGACCTTCATGGCCATCGACTGGATTCTGTCGCTCAACCCGCACTGGTTCTCCACCATTTTCGGCCTGCTATTTATCGCCGGCGAAGGGCTTTCGGCGGTGGCGTTTCTCATCTGCCTGCTGGTGATCTTCAGCAGCCGCCCGCCGCTGTCGGATGTCCTCACGCACCGCCACCTGCACGATATTGGCAAGCTGCTGCTGACCTTCGTGATGGTGTGGGCCTACTTTTCGTTTTCACAATTGCTGGTGATCTGGTCCGGCAACCTACCGGAGGAGATTCCCTGGTACATCGCCCGCTTCGCCGGCGGATGGCAGTACATCGGAGTGGCGCTGGTGCTGCTGCAGTTCTCGCTGCCCTTCGCGCTGCTGCTTTCGCGGGATCTCAAGCGCAATTTCAAGTTGCTGCGCGGGGTGGCTGTGGTCGTGATCGTAATGCGTTTCGTGGATCTGTACTGGATGGTTGCGCCGGACTTCAGCAAGGCCCGGTTCACGGTGAGCTGGATGGATTTCCTGCTGCCCATCGGGCTGGGCGGCATCTGGCTGGCAACGTTTTTGTGGCAACTGGAGCAGCGTCCGCTGCTGCCGCTGGGCGATCCGCACCTGGAGGAGGCTCTGGAACATGGCCGGGAATAACATGCACGGCGATGAGCCGCGCAACCCGCACGTGCATCACGAGCCGGGCGATGTCAACGCGCGGACGCTGACCAGATTCGGCTTGGTGATGGGCGGGTTGATCGTGGTTTTCCTGTTCGGACTGTATGGCCTGTTTCATTACTTCGTCGAGCATGAAGCGGAGCTGGGGTTGCCAGCCTCGCCCACGGCCCTGGCGCTCGCGCAGAAACAGCCGCCGGAGCCGCGCCTGCAGGCGTATCCGTCGCGGGACATGCGCGACATGCGCGCGGCCGAGGACCGCCTGCTCCATGAATACGACTGGATCGATCCCGACAAGGGCATCGTCCGGATACCGGTCGATCGAGCCATGGACTTGATCGCGCAACGCGGCTTGGCCGTGCAGCCGCAAGGGAAGGGTAAGTGATGTTGTATCGATTGGTGGTGTTCTTTCTGCTGCCCGCGGCCGCCTGGCCGCAGCCCGGCCAGCCCGCGCCCGCGCAGCCATCCGCCATGCGCGACCCGAATTCCAGGCCCGCGCCGCTGCCGGCGGCGCTCCAGGGAGTTACTGTCGACCAGAAGCTGAACCAGCCTGTGCCGCTCGACCTGGTCTTCCGCGACGAATTCGGCCGTTCCGTGCCGCTCTCCACTTACTTCAGCGGCCATAAGCCAGTGATCCTGGCGCCGGTCTATTACACTTGTCCGATGCTCTGTAACATGGTCCTGAATGGAGTGGCGAGCACCCTGAAAGCCGTCTCGCTCGATCCCGGCAAGGACTTTGAAGTAGTGGCCGTCAGCTTCGACCCGCGGGATACGCCCGCTATCGCCGCCGCCAAGCGCGAGAGCTATCTGCAGCGTTATCGCCGCCCGAATACGGCCAACGGCTGGCATTTTCTTACAGGCGACGAAGCGTCCATCAAGGCACTCACTTCCGCCGTCGGTTTCCGGTATCAATTCGATCCGGCGACCAACCAATACGCGCATGCCAGTTCCATCATGATTCTGACTCCGCAGGGCCGGCTCTCGCGGTATTTCTATGGCGTGGAATATGCCCCGCGCGACGTGCGCCTGGGACTTGTGGAAGCCTCCCAGAACAAGATCGGAACGGCGGTCGACCAGATTCTGCTCTTCTGTTACCATTACGATCCTGCCACGGGCAAGTACGGCGCCATCGCCATGAACATGCTGCGGTTTGCGGGCGCCGGTTTCGTTCTGATATGCGGCACCTTCCTGGTGGCCGCGTGGCGCCGCGACTGGCGGAGGGATCGTCAGCTATTGAGACAGGCCAGATAATTCATGGGCTCCGAACTACCACTATTCCCGGTGCAGGCTTCAAGCGTCGCGGCGAGCGTCGATCACCTGGTGTATTTCCTGCTTGCGGTGGCGGTTTTCTTCTCGGTGGGAATCTTCGTCAGTATCTTCTATTTCGCTGTCAGGTACCGCCGGCGTTTCGAATCCGAAGTGCCGCCCACGGTGCACGGCGGCATGACTCTGGAGATCGCCTGGACAGTGATTCCATTCGGCCTGACGATGATCATGTTCATGTGGGGCGCCAGTATCTTCTTCAAAATGTCCCGCCCGCCGGACGATGCGCAGGAGGTTTATGTAGTGGGCAAACAGTGGATGTGGAAGATGCAGCACATGGAAGGACAGCGGGAAATCAACGAGCTGCATATTCCCGTGGGGCAGGCCATGAAACTGACGATGACCTCCGAGGATGTCATCCACGATTTCTTCGTCCCCGCCTTCCGCACCAAGGCCGACGTTCTGCCGGGGCGCTACACGACCACCTGGTTCAAGCCGACCAAGCCCGGCAAGTACCATCTGTTTTGCTCGCAGTATTGCGGCACCAATCACTCGCTGATGGTGGGCTGGATCTACGTGATGGAGCCGCAGGACTATCAGGCATGGCTGAGCGGGGGCGCCACCGGCTCGCTGGCCTCCAGCGGGGAAAAGCTGTTTCAGGACCTGGCCTGCGCTAACTGCCATCACCTGAACGACCAGGGACGCTGTCCGAATCTGCGCAACCTGTTCGGCAGCCAGGTGCCGCTCTCGGATGGCTCGCATGTACTGGCCAACGAAGACTACATCCGCGAGTCCATTTTGAATCCGTCCGCGAAGATCGTGGCGGGTTACCAGCCCATCATGCCGACGTTCCAGGGCCTGGTTACGGAGGAGAACGTGTTGCAATTGATCGAGTACATCAAATCTCTTACGCCGAAGCCCGGCGCGGCTCCAGCAGCCGGCGCTGCAAAGTCAACGCAAGTGAAGAAGCTGTCGAAACAATAAGACTATGATTACCGCGGTGGTTGAAGAACGCGACTATTTGCACGAGAGTTACGGTATCAAGTCCTGGCTGCTGACCAAGGACCATAAGCGGATCGGGTTGTTGTATCTCCACACCATTACTTTCTTCTTCTTTCTGGGCGGTATTTTCGCCACGCTGATCCGCGTCGAGCTGCTGACGCCGCACGGCGATCTGGTCACATCCGACACTTACAGCAAGCTGTTTACTCTGCACGGCGTCATGATGATTTTTTTCTTCATGATCCCGTCGATTCCGGCGTCGCTGGGCAATTTCTTCCTGCCCATGATGATCGGCGCAAAAGACCTGGCGTTTCCCAGAATCAACCTTTTGAGCTGGTATCTGCTGCTGATCGGCGGCTGCCTGGCGATCTACGCCATGCTGGCTGGGGGTGTGGATACCGGGTGGACGTTCTACACGCCCTACAGCACGAGTTATTCGAACAGTTACGTGATCGCCACGGGCCTGGGGATTTTCATCGCCGGCTTTTCCTCGATCCTGACGGGTCTCAATTTTATCGTGACGGTGCACCGCATGCGCGCGCCCGGCATGACCTGGTTCCGGCTACCGCTGTTCGTGTGGTCGAACTACGCCACGGCGCTGATTCAGGTCCTGGGCACCCCGGTCATCGCCATCACGCTGGTCCTGCTGATCTGCGAGCGCGTGCTCCATATCGGAATTTTCGACCCCGCGCGCGGCGGCGACCCCGTGCTGTTTCAGCACCTTTTCTGGTTCTATTCGCATCCCGCCGTTTACATCATGGTGCTGCCCGGCATGGGGGTGATCTCAGAGCTCATCTCTACTTTCTCCCGGAAGCCGGTGTTCGGTTATAAGTTCGTGGCGTTCTCCAGCGTGGCGATCGCCGTACTGGGTTTTCTGGTCTGGGGGCACCACATGTTCGTCTCCGGCCAATCCGTTTACGCCGGCCTGGTGTTCTCGTTTCTCAGTTACTTTGTGGCCATCCCGTCCGCCATCAAGGTTTTTAACTGGACGGCCACGCTCTATAAAGGGTCGATATCGTATGCCACCCCCATGCTCTATGCGTTTGGTTTTATCGGCCTGTTTACCATAGGCGGACTTACCGGGTTATTCGTCGCTTCCCTGGGCGTGGACGTGCACGTACACGACACCTACTTCGTCATCGCGCATTTCCACTACATCATGGTGGGCGGCACCATGATGGCCTATCTGGGCGGACTGCATTACTGGTGGCCCAAGATGACGGGCCGCATGTATCCGGAGGGATTTGCCAAGCTCTCCGCCCTGACGATCTTCCTGGGATTCAATCTGACGTTCTTCCCGCAATTCATTCTGGGATATCTGGGGATGCCGCGCCGTTACCATAACTACCCGGATGAGTTCCAGGTACTGCATGTCATGTCCACCGCTGGTGCATCCGTATTGGCAGTCGGATACCTGATGCCTTTGATCTACTTCATGTGGTCGCTACGGTATGGCAAGATTGCCGGGCCGAATCCGTGGGGCGCCACCGGACTGGAATGGCAGACTTCTTCTCCGCCGCCCGCTCACAATTTCGACGAAACGCCCGTAGTCACGACCGAGGCGTACGATTACGCCGCGCTGGAGGCGGCCAAGGTTGGATAGCCACACGGAAACCCTCGCACTGCGCGAGCAGTTCGAAACGCCGGGCCAGCAGAAGGAAGCTTCCACGCTGGGCATGTGGATCTTCCTGGTCACCGAAATTATGTTCTTCGCCGGGCTCTTCCTGGCCTATTCGATTTACCGCCGCGAGTTCGCCGGCGTTTTCGCGGTAGCCAGCAACACGCTCGACGTGGTCATCGGCGCTGTCAATACCGCCGTCCTGCTGTGCAGCAGTTACACCATGGTGCTGGCTGTGCGCGCCGCCCAGATGGGCATGCGCAAGGCGCTCATCGTTTTTCTGATCCTGACCATGGTGTTTGGTGGTATCTTCCTGGGCGTTAAGGCGTATGAGTGGAACCAGAAATTCGAGGAGCACCATGTGCCTGGCGCGACGTTTCATCTGGAAGGCACTACCCAACAAGGCCCCGCGCAACTCTTCTTTTCGCTCTATTTCACGATGACCGGACTGCACGCGCTGCACATGGTGGTGGGGATGGGCATCATGCTGACGCTCCTGTTGCAAGCCATCGCCGGCAGGTACACGCCGGACTATTACACGCCGGTGGATGTGGGCGGCCTCTACTGGCACTTCGTGGATATCGTGTGGATCTTTTTATTTCCCCTGCTGTATCTGATTGGCCGTCACTATCACTGACATGCCGGAACACGCTGACTCATTCAAGACCTACACGCTGGTATTCGTGACGCTGTTGCTGCTGACCGGCGCCACCACGGTGGTGGCCACCATCGACCTGGGGCCGCTGAATGTGGTGATGGCTCTGGTCATCGCGACGGTCAAGATGCTGTTGGTGGCGCTGTTCTTCATGCACCTGCGTCACAGCAGCATTCTGACGAAAGTAGTGGTGGGAGGCGGCATGCTATGGCTGGGTATACTTCTGGTGCTCAGCCTGAGCGACTTCATCACGCGCGGGTGGCTGCCGGTGCCCGGGAAGTAACGGCGCGGACCTGCTAAAATCGGACTGAATCCCATTCCGGCGTGGGCGCGTAGCTCAGGCGGATAGAGCATCTGCCTTCTAAGCAGAGGGTCGCCGGTTCGAGTCCGGCCGCGCCTACCACAACTCATTTAGAATCAATGTATATTGACCGGCTAGGCTGATCCCTTCAGGATTACTACCATTGCCCTCCAGCGACTCTGTGGGTCATCGCTGCGGCGCCGGCAAGGGCAATATACCGGCCTCCTTCACGACAGCACATGGACTCTGGTAGTCCAATGAAAGCAGAGATTCGACTCCGTGCATCACGACACGCACCTCCATGCGGCGATTCGCGCACTTTGGGAACTTTCGCTTTCACATCAATTGGCGTTCGCTAAGGAGGAATTGCCGGATTCTAATGGATTGGTTACTCTGAGACTGCCCAGGCACCTGAAATTCTGGTAGTCAAGAGTGGGTCAGACCGGCCCTTTTTTGGTGCATTCGAGGTTCACGTAAGCCCGTCATCCAAATCGCTATCGTGGCTTTCTCTGGCCGGCCTCAATCACCGCGGCCCAAGCTGAGAACCGCGCCGCCTTGCTGTCGGAGCCGGGCTTGACGCCGATTAAGCCGGGTATTTCACGCTGGAGGGATTGAAGTACAGCAAACCCGCTATCGGATTGCTCCACAAGTACCCGCGAGTTCCGGAAAGAGCTTTCGCAACTCTGCGCTCAGCGTGCGCATGGGAATGTCCGTAGGCTGCTGTGGTCACTCGCCCGGTCCGGGACCCCGGCGGCGCGGTCGGCTGCGAGCGTTTATGGTGGAGACCATCCTGACCTGTGACACGGGAAAGGGCACCCGCTGCCCGCTTCATGGCGGTTGCGGTTGCAGCGCGCACAGTTCCCAACGGTTCCTTGCATCAGGATAAAGCGGGTGATGCGATCAGCATGGAGCGGCGGGAGAGCCTGCGGTTTACTCGCCCTTCCCCCAGATCAGCTTCACGAACAAGGATCTGCCGTTGGCGGGTATTTGATCGATCACATCGACGGGGTCTTGGTACGACCAGTTGAGCGCGTTGCGGATTCCGGCCACGAAGTCCATTCCGCGAAACAAACTAGACGTCGAAATGGTGGCATCCATCAACGCTACCGAACGCTCCGATACACCGTCCGCGGCCAGGCGCGAGCTCAGATACTCCAATCCGCTGCTGAAATAGACCCGGTCGCGGTACACCGGCACAGCTGCCCGGAACTTGCCGACCCGCGCGGGCGCGTTAGGAAGGGTTTTGTTTGCGGCATCTCTAGCGCTTTGTAGTGAGAAGCTGGCGGTCGTATCGATCCACCCCCCGGGGTGATAGCGCAATTCGAATTCCAGGCCGGTCGAATGAAATGGGCCGACGTTCTGGTACTGCAGGATGCCGCCGGGCAGATCGACCGCGGCTATGACGGATTCCAGCCAGTAACGGTCGGCATTTACAACCGCGTCAAGAGACTTGGCGACGTGGCGCTCTACGGTGAACTCCAGAGCGTGTGCCGTTTCCGGCCGCAACCGCGGATTCGCGGCTTGGGAGCCGGCCTCCGCGTAGTACTGCTCAAAACTGCTCGGCGCGCGGAACGGCCGGCCATACCCGAATTTGTAAGAGGTTCTCCCGGATGGCTGGTAAACCACCGAGGCTTGGGGCGAAACGAACCCGCCAAAGTTGCGGGACTCGTCGAACCGGCCTCCGAAGTAGGCCGTCCAGTTCCTGGCGAAGCCCCACTCCTGCTGCGCGAAAAACGCCAGCGACAGGTCCGGGTGGCTGATGTCCAGGTAAACGGTATGGTCTGGCGAGAAATCCTGGTTCGTCTGGAGATTCCGGATCTCAACGCTACTGCTGACGCCCACCGTGAGTCCTCCGATCCGATCCGGACGCCGGTAGATCAATTGTGAGCTGACCCAGTCTCCCCAGTCCCTGTCGCGGTTGTCGACGATGCCATTCTCCACGGGCACGTCGTAACGGTCGGAATAGCTGTAGTGATCGTAGTAGATTTGCCATTGCAACTGGCTGGACGTCTCGAAGTCGTGGGTGTACGTCGCACCCGCGAAATCGCGCGTGTCGCGGTAGAACTGGCCCTGGCTGTCGAACGTGGCGCTTTCACCCAGCACCGGGGCCCGGCTGAGGCGAGTGTTGAAATACACTGAGAAATCCCAGGCGCCCCACATGAGGTTCGCGTAACTGTGATAACCGCTCTGGCCGTCCAGGTGATTGGCTATTCCATTGTTTTGCGCGGGCGTATTGTAGGCCGGGATTACCAGGTCGTGGCCTCCATCCAGAATGCCGGAGCCCTCGACCAGCAGACTGGCGCCTCTTCCCAAATCCATCGAGGCCGACACCTGCACCTTCCGCATCCCCAGACTGTCCGTCTCCGTGCTCGCCGCAAACCTGGGGCTCTCCACCGGCGCTTTCGTGACAATGTTGATGTTGGCTAAAACGCCGTTGCTGCCATAGAGAGCTGAACTGGGTCCCCTGATGATTTCGATGCGGTCGACCAGATCCAGGTCTAACCCGAAGTCCTGGCCAAAATAGTTATTCGAATCGAACACAATTTCGGTCATCGGGTGACCGTTGATCATCACCAGGAAGAGCGAATTATAATCGCCTGGGATGGCGAAGCCGCGGGCTCCCGCATATTGGTAGATGTGATCGCTGGCCAACGTGAACCCGCGCACCGCGGAAAGCACATCGCCCAATGTGCGGTATCCGAATTTGCGAATGTCCGAGGCGGTAACAACGGTAATGCTGGCCGGCGCTTCCGCCAGGGTCTGCGGGTGCAGGGCGGCGCCGACCACGTCAGGCATGTCTCCGAACAAGGCGTCTTCGCCGGACGAGCCGGCAGCCGGCGGGGCAGGCGTATCCGATCCGCTCACCACCGAGGTGCCGGCCAGGACCAACAGAATCAGTAAGGAACGCATGGAATCTTGGCGAAAAACGTGAGTTGCGTCCACGGTACGGGAGACGCACCTGATTCTCTAATCGGCAGATTCGGTGAAAACCTGACAGCCCGTCGTCTTTCCCCAATTCAAGCCGGTTCGCTGAGCGGGGCGCTCAGCAGACCGTCAAGAAGCAAATGAGACGGCCAAGCAGGCCCCGCGACCACGGCTTAGACCTTGATGTGCCCCCGGCAGATACCGATTTTCGGCAGCCTCGCTTTGACAGCGGTCGTGGCTAAACACTGCTCACGGCATTCAAGTTGACGGTCTGTCGCCATCTCGACTTTGGCCGGGCCGGCAGTCCCGAGGCCAGGCGGCCCGAACGATAATAGGTCCCTTGTGCGCGGTCAAACCGGCCCTTAAGGTCATTTGATCCTATGGTGCAAAATAGCCTAAAAGGTCGAGAACCAGGTACGTGCTGGCGTCGGCAAACACGCTGACATCCGTGTTGCTAGTCGGCACGATGGCCATGTTGCTGGTGATGTTTCCGTCCAGCGCGTTCAGGGTCGAGACCACCGGTTGCACGTTGCCCTCCGGCCACAACGTTAAATAGCCCAGCGGACCTGGCGGCACCACCGTGGTATTGAACACGTACGCCTGCACGGCACCCGGACCTCCGCAGCCGCGCCCCATCACATTCACGTTGATTGTCCCCGCGAACGGCGGGGCGCCAGCAGGATTGCGCGTGTCCAGCACTCGACAGGGCGGTAGGGTATACAAAGACAAGGCCCCTGTAGCCGGCGGTGCGAAGTATCCATTGATGTCGACAACCAGATCCGTCGTCTGAGTCACAAAGGCTTCGATGCTGCCCCCAGTCCCCGCCGGGGCAATCGCCGCATTCGCCTGCACTGTCCCGGTCGGATCGTTCAGCGTGGATGCTATCGGCAGGCTTTCTCCCGTCGGATACACCGTCAGATACGCCACCGGATCCGGCGGCACTAATGTGAAGTTCAACGAATACGCCTGCGCTGTCGACGGCACCTGGCAACTGCTCGCCAGGATCGGCAGCTCGGTGCTCATCCCTCCCTGCAAAGCGCCCGTGATGATGGTCTGCGGCGCACCGGCGCGCGTATCCACCAGCCGGCACGGCGTCATGGGATAGAAGGCCAACCCTGCACCTGGTGACGCCAGCACGAAGTACCCGTTAATATCCAGCACCAGATCCGTATTGTTGGTGGCAAATACGCTGATGGCGCCGCTAGTGCCCGCGGCTACAATGGCGGCATTCGCTTTCACCTCACCGTCCAGCGAATTCAGGGTGGAGACCATCGGTTGCGTCTCGCCCGTACGCCAGATGGTCAGATAACCGAGTTCGCCTTGCGGTACGACGGTCACGTTGATCGAGTAAGCCTGCGCATTAGCCGGGATGCCGGTGCAAGGTCCGTTGGGGATGGTGAACGAGCGCGTAGCTTCGCCCACCAGCGACGGAGGCCCGAAGCCGGCGAGCCTGGCGCCGTCGCGCGTATCGACCACACGGCAGGGCGCCATGGGAACGAACCGCAGCGGTGGCGCCGTCGATACCTCGAAGTTTAAAGAAGCGGGCCCCGGGTTGCCGAAAAGCGGGCTGACTGGATAGCCGGGCTCATACCCCGACTGATCCAAACCGTCCAGGCCGTAGGACCCCAAGTACGTATAGCCAGGAGCCGCGGAGAGAACCCCGTCCCCGGCATTGTTGCCCGACCACCCTATCCCAAGCGAGCCCGTATCAACGACTATGTAGTAGGAACCCGCTGCTAGATTAAGCCCGGAAAACAAAATGTAGCCGACACTGGGGCCCGCGGATGGAAATATGGTTACGGTAGCGGCCGCAACTTGATTGGCAACGGTGGTTCCAGGTCCGATTGAAGTCGTGAGATAGGCTGACACGGTTGCGGGGCTGGCCGGCGGTTCGTGATAGAAGGGCACGGTGATCGTAATATTTTGCGAACTCGTAGTCTGTTGCCAACCAACTGCCACGATACCTACCCAGGCGCCGGATGGCGCATTGGGTTGCATTTCAATCAGTGCGGGTGCCTGAGCGCGAGCCGCATTGGATGCAAGAAACGCCAGTAACATGCTCAGGATGGCTGGGCCATAGAGGATGCTTGAACGCTGCGCCAGCCTCGTGGTGGCGGGCTCGACAGCACCGCGGATGTAGATGCCCCTGGTTTCCATCCAGACTCCCACGCCTGATTATAAACGCCCGCATGCACATCAGGAACGCGCAGGCGCGGCGCTTC
>Ga0209579_10002356_pt1 | contig 14603 bp, 15 predicted proteins | sample Coa_R1_2_FD_187152 | JGI IMG/M metagenome (GOLD analysis project Ga0209579, IMG submission 187152) | Surface soil microbial communities from Centralia Pennsylvania, which are recovering from an underground coalmine fire - Coalmine... | ecosystem: Environmental > Terrestrial > Soil >... | reverse complement strand
TAGCCTTCGCGATAAAACTTCTGTTTCGGGTCGAGGAAATCGTGCTCGCTGGAAACGTAATGCACGTCAGGCTTGCTCCGCGAGATGATCCGGTCGGCGTCATCAAACTGGTTGGCGCCATCCTCGCGGTCGAAATCGTTCATTGCCGTTCTCCCATGAAGTGGTTGGGCCTAAAGCTAAAGTGGCTTTTGGCGGCTTCTAAGGACCAGACTGGCCGGGCGCACCGTTTATTCCTGGATGCGCAGAATTTTGTCAGGCGGGCTCGCCGTGGCGCCGAGGAGCACAGCGTGAAAAGGGGCGGGCCGAAGCCCGCCCCCTCCTTTCATGGGCTCAGTATTGCTCGAGCATTTGATTGTAGCCAGCGCTCCCGCCACCGGTGAGAGCTGGGTCATTGGAACTGGAATTCGAAAAAGTCCCCGGAACGCTGGCGAAGGCATGCAGCCCGTTCTGACGCACGGCAGTATTGGCATGGCTGCTCTGGCGAACGGCGAATCCGTCGTTCTGAGCCGACCTCGGTGCATAACTGAAGCCCACCACATTGCCGCTGCCAACCTCGGGATCGAACGACTGAGCTAATGCCGGCGATGCGATGCCCGCAGCCGCAATCGCGGCGATCAGGGCGAATTTTGAAATGATCCTCATTGTCTTTACTCCTGCTTACGGAACAAGGACCCAATGCCCTGTCTTCCGCTGCCGAGAAGATCGAGTTGCACTGTCGGAATTCCATCACGGCTGCGTGATTCACCTGCATCGCTCTACAAAAACATTTCGTTCAAATTTTTTCTCGATCTCAGGAATAAACTATTTCGTCGTCCGGTCTCGTGACCTGAAGCCGCAGAGACGTGTTGGCCTCACAGGGGATGGGATCATGAGCCAAATCGATTGCGATAAGAGCGGTAAAGCGCGCAGCGGTAACGAGAAGGTTGTCTACGATCGCGACACGACGGTCGCGTTTAGGTCAGCAACCGCGATTCAGAGGAAATCACCGCGAAAAAAAGCCATTGTAATATCTGCGGTAGCCGCATTCAGCATTGTCACCGCAGCGCACGCCGACGAATTGTCGGACATCAAGATGCGATCCGAGCAGATCCGCGAACAAAACCAAGTGTTGGCGAAGCAAGTCGTGGAGCTGGAAAAGCGGCTGCGCAAGCTAGAGACGCACCCCGCAAAGCATCCCATTGTTGCGGCGGCACCGGCGAATCCTGCGCATCCTCCAGCGCCGGCGGTCGGCAGTTACAATAAGGCCCCTTCAATTGTCGCTGACGATGACAGCCTGACTTGGCACGGTCTAACGCTATATGGCGCGGTTGACGCGGGTTTGAGTTATCAGAACCACGGCGCTCCCTTGAGCAACGTTTCCGGATTTGGACTGAATTACCTGATCTCAAAGAGCAGCAACAAGCCGTATTTCGGCTTCGCTCCCAACGCCTTGAGCGCCTCGAACATCGGTCTTAAGGGCGTTGAAGATATTTATCCGGATCTTGCGTTCATATTCAATCTTCAAACAACGTTTACGCCGGCGTCGGGCAGGCTGGCCGATGGCCTGGGCTCCCTCGTGCAAAACAATGGCGTGTCGCTCGCCAACCAGACCGCAAGTGCCGATTCCAGCAAGGATGGTCAATTCTTCAATACGGCGGCTTGGGCCGGTCTTAGCTCGAAGACCTTCGGGACGTTGACCTACGGCCGGCAAAACTCGCTGACTCTGGACGGCGTGATTGCCTATGACCCCATGAGCGGCTCGGGCGCCTTTTCCCTCATTGGGTTCCAAGGCGCGACCGCCGGCATGGGCGACACCGAGAATGCCCGCCTCGACAATTCGATCAAATATCTCTTCAATATCGGCCCGTTTCGTGCCGCCACCGCCGCTCAGCTTAGCCCTGACGGAGACGGAACGCGCAGCATCGTCGAAGGCCAACTCGGCGTTGACTACCAAGGCCTATCGCTTGATGCGATCTACAGCCACGTCGATGACGCGATTTCCTCGGCGTCCCTCCCCGTCGGCTTTACCCCCACCGCCGCGCAACTTGCGGCCGCGGGACAGGGACTTGTCGCGGGAACGGTATCAGATAATACCTCCATAATGCTGCTTGCCCGGTACACCACCGGACCACTTCATCTCTATTCCGGCTATGAACATATCGAGTTCGCCAACCCGAGCACCGGGTTAGCAGTCGGCACCCCCATCATAGGCGGCTACACTCTCGCTACGGTCAACAATACCAATTTTCCGAACCACAGGGATTTGCAAGTATTCTGGGCCGGCGCGAAATACGCTATCAGATCGGATCTTGATTTGATGGTTGCTTATTACGGGGAGAGACAGAACAGCTATGGCGTTGTCGCCTGTTCAAATTCCTCCCTCGCGACATGCAGCGGACAGTTGTATGCGGCCTCTATTGCGGCAGACTACAAATTCAATAAGCACTTCGATGCCTATGTCGGCGCGATGTATTCGCAAGTGGACAACGGCCTCGCAAATGGCTTTCTTCACAGGGACGCTATCGACCCAACCGCGGGTGCACGCTACCAGTTCTGAAAGCAAAATCGAGCGAACAGTTCAAGGCAACGGTCGCATAGCGAAGTTATTTTGGGCGATTTGCAAGGATCGGCCATCGTCTCGTGTCCAATCCGCGCCGATCAACGGCAGCTGGGATACATCGCGGCCAATTCCGGCCCGCTCAGATAAATAATCTCCGCGTGCAATCCGCCGTGCTGAATGATCCATTTGCGCACATCGGCGGGATAGTTCGACCATAGGTAATAGTTGCCCGCACTGCTGATCTGTTCGCCTTCGGACGTCGGAGTCCAAGCGGAATGAAAGGCCAGCACAGCGCGCGGCGTGACACAGATCCGGCTCCGCGGAATGACGCCTAGCAACATGGTGCAGGCCGACGCGCAGGTGCCGTCGATCATGACTCGCTCGCCCTTTTCTCGGAGCGCGTGGTACTTGGTCAGATAAGCGCCGATCTGTCCGCCGCCATCGTCATAAATTCTGAAAGTAGCGAATGCGGACGAAAGGCTCGTCACGATCAGCACCAGCGGCAATGTCATAGCGGTCACGCACGTTTTCATTAGCGAGACCTTCTCGTCCTTTGCACCCTAGAATATATCACTGGTTTCTGTCTTTTTTCGGTCAGTCAAGTCGATACGCTGTATTGCCCCAGCTTTTGCTCCCCGTGGGCGCACGGGTTTTGCGACTAGCCTGGATGTTCATGCTTGGGCGCTAGAGCTCTGGCGGACCAACGCGATGAACGAGCAACCTTCAAATTACTCCGAGTTTGCCCAATCCAAGTCCGCTTTTAGTAAAGGCATTGTATGCAGCTGGATTGGCTCGGGAATAAATCCTGATTTCGCCTAGTCATGGCTTGTGGGCGCCGCGAATTCCTCGTCAAAAATCGCGCGTTCAGACTCGCGATTGTCCCGTCAACCATTTTCAGGACTGTGAAGCGCCTATTGGGAGATTTTGTTGAATGCGATGCGCGACATTGCGGCATTGATCAGCCTGTTCCTTTCCACTTTTACTGCCTTAGCGGCTGAGCAATGCCCGCAGAAAGACAGCCCGATTGATACGGATCGACCGGATGTCACCAACTCGAGTGTGGTGCTGCCGCAGGGCAGTTTCCAAAGCGAGAACGGGATAAATTTCAGCCAGCGCGGAGGTGGCCACGAATTTGACGGGACCGACAGCCGGCTGCGCTGGGGAGTTGCACCTTGTTTGGAGATTTTAGTCGACATCCCGACCTACTTTGCTGCGCTGAGGTCGCCACTGGATTCAGGATTCACCGATGTGGTGCCGGCCATCAAATGGCAGATCAGTCCCTTATCGGGAAAGATTGATCTCTCCGCGACACTTGGGGCCGGACTGCCAACCGGCACGAAGACCATTGCTGGCCCGGGAGTACAGCCCTATGTGCAATTTCCGTGGTCGTGGCAATTGGGGCGCGGTTGGAGCGTCAGTGGCATGCTCACAAATTTTCTCACACCGGCGGACCCCGCCAACAAGGTCTCCACCGAAACGACCTTCGTGCTCGAACGCGAGGTCGCGGAGCGCGCGTTTCTATTCATCGAATGTGTCGGCGATTATCACGTCCATGGTGGACCCGGCTACCTCTTCAGTTCCGGCGGCGGCTATCGCGTCACGCCAACGCAGCAAATCGATTTCCATATCGGAATCGGCCTCAACAACAATGCGCCGGCGTATATTCTCGGGATGGGTTACTCATTCCGGCTCGACAGTCCGCATTGATGGGTTAAGTCTCAGCACGCTGCAACAACGGTGGTCATGTCGAACACCCGCACACCCAGTTCCTTTGGCATCGGCGCGAGCCATGGCGAGGCATGCAGGATGGTACGAGCGTCGGAAATTCCCTGCTGCCACCGCCTTTCCATGGAAATGCGGCTAAATTCGTAGTCTTTTGACGCTCCCTGGAGTTCGGTAGGCCGATAGATCAGCTGCACGATATCCATCTCAGTAACACAGCCCAGTTCGTAGACCCGCTTGGCTTGTTCCGTAGCCACTAAGTCTGGCGGTAATAGTTTGTACAGCTCATTGATGGCATGCCGCACATCGTGCTTGTCGCGAAAGGCATTCGAGCATATCTGCGTCCGGCTGGAATAGCGAATATCCTTGTCGCGTTCGGCGACCTCATCGAGATTTGTCGGCAGCGGGCCTTGAGACTGGAACAGGTCGACCTGAAAGGTCAGCCTGCTCCGGCGTGGTGAATAGTCCAGCACGTATCCGAGCGGCGTATTGGAAAAGAGGCCGCCGTCCCAATAGTGCTCACCGTCGATCTCAATAGGGGGAAAACCCGGCGGCAACGCACCGCTGGCCATAATATGCTCGGGGCGTATTACGATTTTCGCACTGTCGAAATAGACAAATTGCCCGGTCCGCACATTGACCGCGCCAACGCTCAAGCGCATGTCGTTGGCATTATTAATGCGGTCGAAATCGATCAGCCGCTCCAGCGTCTTCTTGAGGGTGGACGTGTCATAGTAACTGACGAACTTATTTGATGAAAACCAGTACTGCAGTGTGCGTGGGGTGAAAAATCCTGGCTGGCCGAACACCAACGCCGTCAATGTGCTCACCTTTCGTTGCCAGACGACAGATGAGCAAATAAGCGCAGACGGCCAAAGGCTGCTATGGGCGGTGATCCCATCCCAGAAACTGCGCAAGCGCTGCAACCGATCTTCCGGCGCATTACCGGCAATGATCGCGGCATTGATAGCGCCGATCGAAATCCCCGCCACCCAGTCGGGCAAATACTCAGACGATGCTAAGGCCTCATAAACCCCAGCCTGATAGCTGCCAAGCGCCCCGCCGCCTTGCAGAACCAAGCCAATCTTCTTGTCATAGGATGGCGGGCGCAGCGGCGGATTTAAATCCATGAGGGCGTTCTCCCACAAACCTTTTGAGCTGCCGGTTGCGCGACCGCAAACTGCCCGGCCGGCTGCTCCGCTACCGCGAAGCTTGGCGGATGGCCTGCCGCGCCTGGTGAACATTGTTCACACTCTTACAGATGTTGATTGCGAATGACGCCGCCGGATAAAATAAACCCGCTCAGGCCGCGCAGGTGGCATCACGGGTGTCATGCACTGAAGAACATCATCGCGAAGCACGAAGTGGTGAAAGAGCGCGGCAGCAGCGTGGCCAATGACTAAGCCGCCGAGCGCGTACGCACCGACCAGATGCGCCAGCTCAAAAGCGCTCCGCAGCGCCGCGTCTGTGGGCGCCAGCGGTCGAATCTGCCAAAAGAACAGAGTGAATTGACGCCCTCTAAACAGCGTGTCAGCCAGGCCGGTTGCGGGCTGGATGAGGAGTAGGGCATACAGACTGTATTCACTGCCTTTGACAATAGCGCGATGTATATTGGTCATGTAGCTCGGAAATGGCGGCAGCTTCGCGTTGGTCAGCCGCCAGGCGAGCCGCAGCACCGTCGCCATCCAAATTGTCACGCCCAACGATCTGTGAGTCTGGAGCAGAATAGCCTTGATGGCATCTTCATGTGACCTCGAATGCAGCCACGCTGTCGCGAACATCGCCAGCACAATGAGAACCGTCGCCCAGTGGAAGGCAATGGTGACGCGGTCGAAGGGCGGACGACGAACCCCAATCGGCGCTCTGTCGGCCTTCGCAGGCTTTACGGGACTCATATCGGTGCTCCCGCACCAATCAAGAGCGGCGTGGTCAATTCCGCGACGGGCGTTACGGCCCTCGACGAGGACCTAAAAGCGACATTCGTCATAGGGCGATGGCAGCAATCATTCATCCTCGCGATTGGCCGGTCGTCTAGGCAAAGGTCCTGCACCACGTTTCTCCTGCGATTACGAACCCGACGGATAAAAAGACGCAACGAAGTGCGCGTTTATTCCCGCTCAGCCTCGGATCCAGCGAAGACGAAAGCCCCGGCGCAATGCGCCGGGGCTCCCGCACCGTCTCGCGACGCGACCGCGGGGTGGGAGGCTCGCACTTACTCCCCATGGATGCGCTCGAGAGATACCAACTGTGATCGAGTGCTCGTTAATTGCGGGTACGAATTGCCGTCATTTCCGCTCAATCGATCTTCGGATTAAGAAGCTCCTGTGACCGCGCGGAGCTCAAGCTAGCCTTGGTGATGAGGTTAGCACCGGTATCGATACTGGCCGGTACTTTCTCGCCCTTCGAGGCAGCAAGCGCCGTCTTGACGGCGTCATAACCCATGCGGAATGGGTCCTTCACAACGAGCGCGTCGATCGTTCCCCCCTGTAGGGATTTAACAAGTTTATCGTCCGAACCGAAGACGACGTAATTGATCCTGTCTCCTGACTCCTTGTTGTAAACCACTTGGCTCGCCCCCTCTGCGAGGATCACGTTCGAAACGAACACGCCGCGCAGGTCCCGATCGGCGTTAACGAGGTCCTTCATGATAGTAAGTCCGGTCGCCGCCTGAGCATCGGCGGCCTTATCGGGGAGGATATTCAAGGCCCGGTATCTCTTGGCCACCTGCTCTTTGAAACCCGCCACGCTCTGATCGGGTGAGGCGGCGACGGGTGAAGCGGTTATGATAGCTACGTCGCCTTCGGTATCGGCATAAGTCCTGGTCATCGCGTTGGCGAGAGCGTCGGCAGCAAGGCGGCCCGCCTGCATGTCGTCGGTCGCCAAGAAGGAAGTCAAAGCCTTGGTATCGGCCGCGGAATCGATACCGATGATTTTGACCTTCTTGGCAGCTTCATCGATCGGCTTGCCAAGCGGTGTAAACTGCGCGGGCGCAATGACGATCGCCGCCGGATTCGTGGCCACAGCCTTCTCGAGAGCGCTGATCTGGCCCGCGACGTCGGATTCGGATTGGCTGCCGAGCGCGGTAATGTCGACGCCTAGATCTTGACCGGCCTTGCGCGCGCCAGCCAGCACCGTCTGCCAGTAAATCGAGGTAGTATCTTTCACGATGATTGGAATCGTCGGCTTCGTCTGCGCCATGGCCGGCGGGGCGAAAGCAAGGCCGGCCACAATACCGGCGGCTACAACAGATCTTTTCATGTTGTCCTCTCTTGGAGGGCCTACGGCCCTCTGCGAATGAGTGATTTCAACCGGGTGCTGCTCAACTCGTTGCAGCCAGCGTCTGATCGATAGTGGCGAGCACCTCTTTGCCCTGGACGTAGGAAACGCTCCTGATGCCAAGCAGTGAGCGCAACTTTTCAGCTGGGACAGCCATCGGCCCCGGCGAAGGAGCGGCGCCAGGCGCCGGCTGCGGAAAGCCTATCGACAGCGCAGTGTGGAATGCGATGTTGCCCTCCACCTTCTGGATGACTTGGTGAATATGACCGTTGAGCACGGTCACCGAGCCAAATCGCTTGAGGGTCGACAACGCCTGCTCCGCATCGTCGGTGCCCCAGCCCCAGTCCTTGTAGATGGTCCACAGCGGAATATGAGCAAAGACGACGATAGGCGTGGAGGCAGAGAGGCCCTTCACATCGTCGGCAAGCCACGCAAGCTGCTCGGCACCAAGCTTGCCCATTCCGCCGGCCTGGAGGTTCACGACGTTGACGAGCGCGATGAAATGAACGCCATTGTGGTCGAAGGAATACCAGCCGGCACCTTTGGTGTTCTTGCCGTAACGATCGAGATAGGACTTGCCGGGTGTCTCATCGAGCAGGTCATGTTCGCCCGGCACGTAGTGCACGTCGAGGCCAGCGGTGCCGATGACCTGAGCGGCATCGTCGAACTGTTCCGGCGTTGAAAGATGGGTAATGTCGCCGGTATGGATCATGAACGCCGGCTTGGTGGGAAGCGCACCGACCTTGGCGATAGCTTCCTTAAGGGTGCCAAGCGCATCCGGATTCACCGGCTTGACGTGGAAGCCGACATGGCTGTCGGAAATCTGCGCGAACGTGAATGATTGCGCCGCGGCCGTTGCCGCTTCAGCAGGGCCGAGCAGGCTCAACGACTTTGGCACGCCGCCTGAAACCGTCCATAAGATCCCTGTCCCGGCCCAAGTCATGCATTCCAGGACCTGACGCCGAGTAGAGCCTTCGCCATTTTCATCCGATGCCACTGACATTCTCCATGGAAGAGTTCGGTTGCCAAACTTGATCGCCTTCACGCATTAGACCGGGGACGGCAAACATTAATTCCCGGATCGCGATTTTATTTTTGAAAAGATCTCGCCGCGCCTGCGTCCTGCTCGACCGAGCCATCGCTGTTGGCGGCAGCACTTCAGCAGCATAAGCTGATTTGGATTTGTTACTTCGAGTCGCACGCCTCCGACGTCGCGGCAAACCGGACGGAAGATGCGGGGATAAACGCCCTTATCACAATATTGGGCAGCACTCTGCGCCAAGTGCTGCGTGAGTTAGGTGAAAGCCGTGCTTTGCAATGGCATCGAGAATTGCCCGTACGTTTTTACGCTTGGGCGAGTTTTTGGCCGGCTGCAGCGTGATCCGTCCTTGAAACCGCCAACGTATCTGGGGGTATATCCGCGACGGCAGGATGTGGCCGCTGGGATCGGCCGTGAACGCATAAAGCCCGCTTTCGCCGCAGCGGAACAAGTAGATCGTCTTTGCTAGCAACAAACACCGAGCCGTTGCGCGCCGATTTTCAAACTGCCTTTTGGGCACAGGCATCGCGTCCTCGCATCACCCGGTTTCAGTAGCAGGCCCAGGCGTAGCCGTAGGGCGTGAGGATGTAGCAGCCACCGTAGCCGTCGCCGTAGTAGAGCCCGTCACCCCCTAACCCGTACGGGCGCCCAAAACGGTCGCCAAAGCCTCTGCCGAAAAAACGACCCGCAAATCGTCCGCCGCCGAAGCCACCACCAAAATGCCTACCGCCAAAACCACCAAAGTGCGCACCCCCGGAGCCGCCACCAAAATGATCGGCTCCGAAGCCGCCACCAAAATGTTCGCCGCCGCCGAAATGGCCTCCGCCTCCACCGCTCCCGCGTGCGAACGCAATGGTAGCGGTCGCCATCATCGCCGTGCCGAGGGCAAGCGATGCAGCAACGACCATCACCGCTTTGTACGTGGATCGCCTTGCATTGAGTTTTCTCATCGCCTTGTCTCTATCAAGTCAGTGCGCCCTCGCACGACGAGACCGGGGACTAGCGAGACTTATTCCTGGGCAGGCTTCTCAATCTATGTTCATGAAAACGTGATCTGAAAATGCGGCGCTGGCCTTCGGGCCGCCGGAATAGGCCGGGCGTCTGCCCTCTCCTACGGTGTATGGCCGCTCGGCGCGGCGAGTCGGCGCCGAATTATCCCAGCCGGAGAAGCTCAAGCTTGGAGATCCCCAATGTTCTGCAAAACAACGATCGCGGTTTCCTAGAGGCTGACATGAGTCCTCCAAACCATTGGAAAGGCGCAGCTTTCAGCGCGCCGAATTCATCCCCTAAATCCGTCGGACCGTCCGCCTCTGTCGGCCTCCTCGTCGCGGTGACCACAGCCAGTCTGCTTTGCGGAGGTGGCGCTGCCCATAGCGGGCCGTGCACATCGCAAATCGAGCAGCTCGAGCGACAGATTGGGCACCTGTCATCCAGCGCGAAAAATGCTCCAACCGCTCCCCAGTCCATCGCAGCGCAGCTTCATTACCAGCCGACGCCCGAGACGGTACGCAACGCCGAGCGCAAGGCCAATGCGGATGCTGCCGCCGCACTGCAGCGCGCGCGACAAGCCGATACCGACGACAACGCCGCCGCTTGCGCGAGGGCCCTCGACGAAGCAAAACACTACTGGTTCATTCCCGCTTAAATGGTCGTGATCGCTGGGCGAGACATTTGATACTGCGCGCGGCGACCTTGAGCCGGCGTTGTCAGCTTTTTGAAGTCGGAAGGTCCATTCGTCGCAAAAGATCCTGGAACCGAGAATCTGGCCGAAGCGGATCGAACGCCGGCCGCCGGAGGATGGATGCTTTGAACCGCGCGTCAAAGGCTTTGTTCAGCCGGCTTATCGCCTCGTTTCGATCATCAAGACCCACATAGATCAAAGCGATATCGGCATCGACCGAATGGTTCTCCGGATGCCGTGCTTCCAAGTCACTTATTATTTTTGTTGCTTCTTCTTTTTGCCCCGAAACCGCATATGCATAACCGAGATACGAATCGAACGCCCCGCTGTGTCCAGAAAGCTCGATCGCCCTTTGAAACTCAGTGATTGCCAGATCGTACATGTGCCTTTGCACTAACGCCTGGCCCAATTCATAGTGGCCGACGGCAAAATTCGAATCCATCTTCAGTGTCTTTTCGCTTTGCTCCACCGCTTCATCATATCGGTGAGCGACGCACAGTGCATCCGCGATGTCCGCATTGATGATAAGGGAAAGCGGATCGAGACTTTCCGCTTTCTGCAGTTCGAACAAAGCATCGTTATCCCTGCCGACCATGAAGAGGTGCCAAGAATACCACTGATGCGCCGTCGCATAACCAGGATTGAGTTGAATGGCCTGCTTGTATTCTGTCTCGGCGCTGCCCCAGTCCCAACCATAAAGATCTAGAGCGTAGGCCAAGGAGGCGTGGGCCTCGCCGAGGCTTGCGTCCAATGCCAACGCCTTGGCCGCAGCTGCTGTGGCCTTCGGGAAAGCATCCAGTGGAGGAAGTACGCCATACTTCCAATCGCCCGCTACGGCGTAAGAGTCAGCCAAGCCAGCATAGGCTTCCGCATAACCTGGATCGATGGTGATCGAGCGCCTGAAATAATCGATTGCGGTTCTCAAGCCTTCTCCGGTCCGCTTATTCCAGAAGAAACGGCCTTTTAAGTAGGCTTCATAGGCGTCCGGGTCCACCTCCTCCGATTTGGCGAGCGTTAGTTGCTCTTGTGGATTTAAGATGGCGCGAATCTGCTCGGCGATGGCGCGGGTTACCCTGCTTTGGAGCAGGAGCGTGTCCCGGATATCTTCGTCGTAGCTTTCGGACCAGATGTGCTTATCGTTTCGCGCGTCGATCAACTGGGCGGTAATGCGAACTCGTTCGCCAGAGCGCGAAACGCTGCCTTCGACCACGGCGTTCACATTCAATTCACGCGCAATCTCAGCCAATGGCCTGTGAGCGTTTTTGTAGGTCATCGCTGATGTACGCGAAATCACCCGTAAAGTGCTGATCTGCGCAAGGCGCGCAATCAACGCATCAGTCATGCCGTCGGCGAAATAATCCTGCGAACTATCCCCGGAGAGATTTTCCAGTGGCAGCACCACTAAGGAGCGAATCGCCGGTGAAGGATCGGATCTATGGTAGATTGCCCAGGATATTGCGGATGCAACGACGAACGCCAAGCCAAGTCCGAAAAGCAGCCGAACAAGATTGTCGGGCGTCGTTTTTTGATGTGCTGTTGTCAGCGCATGCGAGAATGCCGGGGAACCCTCGTATGAAGGATCATCGTGAACCTTTTTTGCGTGCCCGTCAGAGACGACCGCGACATCAGCGAGAAACCGGTAGCCGCGGCGAGCGACGGTTTCGACGAAGCGGGGGTGTTCGGGTGAATCACCTAACGCTTCTCGGATCTTGCTGATTGCCTTGTTGAGGCCGTGATCGAAATCCACGGTTGTCTGTGGCCAAAGTTTGCTGCGCAACTCATCGCGGGTCACCACTTGGCCCGGCATTTCCAGCAGCATGACCAGCAATTGAAATGGCTGTTCCTGAAGCCTGATACGTCTGCCCTGCTTCCTTAACTCGCCGGTTTGAACGTCGGCTTCGAAGGCGCCAAAGCGCAAGAGTGTGGCTGCTGGCTGGTTGGCGTGCATGGCATACCGTGCGCCCGATGCTACCTAATTCTTTCGAATCAGGGGAGGACTCTTCCCAAGTCATTGTTTTCATTAAACTTAGCCGGGGACCTCGATTACTGCGAATGAGGAGTTCCGCTCCATTGAGGGGATCGGTGGACCGCATCACAACCTGCCTAAGGGTGCAATGCAGCACCTTCCACAAGGGCTTCAAATGCAGGTCGTGGGCGTCCAGTCGACTGGCAGTGGACCAAGCTCATCTCCCTCCATGCAAGATACCGACACGAGAGGGAGCGCGACTGAAGACTATGCACGCTTCACGAGCGTGGTCTTGCCCCATCTCGATGCCGCTTACAATTTGGCGCATTGGCTGACGGGCAGTCACACAGACGCCGAGGACGTCGTGCAAGATGCGTCGCTACGCTCCTTCCGGGCGATTCATCGATTCGCCGGCGGCAATGCCCGCGCTTGGGTGCTGTGCATCGTACGCAACACTGCCTATTCCTGGCTTCGCAAGAATCGTCCGACAGCGGTCGTCACGGTTGAGGACCTCGAAGCGGTCGAGGCAGCTTACCCTAAGGCAGCCGACCAGGATAGTAAAACGCCGGAGGCAGCACTTATCGCCAAGGCCGACGCCGAGTACCTCCGCGCGGCCATCGCGGCATTGCCGACGCCATTCCGGGAGACACTGGTGCTGCGTGAGATTGAGGGCCTCGATTACCGCGAGATCGCCGAGGCAACCGAAGTGCCGATCGGTACCGTCATGTCGAGGCTAGCTCGTGCACGCGGCCGGCTCATCGCGACCATCGGCGGTAAAGAGGCTGACTAAGCGATCCCGACCTAGCTAGTTCTTATTGACATTTTCCAGCTTGCCGGATCATAGCTTTTCACTTGTGAATTTGCGTGCCACTTTTGCCGACACTCTTGCGAATGTCGCCACTGTGACAGTGACCGTATGTCAGGGCGCTCCAGTTCGATCGCGTCCCAACGGAATGGAGAAGCTCCGGAAGATCGAGGCTGCCATACCGCAGGCGGTTACAATGGCCGCTGAATTGGCTCTGATAATGGAAGATTATCGAAGGTAAAGTCGAGCAATCCGCTAAAACCTACGCGCTCGACTGATGCGGATGGAGACAGGCTATCTGTTCGACGGTCAGCCCGGCATACCGAGCCCCACAGCGCTGAATTGCCTCAATCGGTGCGTGATCAATATCATGGAGGTCGCCAACCAACTCCCACAGCCGAGAATAGTTCGGATCGAGCAACATGCGGCGCGCATCGGTTAAGCATTGCTCGTATGCGACGTCATCGTCGAAGTTTGGTTCTTTCGAGTGCTCCGCTACTACGAAGTCGAGCGTCGCATCCGCCGTTGCCACGACATCCTTTTCACGCCCATCCGAAAGCGGAACGCGATAGATTGCGTTCCTGGGATCGGACAAATCGGTCGTTAGGTCAAATATATTGACACCGTCGACTTTCAGAAAGTCGACGAGCAGCGCATAGCGAAGGCGCTTCCTGAGTTCGCTATCGTCCATTGCCATTTCTCCTAACATTGCTGCACGCACGGCGCGTTTGTCAGTTGCGTTGACGAATTACGGGGGGCTGTCAAGGATTGCTACGCGCTTCAACTTTATTTGATTGATTCGGCTGACGCGGCGTCGTCGCAAGAGCGGGTTCCAACTGCACCGTCGCCAATTATGTGCGTGCAAAAACAGTTCACGTGCGCTGGATGGCGCTGCTGGATGGCTTTGTGTTGATTGGACGGAAAATGAATTAAAACCTCCCTGGGAAAAGAAGGAGCGCGGCCACTGCGGGGTAGCACCGCGTTACTTCCCGGGGATGTCACTTGACAGGCCGGCGGAGTAGCGGTGCTGTCGAAGTGCAGGAAGCCGAAGGAGGAGTCTATGACAGATATCGAGAACCGCGAAGATCGAGTTCGCCGTGAATGCAAAAAGCGGGGAATGAGGATGAAGAAGACTCGCCGGAGAGGAGGACCCGGTAGCGAACACGGTCCCTATCATGTGATAGAGCCAATCAGGAATTTGGCGATTTCCGCTGTCGATTATCCGAACGGCATGACGCTCGAAGACGCAGAAGCGTATTTCCAGCTAAAGTAGCGATAGGTCGCTTCGGCTGAAGCAGCGTGTTTAACACCACAAAGCTGAACGACGGTATTGCGGGTAATCCCGTTGATCACTAGCACTGGGCGGAATAGTTGGAAGTGACTTACTGGCGGGATTGCCTGCGATTCCGCAATGAGGCAAGTAAGTCGGCCTCGTCTCGACCGGTTTGACGAGCTAGTCGAGTCATATTGTGATGTAGTCCCGAGCTTCCACCGGAACTCTACGCCTCGTTGCGCCCCATTCGAACGATGCAATTCGGGAACAATCAGGATCATGGCTCATTTCGGGAATGGGCA
>Ga0209579_10002354_pt1 | contig 14605 bp, 34 predicted proteins | sample Coa_R1_2_FD_187152 | JGI IMG/M metagenome (GOLD analysis project Ga0209579, IMG submission 187152) | Surface soil microbial communities from Centralia Pennsylvania, which are recovering from an underground coalmine fire - Coalmine... | ecosystem: Environmental > Terrestrial > Soil >... | reverse complement strand
CAACTGCAGCTTCTTCTCGACTTTCTGTTACGGCCGCGCCTACGATTGGCGACGAAGAGCAACTATCCTTCGTCCTCGACGAAGACGTCACAGCAACCTCGCCGACGCCTAGATTGTCGCTTGTCACGTCGCCGGCTGTTAGTGACGAAGAGCAACAATTATCCTTCGTCTTCGACGAGGAAGCCGTTACAACGTCAGCTCCTCGGCTTTTGATTGTAACCGCACCGTCTGTCGAAGAAGAGGTCTTACCGCATAAACCTACACCGCCTAAGCCTACCAAATCTTCGTTTCTTGGTGGACCACAAGAACACGTCTACGACGAAGAAGTTTTTGGTTATCAAGACGCCGAAGGCAGATGGCATATTGGGCCGCGCGAAGATGTTCCATGCGAAATTTACGCTACAGTAGAGACCGCGCGTGTTACGGTGTCGGTTAGCACCGCAACTATATCTGCCGACATAAAGACCGCGGAAGTTTCGGCTACGACAGTGACAGAGAATGTGCTATCGTCAGAGTCAGACAAATGATCGATGAGAAAACAGCTCCTGATATCGTCGTAGATCGCGGGCAACCGGTGATTGTAACTGTATACTTTCCTTTTGATCCTGACGAAGTCAACTTCTACTACACCAAACCAGGCAGCGACCGTCCACACACAGATGACGGATTTGGCCAGATAGACAGTAAGATCGAACGCCTTGGTCCAGGCGTGTATCGCTATGTAATAAACACCAACGGGTTTGCGGCCGGTGAAGGCGAGTGGAAATTTGCATCCGAGTGGCGAGAGCCTTTACCAGAAGGCTGCACAATGTCTGCAATTCGTGGTGAATACCGTATAAATCGATCTAAACTGCCGTAGATTAGTAAAATGACACCTTACCGATCTTCGTTTACTCAATCTTTTTCAGACTGTATTTGTACATTTTGTGTTATAGGCCTAGAACGAGCAGAAGGGTATCCATATGTCCTAGGATTCGTCAAAATTGTTCGCGGATGGATATGCTGTAAGTGTAAAGAAAGTCGGCCCATAGCTCTTCAATTTTGCAACTGCGGACATGCGAGAAATTTGAAGTCAGGCGAAAAAGATGAGTGTTTGCTGGCTCTTAAAAGGAAAATAAAGTGAGCACGAAAACTGCTAGTGAACGACAAAAAGCCCTTCTAGCTTATGTAATAACCGTTGCCAAACAAGCGCGGGATTTTAATTCTATCGAGGATTTTACAGATCGAATTATTAAGTGCGTTTACGAAGACATAGAGTCGGTAGCCGTAGGGTTTGTTAAGTATGTAGTTCAAGAACGCGGTGCTGACGTTATCGGATCGGTAGCCAAGTCAGCAGCTTCGTTGTTTTTTAACAAACTCAATAAGAAATAAAGTGCCTGGCAGGCAAATCTTTGATCAACAGGCAGGTCGGTCCATGTCTGCTTGGTTGAATACCCAGAAAAACTATTGTTTTACATCTTGATTTTCTATAAAATCTAGGATATGGGATCAGGACCTACTGTGGCTATACGCGAGCAATGTCCGCTCGCGACACCGAACAATGACGGGCTTATGAGCAAAGAGCAAGCGGCCTATCTGTCCGGGTCAGGGTCTTTAGTTCTTCAGAAGTTGACTGTAAACAAGTTTCTCATACCACAAGTAAATCCTCCGTTAGAACTTATAATTTACGTTCGTACTGGCGGGAACGATTCTACAGGAAACGGATCTTTAGCAAAACCCTACGCTACTATCCCGAGAGCGTTACAGGACGTTCCTACTGTTTCTGATGGCAACCTCTATACACTAGATATTACAGGTATTACGGCAACTCTATCTGAAGAGTTGTTTATCAATAATCTAAAAGGTCCGCATCACACAATACCCGGTCCTAACGGCGGTTTTGATATCCGATGTGATCTAAACTTCTTTGCTAGCCTGTCTTTGTTGGCGACTCTTAATCCGGCAGCTACTGTCTCGGTCGATTCTGTCACCGGCATTTTGACAGTGACCGATGTTACCCAGACCTGGACAGTAAATCAATGGGTTGGAAAGTTCCTAGTAGATAGTACTGGCGGTTCTGGCGGAGTTATTTGTTCGAACACAGCAACTTCGCTGAAAGTAGAAGCGCCGAATAGCCTTGTCGGGCAGCTCTTTATCAAAGATACCGGCGCTAGTATTACAATTGCCCCTAATCAACCGCTTTTTATAGATACTCTTAGTATTGGTAGTAACATTTCTGTTTCGTTTCAAGGAGTCCATCTTACCAACGACCCTACCAACAGCGGGCAAGGTCTTGTTATTACAAACACGGCCGAACTTCATTCTCTATTTTGTCATCTCGAAGGCTTTACTTGCTCTGCGTCAGTAATACAAGACATTAGAGCGACATATCTATCAGATCCGTCATACGCTCCTGGTTGTGACTTTGCGTGTTCTTCTATTCAGGAAATAACCTTTATTTATTGCCTTTTTGATGGAACTTTAGGAGGAGGCAGATTTAATAACACATCTATTGCCGCATCGTGGTTTAATTGCGCGTTCCTGAACTGTCACTCTGTGGGAAGCGACGACGGCAGCGAGAGCGACGACTTTAGGTACTTCTCTTGGATTATTTTTAATTGCGATTTCTTGTCGACCACTAACGGTATCGGTATAGCCTACTTCGGCGGTAACAGTGCGCTGGTTACGAACACCAGGATCGAAAACGCCGGGACAGCTATATTCTGTAAAAACCCTGGTCGGATATACCTACAAAACGTGGTTGGCTCTGTAGGAAACACTATCGGCGTTAGTGTTGTTAACGGTTGTAGAGTCGAAGTAGGTGACGGAATTTCTAGACCCACTCCGACAGTGACAGGCACCAACGGTGATTTCAAAGTCGGCCTGTTGCCGCCTCGTTCCTGGTCATCACTACTTTCAGGACATCCTACTAATCAGGAATACGATATCTCGGGCGACGGTTCAAGGTTAAGTGTAATATTTGCTGCTCCAGAGGTCGCATTACCGGTTGAGGGCGTAGGAGCGCCTATTACAGCAGCGTCGACTATTGCCCCGGTAGCTGCGATTCATCACGTATCAGGTGCGACGAACATCGCCACCATAACCCCGCCTACTACCACTTTCACAGGTTCCATAAGACTAATACCAGGAGCTGGTGGTATAAATCTGGTACTAGGAGGCAATATTGCTAAAGCCTCTACAGGTATTCAAAATCAAACTCTAGAAGTGACCTTCGACGGGTCGCTTTGGTATCCATCTTATTAGGATTTTTTCATGGCCGCTGGCATGGTAAAAAATGGAAATGACTTGACCGGCAGGATCAAGACTGCCGTTAGGGTTGAAACGATACCGCTACTCGAAGAGGCCGAACGAGGAGTCAAGCGTATAAAGTTCTGGCTTGGTGTCGTAGTAGCTGTCGCTACTGCAGGCTTTGTAGTTTCTAACTGGCTGCACTCATTGGCTAAAGAGACCGATCTAAAAACTTTGAACCAAATCGCCGAAACACAAGATAGACGAATTGACGCTGTAGAGATTCATTATCAAGATGTCAACAAACGACTTGACGGTGTAGACGATTCACTAAAAAGTATACGATCTGGCGTAGATCACCTACTCGAAGCTAGCAACAGGAGAAGATAGATATGGATACACTGCACACAATTTACGCTTGGGTTTTAGCTAATAAGTGGCTCCTAGCCAGTCTCCTAGGCATTGCAACCAATGTCGCCAACGGCCTGTCGACACACCCAAAGGCGCAAAACGTTCTTAACTGGCTGATAGAGATGGTTTCGCTCGTAGCCAAGAAAGACGCGCCCACGCAGAGCCTAAAGATGCCGTTTACGACGTCTGCCGGTGCTCCTAAGTGGAAGAACGCTTACGTAGACCCGGTCTCGTTCGTGCCACTACTTCCTTATTTCATGATAGCGCACGTCTTTTTCCTGTCTTCGTGTTCAGCACAGTTTGTACAGAAGCACCCTCTGGTAGTAAATGAGTTCAAATGTGTAGAGTCTGAGCTACCTGCCGCGCTCCTGACCCTGGTAATCGACGCTCTGGTGCCTGCTACAGGGCCTGATTGGTCGCTTATCGGGCAAACAGAAGCGAAGTACGGCGTAGACCTAGTCAAGTGTGCCGTTGACGTCCTATCGACTCCTGATGCGGTTGCAGGCGCTTTGCCTGACATGGCTCCTCATACTCCTGAGGTTGCAGCTGCTAGGTCGCTAGCAAAAAACGAACTGTACTTCGAACGAAACGCAGGCGTGTATCTAGGTCAGCGTTGAGTCCGCGAGGATTTAAAATGATTGCCGGTCTAGCTAACGCGTCTTCTTTGATCAAAGACTCCGACGTCGTCCAAATGGTTACGTCTGTAAACGCACAGATGCGAGAAGACTTCGGTCCGGTTTGGCATAAGTCCGACGCCGGGGCCATCTTTGTCCCCGGCGGCGCGAGTGCAAAGCCAATGGACGGTGTAATGCTGTTTCTGCTGGCCGACACCCAAGACCAGCCAGACGCACTGGCATGGCACACCGAAAACTCGGATGGCTCTATCGTCGGCATTATCCAAGTTAAAACTATATTAGACGCTGGCGGTGGCATTCTTACCGCCGGTAAGTCTGGTGACTCGGTTAACGCCGCATGGTCTCATGAAGCACTAGAAGCGAGTAAAAATCCGAATGTAAACCTTTGGGGTAGACGGCCTATCACGTGGCAGGGTCAGACCTACGCTTCTTTGGCATACGAAATTTGTGATCCGGTACAAAACGGTTCGTACACAAAAGCGGGCTGTCAGGTTTCAAACTTCGTTCTTCCTTCCTACTTCGACGAATTCAACACCAAAGGCCCGTCGTGGGACTGGTGTAATCAGCTAAAAGGTCCGCTCACGAGCGCTACTCCTGTAGCTCCAGGAGGATATCTAGCTGTCCGTAACGCGCCCGGTAGCGAGACACAGGTGTTCGGCGAGGACGGGGAAGTAATGCCGTGGCGACAAGGCAGTCGTAAATCTAAACTAGGTTTGAGGAAATAATGACACCTCTGTCGCTTCAAGCAGAAGTCTATCGCCATCAAAATCGTGCCCGTCGTGAGAACAGCGGCCTTCAAAATATTCGACAGCTAGACGAAGACAAGGCAAACGAGCGTCTTCGTCTAGCTCACGAAAAGCAGATGGCCAAGGCGAGGCGCAGGCGGTGAAAGCGATTCTGCTATTGTTTGGCGCTCTAGTAGTTTTAGCAGGCGGCTGCTCGACTATATCTTACACTCGTGGTATTCCAAATCTTCATCAAGTAGAGGCAGATCTTTGGCGTGGAGGTCAGCCAAACGACGAAGGTTGGGCCTATCTTAAGAGTCTAGGCGTTAAGACTGTAGTAAAACTTAATTTTGAAAAAGAAGGAAGCGACGAAGAGGCCAAGGTCTTTGGTATGAATGTCTACAGCGTAGAGTTCCCGCCTTCAGATCTAGAGAATCTAGAGCAAGGCCCGACCCAAGGGCAGTTAGACGCCGCAGTAGCGCTTCTCATTGACCCAAAACTAAGACCTCTTTACGTACATTGCCAGCACGGACAGGATAGAACGGGGCTTGTAGTCGGGGCTTATCGCGTCGCTCATGACTATTGGACTAGGTCTAAAGCCTATCGTGAAATGAAAAACCTAGGATTTCACTGGGAGCTGCTGGGACTCTTAGACGCGTGGGAGGACTTCTGAGATGTCATCATCGTCAAAGACACCTCCGCCACCACCTGTTTCTAAGCTTCCTAAGAAGCGTCACGGTAAGATTGTAAATTTCCGTGAATTTTCGGAAGCCAAGTTCGGCGAAGTAGAAGGCTACTTCGACTTGTCTCTCACGATTGAAAACGGAGATAAGTACAGGATATGCCTTGATAGAGAGACTGCGATTAGGCTCAAGAACGCGCTAGAGATTTATCTCGATCTAAACCACGACTAGGTGTCAAATGGCCATTATTCGCCAAGGCTATATCGGTCCAGATGTCGGAAAAGTGCAACAAGATCTAGTCGAAGCCGGTTTTACCATTGACGCTCAAGAACTTTCGGCATCCGCCTTCGGCGACTCTACTAGAGCAGCTGTAGTAGGATTTCAGATATGTCATAAAGGACCTGACGGTCATGTTCTACTGGATGACGGTGTCGTCGGCCCTAAAACCCAGTGGGCACTTGAAAATCCAGGAACCAGTTCTAAGAATCCGGGCGGCAAATACATCTCGTCTGGCTGGCGTCGCGATCCGAGTCGAGACGTTCTAAAACTAGTATTAGATGCGGCCGTAGGTGAAATAGGGGTTCACGAAATTCCTGACGGATCTAATAGAGGACCGGACGTCGACAAGTATGGAGGTGACGGCCAGCCATGGTGCGCCTTTTGGGCGTCCTGGTGTTATAAACGGCTGGACACAGGTTCGCCTTTCGGCGTCATAGGCTCGGCTAAGGGCGTTTATAGCTGGGCTGAACAGCATAACAGGCTGCTCTCCGAGGCAGAAGCGGTGTCACCTGTACCGGGCGACATTTTCATCATTCTACGCGCAGATGGTCACGGACACGTTGGAATTATAGTCGGCAAACCGGATAACGACGCTGTTAAAGTTTGTACGGTAGAAGGCAATTGCTCCAACGCCGTTAGAGGCATGTTACGAGATAAATTCAGCTTTTCAGGAATAGCAAGACCTGTGCCTCTATGAGATTCTATGAGTGACGAAAACGACTTCGACGATCAGATAACCCCTACCGAAAACTGCGAAGAACCACCACATACCGAAGAAGAAGCTAATCTACGTCTGGCTATGGTCGAAGTAGAAAGATTAAAGCATAGAATCGATCTTCTAATAGTAGAACGAGACGAAGCTCTAGAAAGAGCGTCAGACGCTGAAAGACATCGTGATGACCTCATGACCCAATGTAAACAACTTAAAGACAGCCTAGACAAGATCAGGAAAGGCAAAATCAAGCCTAAGAAGATTTAGCCTCCCTCACGCGATCCCAGACGCGGATGCGATATGTGACACGATCCCGAAAGCGATTCCCAATGCGAATATGGATTCTAGGCTGAACGCGATACTCGACGCGATTTACGATGCAACTCCGGATACGCCTCCAGACAACGTTTGAGACGAAGTCAAGGTCTGAGGCGTGATCCCATGAATCGTAATCATCTTTACTTAGTCGACGCACGAGTCACCTCCTCAACGCGGTTCCGGACGCGGACCCAGACGCGATCCCAGACGCGATTCCAGACGCGATCCCGGACGCGGGCCCAGACGCGGTCCCTGACGCGATCCCGGACGCGGGCCCAGACGCGGTCCCTGACGCGATTCCGGACGCGGACCCCGACGCGGTCCCAGACGCGCCCCCCGACGCGGTTCCAGACGCGGTCCCAGACGCGGTTCGCGACGCGGTCCCTGGCATTAGTCAATCGACGCACGAGTCACCTCCTCAACGCGGTTCCGGACGCGGACCCAGACGCGATCCCCGACGCGGTCCATGACGCGGTCCATGACGCGCTCCACGACGCGGTCCCCGACGCGGTCCCAGACGCGATACCCGACGCGGTTCCAGACGCGATACCCGACATTATCCAATCGACGCACGAGTCACCTCCTCAACGCGATTACGGACGCGGTCCCGAACGCGGACCCGGACGCGGACCCGAACGAGGTTCTCGACGCGGTACCAGATGCGGTTCCCGGCATTATCCAATCGACGCACGGGACACCTCCCTCACGCGATCCCGAACGCGGTTACAGACGCGGTCCCAGATGCGGTTCCGGACGCGGTCCCAGACGCGGTCCTGGACGCGGTACTGGACGCGGTACGTGACGCGGTACTGGACGCGACTCAGGACGCAATCCCAGACGCGGTCCTCCCCAGCATTATCCAATCGACGCACGAGTCACCTCTTCAACGCGGTTCTGGACGCGATCCCAGACGCGGTTCTGGACGCGGTCCCAGACGCGGTTCCAGACGCGGTTCTGGACGCGGACCCCGACGCGGTTCCAGACGCGATCCCGGACGCGGTACCAGACGCGGACCCCGACGCGCCCCCCGACGCGGTCCAAGACGCGGGCATAGTAGTTTTCGGCATTATCCAATCGACGCACGAATCACCTCCTCAACGCGGTCCCGAACGCGGTCCCAGACGCGGTTCCGGACGCGAACCCCGACGCGGTCCCAAATGTGACTCACGACGCGAACCCCGACGCGGTCCCGGACGCGGTCCCAGACGCGGTCCCCGACACTATCCAATCGACGCACGAGTCACCTCCCCAATAATTCGAGGCAAAAGCGATAGCATTTATTGCTAGGATTTCGATAGCCGATAAGCTATCTAAATGCTATCGAATGCTACCGGATGCTATCGAATGCTACCGGATGCTATCGGCTGGATTGAGGTAGCCCCACGCGTTTTTTACGCTTCGGACCCGTAGATCAGCTCAGGATCTGCCTCGCACTCCTCGGGGCTCATAGAGGTGGCCTGCCACTTGCGAGCAGCCTGCGCCGTCCGCAGTTGCTCGTGAACCGGCTCAAGATACCTCGGCTGCGACCCATCCTTGAGAGGTGGTGACTGCTTCGACAACAGCTGCACGCCATCCTCGCAGCGAAACAGGTCGTAATTCAAAGAGGTCTTCGGATCGGTCCACTTATCGACGGACTTGGCGCCAAGAATCTCCGCCACCCACGACCATCCGGCCGCTTCGGACAAGGCACGACGCTGCTCCGTGTTGGAGATGGCCAGATACTCCTCGCGAGAGTACCCGCGCGGGTTCTTGATCACGCGCTCGTCAACCCACGTGCCGTGCCAGGCATATTCGTGCTGGCCGTCGGCCCAAACGAGACAGGGACCAGTTGCGCAGTGCGGATTGCCAGCATCGTCGACGCGAAAATCGACCGGGCGACGAATGATGATCGCACACTCATCCAGCAGCACGGTATCCCACGCCACGCGCGCGAAATCACGCAGCGTAATGAAATCGTGCTCCTCCTCCGGCTTCAGGATGCCGAGACGAAGATAGGTTTCGAATTGGGCGATCCAGTAGCCGTCTGCGACTCCGCAGTAGTCGGTATCGTTCCTCTTGACACCTGTCAGATCAGCAGCGAGCTTGAGAGCCGCGTAGGGCGAGCCGACGACTTCGATGCGCTGGGGGCGCTTGAGGTCGTACAGGCCATACACGACATCGAGCCATTTCTGAATCACCTCGATATCGGGCGGAGTCGGCTTCGTGATATCGGCGATGTACTCTTCGGTAACGGCTTCGACGATCTGCTCTTGCTCGGACGTCAAATTCTCCAACATGGTCATTCTCCCTTTTTGGCCCGCGCGAGGTGCAACCCCGCGCTCGTGTAGCTCTTTTTCTCTTCGATCGGCTCTTTTTTTAGTCCTCGACCGCGCGGTCCGCCCCGTCGCCACGCTCGCGCAGGATGCGGATCTCATAGTCACCAGGGACCATCGGCGTAGTATGGTGACCATCGGCCTTCTCGTGGATGAGCTCTGTGGCAGCCTGGACGCGAAACCGAGTAGTGCGCCCGGTATTGGAGGTGCTCACCGACACCTCACCAAGAAGACGATGGCGATTGCCGGAACTATCTCCGGCGAACACCAGATCTCGCTTCATCACGAAATCCCCCTCGATGGGCGTCGTGAGTCGATCGATCACCAGATCACCTTGACGTGCGTAGATTTCCATTTTCATTCTCCTTTTCTCTTCCTGTTTTCTGTTTTTCCGACCCCGTGTCAATATATCAAAAAAGTTAATTCACGACGTAGTCCCTACATTCGACGCGACGCGATACCCGACGCGGTCCCAGACGCGATCCCCGACGCGGTTCCCGACGCGGACCCAGACGCGCCCCCCGACGCGATTCCAGACGCGGTACCCGACGCGATTCCAGACGCGCACCCCGACATTATCCAATCGACGCACGAGTCACCTCCTCGACGCGGTTCCGAACGCGATCCCCGACGCGGTTCGCGACGCGGTTCGCGACGCGGACCCAGACGCGATCCCCGACGCGGTCCATGACGCGGACCCGGACGCGGTCCCCGACGCGGTTCGCGACGCGGACCCAGACGCGATTCCAGACGCGGTCCACGACGCGGACCCGGACGCGGTACTGGACGCGTTTCACGACATTATCCAATCGACGCACGAGTCACCTCCTCGACGCGGTTCCGAACGCAGACCCGAACGCGGTTCACGACGCGGTTCTCGACGCGATCCAAGACGCGGTTCTGGACGCGGTCCCAAACGCGGTTCCAGACGCGGTACGTGACGCGGTTCCAAACGCGATACCCGACGCGCCCCCCGACGCGGTACCAGACGCGATTCCGGACGCGGTTCTGAACGCGGTCCCCGACACTATCCAATCGACGCACGGGATACCTCCCTCACGCGGGCCCCGACGCGGCCCCCGACGCGGCCCCCGACGCGGGCCCAGACGCGGTCCCTGACGCGGTACCGGACGCGGTCCCGGACGCGATTCGCGACGCGGTCCCGGACGCGATTCGCGACGCGGACCCCGACGCGGGTCTCGACGCGCTCCCAGACGCGGCCCCCGGCATTATCCAATCGACGCACGAGTCACCTCCTCGACGCGGTTCCGAACGCGGACCCGAACGCGGTTCACGATGCGGTTCGCGACGCGGACCCAGACGCGATCCCCGACGCGGTTCCGAACGCGGACCCGGACGCGGTTCCGAACGCGGACCCGAACGCGGTTCACGATGCGGTTCTCGACGCGATCCAAGACGCGGTTCCAGACGCGATTCCCGGCACTATCCAATCGACGCACGAGTCACCTCCTCAACGCGAACCCTGACGCGGTCCCGGATGCGAACCCCGACGCGGTCCCAGACGCGGTTCGCGACGCGGTTCCGAACGCGGTACTGAACGCGGTACTGAACGCGGACCCCGACATTACCCAATCGACGCACGAATCACCTCCTCAACGCGGTTCCGAACGCGGTCCCAGACGCGGTTCCGGACGCGAACCCCGACGCGGTCCCAAATGTGACTCACGACGCGGACCCCGACGCGGTTCCAGACGCGGTACCCGACGCGGGCACAGACGCGCCCTTCGACACTATCCAATCGACGCACGAGCCACCTCCTCGACGCGGTCCCTGACGCGGTTCACGACGCGGTTCACGACGCGGTTCTGGACGCGGTCCCTGACGCGGACCCAGACGCGGTTCGCGACGCGGTCCCGGACGCGATTCGCGACGCGGACCCAGACGCGGTTCGCGACGCGGTACCGGACGCGGCCCCCGGCATTATCCAATCGACGCACGAGTCACCTCCTCCGAAAAAGACCCTCAACGAACCCAACGAGAAGCTAATATTCTCGTTGACAAGAAATCAATAACTTAGAGAGTTGTAATACGATGTATTATAGCGTATTACAGAAGAGCTTTGCACCAATAGCAGTTACACATTTGTGCCTACTTTCGCTTTAGTAAATCTTTCGCTGCATCGTTTAGCGGTGTCAGTCGTGCTTTATGCCTTGCGATAACCTTGCCATCTTCCGTTCGACATTTGCACAACGAAGTTGAACTAGAGACCGAGAGAATCTCTACAGTCACGTTTGACTGGTCGTCTAAGAAGGTAGCAGCAAGCGGTTTAGTAGTCATGCTCCACTCGACTCTCACTTAGTCAAACATTTGGCAGTTACTTCTGCTTCCCAGTCCAAAGTAGCGTCTACCCATTTCGAAAACCAGACCCACGACGACTTAGTCACTACGATACCCATAGACTCGTCTTCTACAGGCTTTACTATAGCCAAGATATCTAACTTGGAGTCCTTATTCAGAGCCGGGGCTCTAGACGAGATGCAAGGGACTTTCACCTCTACTTTTACAACAGTCGAAGGGCGGTGGGCACAGGCACTGACAAGCAGTATTACCAAAAACTTTTTCACGGCCTACTCCTATTCGTCTTTAGGCGGCTTCACGCTGGTCGCCGCGTAATCGTAGAACTTGAGTCCGCCCCAGCGCCGTTGTGTATGATGCTTGAGCCACGCCAGATGGTCACGGGCACAGGGACCACAAAGCACAGTAATCACACTCAAATGATGTCCAGTAGCCGGGTGAAATGGGCCGGAGCAGGCGGAACATCTTACAGGCCGATGCATAGTTTACTTCTCCCTAGCCACCCATAGGAATCTTGTAAGTCTCAGGTACAATCACATGAACATTCCCACAAGCACAAGTACAAGTTTTGGCAGGCTTGTCGATTTCTAGTTCCACTTCTCCAGGACACTTACCGGTCTCTTCATCTATACCGTTAGTCTGGTCGACACTGGTGCTCCAAGCCAGAGAACCTTCACAGCCCTTAACAGTACACCTAAAAACGCCGTCAAAAAGAGGTGAGTCGTAAGCGTCAAAAACGGTGCGATGACCATTTGAGCATAGAATCTCGTCGTATCCTTCGTAGCTCATTTACCACACCCCTCTCTTCTTGAAGTTCTTCATTGCACGTTCACGATTTGCTTTAGTGTCGTGAGCAAACAAACAAGTCTTTTTGTGCCAAAGTTTGTTCCTATTACCTAAACAGAAGGTGTCGATTGACAAGACTGCACGACAGATGTGACAAGTGGCCGATAATTCTCTAGATTCTAGAGTATAGACTACTGGCGGATATCTAAACTTTGTAGGAGGCTTTTTAGAGTGATCATATCCACACACGCACACCGGCTCGCTACGCATCTACAGCCTCGTCGTCTATCTCGGTCGTTTCTACTAGATCGCCAAGATCTACGTATAGCTCGTTAGTCTCTAGATCGTCAACCTCTAACTCGACTGCTTCGCTTTCTCCACCGAGGTCGGTCACGTAGTCTGGACCTGTAGACTCCTCGGACCACTTATCTGTCAAAACTACCGTCTCTACCGCATACACAGCGCGTTGAAAGACTTCATTGCCTACATAATCGCTAGAAGGGTAGCAACGTCTATGCCCATAGAGCCTGTCTCTATAAGGCTCTCCACAAAAAATACAACCTCCTGATTGCCATGATTCGATGTGTATGTTATCCATGGAAGCACTCACGACCTGGTAGTCGATTTGTCGACATTGCTGTCGATAGGTTGATCAGCATTGCGCAGTAGTATTTCAGAAGTCACAGACAAGAATATCAAATCCATGGCAGCAAACTGTCGAGCGGCAGTCTCTAAATCTTTAAGGGCAGAAGAAACTTCTGCCTTAAGAGAGTCCTTTGTCAGTTTTCCGATACTCAGAGCTACCTGAAATAATGTATCCAAAGCCAGTCTACGAGACTCTTTTGCCTCGTCGAGCAAGGACATGTCCAGTTCAGATAAATTCTTGATTTCGATTGCCATGGTATCCTCCTTTTTGGTTGTAAACTTTAGCGCAGACTATGCTTTAGGAATTACTCCTCACCCACTCCTCCGTCCACGTTTCCACCACCGCCGCGACCGGATTCGTCTTCGGCGTGTCCCCTTTCTTAATAGCCAGGAACCACCGTTCCGCCGGTCGCGACGAATCCGGCTTCAAGGTCTCCATGGCCTCGTAATCACACTTCCTCACCTTGGCAATCGTCCCCACCAAGCACGCACACTCCCCGGTGTACGTACTACCGTCGATCTGGCCGTTACGAAGCGCCTGGAGGAGCGCCGGGGCCTCGTCCGGCGCCCTCGAAAGGACGTCGTAATAGTCGACCTGGATAGCGTCGAGATTCGCCTTAGATAGGTTCGTGCCCTTCAGGTTCGCGCCGTACAGGTCCGCGCCCGTCAGGTATGCGCCCGTCAGGTCCGCGCCCTCCAGGTTCGCGCCCACCAGGTTCGCGCCCACCAGGTTCGCGCGCTCCAGGTACGCGCACGTCAGGCTCGCGCCTTCGCGGACGGCCTTGGTTAGTACCTCGGCGAAGGAATTGCCCCCGGCGGAGTATAGGACCTTGTCGGTGTAGCGGTGCTTGATTTCGTAGAGCATGGAGATCTCCTTTTAGCTTTCCATCGGAAACACGAACTTATCGCTCGTGTTTCCTGTGCAAAAGCGAGAAGTTTTCCTAAGCGAGACGAAGGCTAGTTGTCCTCCTCGTGTTCCGTATCGTCATCATAGTCAACACACTCGTCAAACACTCGGTCGAAGACGAACTGGACCATATCCGTAGTAGGTCTCTCGTTTTCAACCAAGTCAAAAACCGAGCAAGCGATAATACGCGCCTCAACCATTCGATCGATGATATGGAGCTGTTCCTCGTTAAGGTCAATCTCTACAGTAGCTTCCTCGTCGTTCGCATGCTCGCCCTGCGTCGTCTTCTGGCTAGACTGCTTTGACATGTAAGTTCTCCCTTTTGTTTTGAACTTCAGTTTGATTCGAATTTTGCCTGTTGCGCCAACGCTTCGAAATCCTCTACCATATATCAGGTTGGTATTTTCTTAAGTATGCAGAAACCTTTTTCACCTCCAATTTGCCTCGTTTGAGGAGTTCACCCGTGCGGCTTTTAAGCGCTTCGACGTCGCGCGTATAGGTTCTGTGTTTCAATAATTACTCCTCACCCACTCCTCCGTCCACGTTTCCACCAAAGCCGCGACCGGATTCGTCTTCGGCGTGTCCCCTTTCTTAATAGCCAGGAACCACCGTTCCGCCAGTCGCGACGAATCCGGCTTCAAGGTCTCC
>Ga0209579_10002353_pt1 | contig 14610 bp, 17 predicted proteins | sample Coa_R1_2_FD_187152 | JGI IMG/M metagenome (GOLD analysis project Ga0209579, IMG submission 187152) | Surface soil microbial communities from Centralia Pennsylvania, which are recovering from an underground coalmine fire - Coalmine... | ecosystem: Environmental > Terrestrial > Soil >... | reverse complement strand
AGGTCGCTCGCCGCTGACCGACCGCAACGGCGACGGCGTCGTCTCGCTCGTCTGTCTCGGCGACTCGAACACGGCGAGCGGCGGCCGGTCGCCGTCGTGGTGTGACCTGCTGCGTGCGGACCTCCCCGAATGGCACATCACCAACTCGAGCGCGCCCTTCTCGACCGCGACCGACGCGGGGCCGGCATGGCGCCCGCCCTCACGTCGCGTAACCAGCTGGCCATGGCCCTCGCCCTCCTCGCCGCCAGGCCGCCCGACGGCGTCGTCCTCACCTACGGGACGAACGACGTCATCCAGAACAAGCCGGTCGAGGACATCGTGACGGCGTACCGGGCGCGCTGCGCCGAGGCGGCGGCGGCGAACGTGCGGTGCTGGGTCGCGCTCACCCCGCCCTGCGGCGGCAGGTGGGCCTCCTACGAGCCTGCCGTCGAAGAGCTCAACGCGGCGCTCGAGGCAGCGTTTCCGCCCGAGGTGCTCATCGACTTCTTTGCCGGCATCACGCACCCGGACGACTACGGGGTCGACGGCGGCCACCTCGGCGAGCGCGGACAACGGAAGCGCCTCATCGCCGCGCGCCGGGCGCTCGCCGGCTGGTGATCTACGGCCGTCAGTTCACGTATCTGATGACGTGCGCATCGACCGCGTCGCGGGTGATCGCGCTCGCGCTGCTCGCAGCCTGCTCGACAGGTCATCCGCTCACCGACCGAAACGGCGACGGCGTCGTCTCGCTCGTGTGCCTCGGCGACTCGAACACGGCCGCCGGCGGGCCAACCCCGTCGTGGTGCGACCTGCTGCGCACCGACCTGCCCGCCTGGCAGATCACGAACTCCGGCGCGGGCTTCTCGACCGCGACCGATGCGCGTCGGGGTGTCCAGCCCTGGTTCAACTCGCGCAATCAACTCGCGACGGTACTCGGCGGGAAGGCGCCCGACGGCGTCGTCCTCGCGTACGGGACGAACGACGTCATGCAGCACAAGCCGGTGGCGGAGATCGTCGCGGCGTACAGGGCGCGCTGCGCCGAGGCGGCGGCGGCGAACGTGCGCTGCTGGGTCGCGCTCACGCCGCCCTTCGGCGGCACGTGGGCTTCCTACGAGCCCGCGGTCGAGGAGCTGAACGCCGCACTCCGGGCGGTGTTTCCGCCTGAGACGCTCATCGACTTCTTCGCCGGCATCGCGTACCCGGACGACTACGGGGTTGACGGCATCCATCTCGGCGAGCGCGGGCAACGCAAGCGCCTCGTCGTCGCGCGCCGGGCGCTCGCGGGGTGGTGAGCGTCAGTTGACGTAGCCGAGCGCGCGCAGATGCTCGCGCGTGCGCTCGTCGACGACTCCGTGCTCCGCCGGCGCGGCGCGCGCGGCGATCTCGGCCCGCACGCGACGCGCGGCGCGCAGGCAGGCCGCGCACTCGGTCGCCGGGGAGCCGGGGTGCTGCTCGCCCGGGTCGGTCGCGAGGTCGAAGACGACCGGCCGGTCGCGCGCCACGCCGCTCTTCCGTGGCACGATGAGCTTGAGCGTGCCGCGCACGAACGCGAGCCGGTGCCGGCCGATGTCGAGCGGCGACGACAGGACCGGCGGCAGCTCGGCGACGACGTCGGCGGGGACGCTCCCGCCGTCGAGGAGCGGGACCAGCGAGCGGCCTTCCGCCGCGCGTTCCGGCAGGATCCCGACCAGGTCGAGCAGCGTCGGCGCGACATCGAGCAGCGAGACGTTGTCGGCGACGACGCGACCGGCATGCTGGCCCGGGGTCAGGACGATCAGCGGGACGTGAATCAGCTCGTTGTAGAGGCTCGTGCCGTGACCGAGGTAGCCGTGGTCGCGGAACTCCTCGCCGTGGTCGGCGGTGAAGACGACGATCGCCTTGTCGAGCACGCCGCGCCGCGCGAGCCCGGCGAAGAGGTCGCGCAGACGGGCATCGAACGAGGCCACCTCGACGTCGTACAGCGCCTCTAGGCGCGCCACATCGTCGTGCGTGAGCAGGTCCCAGTGGAGCGCCGTCAGCTGTTCGTTGATCGCCGCGTTCCGCGCCGTGTCGGCGCACTCCGGGCAGAGCCGGCGCCGGAGCGCGGCGATCGCGGCGTCGGGGGCATGCGCCTCGCCGACGGGATCGTATGGCGCGTGCGTCTCCATGAACTGGTAGTAGAGGAAGAGCGGGCGGCGCGCGCGCCGGTTCCACGCGGCGTCGATCCACGCGAGGCTCTTCCGGCCGAGCCGCTGGGCCGTGATCTTCCCGTGCGCGACGAACGGGAACCAGCCGGTGAACCCCTGCCCGTAGCCGAGCGGGCCGCTCAGCCGGAAGTTGGCGGAGAACCCGCCGGCAACGTAGCGCTTCTCCGCGAGCGACTCGGCGAGCGTCGTCTCGCCGTCCGGGAGCTTCGAGTCGTAGTCCGAGACGCGATGCTGCGACGGGTAACGCGACGTCAGCAACGACGCCACCGACGGGCAGGTCCACGAGCTCGCCGCGTAGGCGTGCGTGAAGACCGTGCCGCGCGCGGCGAGCTCGTCGAGGAACGGCGTGAGCCCCTTCCCGTTGCCGTAGACGCCGAGCCGGTCGGCGCGCAGCGTGTCCGCGACCACGAGGACGATGTTCGGGGGGCGGCGCGCCCGGCGGACGGCGAAGAAGAGCTGGACGAGCACCAGCGGCACCGCGAGCGCGACGAGCGCCAGCGCGATCAGCCGCCGCACGGGGTCGGCTACGCGGCGAGACGCCGGCGCATGTAGTCCTCGAGCGCGGCGCGCCACGGACGCATGCGGTCGAGCCCGGCAGCGCGCAGCGCCGCGTTGTCGAGCACCGAGTAGAACGGACGCTTCACCGGCGACTGGAACTCCTTCACCGTCGTGCGGTGGAGCGGCGTCGTCAGCCCGCCGAGGTCGAAGATCGCGCGCGCGAACTCGTACCACGCGCAGCTGCCCTGGTTGGTCGCGTGGTAGAGCCCGGGCCGCCCCTCGAGCGCGAGGATCCGGATCTGGGCCGCGAGGTCGGCGGTGAACGTCGGCGTCAGGACCTCATCGTCGACGACCCGCACCTCGGGCCGCTCGCGCGCGAGCTTGAACATCGTGTCGATGAAGTTGCCGCCCTTGGCGCGGCACGGGCGGACCCCGTAGAGGCCCGACGAGCGGACGACCTGGTGGTCGCCCCCGTCGTTCAGCACGCCGTACTCGCCGGCGAGCTTCGAGCTGGCGTAGACGTTCAGCGGGTTCGGACGGTCGGACTCGACGTAGGGCGCACCCTTCGCGCCGTCGAAGACGTAGTCGGTGCTCACGTGCACGAGGCGCGCGCCGGCCGCGGTGCAGCAGCGGGCGAGATGGCGCGGTGCGATTGCATTCAGGGCGTACGCCGCCGCGGGCTCGTTCTCGCAGCGCGGCACGTTGTGGAAGGCGGCGGCGTTGACGACGATGGCGGGGCGCACGCGCTCGATCGTCGCCGCGACCGCGTCCGGGTCGCCGAGCTCCAGGTCGTCGTGGGCGAGCGCCGTGACCTCCGCATCGCGGAACGCCTCAACCAGGTCGCTGCCCAGCTGGCCGGTGGCGCCGATGACGGCGACTCGGGTCAGAACACTCTCCCTATTTTGCCGAGCGTCTGCTCCATGTCGTGGAGGAGCGTCATCCACTCGATGTTGTAGTGGCGCGGGTGCATGAGGTCCACGTGCCCATTCGTCTCGACGTTCTTGATCATCTGCTCGACCGACTGCTTCACGTTGACGAGCGACTTGAACCCGAGCTCCGTCTCGATGCGCTTGCCGCTCACGCGGTACGAGCGCGTCTTGTAGCTCGAATAGTCGACCTCGATCTCGATCTTCTTGATCGGCTTGAATGCCTCGCGCACCCAGTGCGCGAGCTCGAGGATGCGGTAGTTCTTCTCGACCACGTTGAAGATGCGCCCGCGCACCTTCTCGTCGGGCGATTCGACGCAGGCGATGTAGACGCGCGACAGGTCGCTGACGTCGACGAGCGGGCGCCACATCTCGCCGCCGGCGTGCACCGTCAGCTGGCCCTTGGTGAGCGCGTCGCGCACGAACGTGTTGACCACCAGGTCGTAGCGCATGCGCGGGCTCCAGCCGTACACCGTGCCCTGGCGCAGGATGACGGGGCAGAACTTGTCGTCGGTGAGGTCGAGCAGGATGCGCTCGGCGTCGTAGTTGGAGACCGCGTACGCCGCGCGTGGCCGGACCTCGGACTCCTCGTCGCGCAGGAAGTCCGGCGCGTAGAAGCCGAGGTCGTAGATCGAGCACGTCGAGGCGAACACGAAGCGCGACACGCCGCGCGCCTTGCACGCGCGCGCGACGACGTCGGTGCCGACGGTGTTGATCTCGTGGTTCGCCTTCGGGTTGAACTCGGCGGTCGGGTCGTTCGACAGCCCGGCGAGGTGGATCACCGCGTTGCAGCCGTCGAGCACCGCGGGATCGAACTGGCGGATGTCGCCCTGTACGAGATCGATCTTGTCGGCGACCTCGGCCAGCCCCGTCTCGCCGAAGTAGAGCTTGTCGTAGACGCGGACCGTCTCGCCCTTGTCGAGTAGCTGACGGACGGCCACGCAGCCGATGTATCCGGCTCCGCCGGTGACTAGGATCATCGTGCTCCCCTCATCGTGAGTTGGACCGGCGGAGTATAGCGAACCGGGTCTTCGTACTCGAACACCCTGCGCCCGCGTTCCGCGTTGACCCGGGAGGCACGCGCGACTATACGGGCGCCACTTCCGTCCCCGCCGGAGGCCCTCGATGCTCGTCGACCCGAGTCGAATTCCCGCGCTCCGCGTGCTCACCGCGCGCACGTTCCCGGATGAGCGTGGCGTGCTGCTCCAGGCGTGGGTGAAAGAAGAGCTCGAGGCCGCCGGCATCCCGACCCAGTTCAAGCAGGCGATCCAGACGACGTCCCGCCGCGGCGTCGTGCGCGGCATCCACTTCCAGTGGGACCCGCCGATGGGAAAGTTCGTCCGCTGCATCCGGGGCGCGATCATCGACGTCGTGGTCGACGTGCGGCACGGGTCGCCAACGCTCAGCGACCACGTCGCCGTCGAGCTCACGGGCACGAACCACCGGCAGATCTGGGTCCCGCCCGGCTTCGCGCACGCCACCTTCGCGCTCGAGGACGACTCGATCGTGTTCTACGAGTGCACGGCCGAGCACGGGCCGGGCCGCGAAGGCGGCATCCTGTGGAACGACCCGGAGATCGGCATCCGCTGGCCCGACATCCCCCCGATCGTGTCCGAGAAGGACGAGAAGGCGCCGACGCTGGCCGCCTGGCTGGCCGACCCGCGCTCGAAGAACTTCCGCTTCGCGTAGCGCCAGGCCGTCGTAAACCGAATCGGGCCGTCGCGCGTAGTACGGTCCGATGACACCGTCGAGCTGGGTCGCCGCCGCCGTCGTCCTCTTCGCCTCGCTCTGCTGGGCGATCGAGGACTTCATCCTGGATCGCGTCGCCCTTCCTGCGCGTCCGCGCGGCCGTTGACGCGCAGGTCGAAGGCATCGGCCGCCATGCGGGCGATCTCGCGGCCGATCACGATCGACGCCGTCGCGGCCGGGGACGGCGCGTTGAGGACGTGGATGGAGCGCTCGCCGGGGACGATGCGAAAATCGTCGACCAGCGCGCCGCTCCGCTCGACCGCCTGCGCGCGAACGCCGGCGCCGCTGCGGTGCACGTCGGCGGCGCGGAGCTCGGGCACGAGCCGGCGGAGCGCGCGGACGAACGCCGGCTTGCTGAGCGCGCGCCAGAACTCGCCGAACCCGGTGCGCCAGAAGCGGCGCGCCATCCGCCACGTCCCGCCCCAGGCGGCGATCTCGAGCGCGTCGCGCGGCGAGAAGCTCCACGGCCGGTAGCCCTCGCGCCGGAGCGCGAGCACGGCGTTCGGCCCGGCCTCGACGCCGCCGCCCACCATGCGCGTGAAGTGAACGCCGAGGAACGGCAGCGCGGCATCCGGGACGGGATAGATGAGATTCCGAACGAGGCTCCGCCGCGCCGGCTCGAGCTCGTAGTAGTCGCCGCGGAAGGGAACGATGCGAACATCCGGCTCGACGCCCGCAAGGCGGGCGACGTGGTCGGAGCGGAGGCCGGCGCAGTTTACGAGGTACCGGCAGCGGACGCGGCCCGCAACCGTCTCGATTACGAGGCCGCCCGTCTCGCGCCGGATACCGGTGACGCGCGCTCCGGTCCGGACCTCACCGCCCGCCTCGGCGACCAGCCGGGCGAACGTGTGCGTCACCCCGACGTAGTCGGCGATGCCGGTCTCCGGCACGAGGAGGCCCGCGATGCCGTTCGCGTGCGGCTCGTGCTCGCGGATCTCCTCCGCCCGCAGGCGACGGACCCCGACGAGGCCGTTGGCGCCGCTCCGCCGCGCGAGCTCCTCGAGCGCCGGCAGTTCGCGCTCGCGGGTCGCGACGACGATCTTCCCGCAGCGCTCGTGGGCGACGCCGTGCTCGGCGCAGAACCGGTACATCGCCTCGCGGCCCTCGACGCAGTAGCGCGCCTTGAGCGAGCCCGGACGGTAGTAGAGCCCGGAGTGGATCACGCCGCTGTTGTGTCCGCTCTGGTGCGCCGCGAGGCAGTCCTCCGCCTCGAGCACGCACACGGCGGTGCCGGGACGGCACGCGAGCGTCATCGCGGTCGCCAACCCGACGATCCCGCCGCCGACGATCGCGACGTCCCAACGCCTATCGTCCCCACGCCTATCGTGCATCAGCGCAGCCCGAGCGCGACGTATGGCGGCTCGCGGCCGAGAAGGCCGTCGACGTAGCCGCGCACGAGCAGGCGGAGATCGTCGCGGTCCGCACCGGGACGGAACACCTCGCGCGGCAGGCTCGCGCCGATCGTGAGCGCGAGGCGGAGCCAGTCGCTCGGACGCGCGTGCTTGCGCGCGAAGAGCACGGTGTTGCGCGCGCTCAGGTAGCGGACCGTCCGTGCAGCGCCGCGGGCCGCGAGGCTCCCGCCGCCGCGATGAACGACGCGGGCCGCGGGCGCGAAGAGGATGCGCCAGCCGCGCGCGCGCGCCGACGTGCACCAGTCGACGTCCTCGTGGTACGCGAAGAAGCGCTCGTCGAGGAGGCCGATATCCTGGAGCGCCGGCCGCGTGAGCAGCAGCACGCAGCCGGAGACCCAGTCGGCATCGCGCACCACGCCGTAGCGCGGCCCGTCCGGCTCGCCCGCGCCGACGCGCTCGACGAGCGCCGCCCGGTACGTGAGGCGCCCGTAGGCCATCCAGAGCCGGCCCGGTTCCGCCGCGGAGAGCACCTTCGCGCCGACCGCAGCGAGCCGCGGCCCCCCCGCGACCGCGACGCGTACGAGCTCGTCGAAGCACGCCGCGTCCACCACGGCGTCGTTGTTCACGAGCACGACGTACGCCGCGCCCGCGTCGAGCGCGCGCTGGATGCCGGCGTTGTTCCCGCCGGCGTAGCCCCGGTTCTCGTCGAGACGGACGAGCTCCGCGCCCGGCGCCGCCGCCGCGACGTCGCCGGCGGCGAGCGCGCCCGTCCCGTTGTCGACGACGATCAGCGGCCGGGCGGGAAAGCCCGCGGCCGCGATGCTGCGCAGGCACGCGAGCGTGTCCGCCGCCGCGCCCCAGTGGAGCACCACGACCGCCGTCGCGGATCCGTCTGGACCGTGCACGCCGGAACCCTTAGCGGACGGGACCGGGCCCCGCCAACGCGAAGAGCGTCGACGTCCGTCCGCGGCATGCACGCGCGCCGTCCACCCGCGCGCTTCGTTGACGCTCCCCGCGCCTCGACCGTATCTGCCGCGCGCCGGAACCTCCGGCAGAGGAGGCGAACATGGCAGACACGGTGAACCGATTCGGCTGGATCCCGGACCTCCCGGACGCGCGCGATCACCGCTACGCTGCGCCGCTCGCGGCGCTCGCGGCGCTGCCGCGCAAGGTCGACCTCAGCGAGCACTGGCCGCACGTCTACGACCAGGGCGAGCTCGGCAGCTGCACCGGCAACGCCATCGCCGGCGTCATCGAGTTCGCGGAGCGCCAGGAAAAGCTCGCGCACCCGAGCACGCCCTCGCGCCTGTTCATCTACTGGAACGAGCGGGCGATCGAGCACACCACGTCCGTCGACAGCGGCGCGATGTTGCGCGACGGCATCAAGAGCGTCCACAAGGACGGCGCGTGCCGCGAAAAGATGTGGCCCTACGTCGTCGATCGGTTCGCCAGCCGCCCATCCGCGGCCGCCTACGAGGAGGCGCGGGCGCATCGCGTGACCAGCTACGCCCGCGTGGCGCGCGACCTCTACCAGATGAAGGGCTGCCTCGGCTCGGGCTGGCCGTTCGTCTTCGGCTTCACGGTGTACGAGAGCTTCCTGAGCGACGCCGTCGCGAAGACCGGCCACGTGCCGATGCCGAGCCCGGCGGAGACGGTCGAGGGCGGACACGCCGTCGTCGCGGTCGGCTACGACGACGCCACGCATCGCTTCATCGTGCGTAACTCGTGGGGCCCGGGCTGGGGCATGAAGGGCTACTTCACGCTGCCCTACGCCTATCTCCTCGACGACAACCTGGCCGACGACTTCTGGACGGTCCGCGTCGTCGTCTGAGGTCGCGTTCGGCCGGCGGTGGCTCCAGCCGGAGCCGTCGTATATGGACCGCGCATGGAGTCGTACGCCCGTCGGCTCTTCGGCATCGCCGCGCTCGCGAATTTTCTCTTCGCGTTCGTGTTGCTCTTCCTGCGCCCCGTGCTCGCGTCCCTCGTCGGCCTCGACCCCGTCGCCGGAACCAACCGCGTCTTCGTGTATCTCACCGGGACGCTGGTCGGCGCGTTCGGGTACGCGTACCTGCGCGTCGCCGGCGACCCGCGCCGCTTCCGGCCCTTCGTCGAGCTCGGCGCGATCGGCAAGCTCCTCGCCGTGACCGCCGCGACCGTCCCGTGGCTCGCGGGGGAAATCGGCTGGCGCCTCCCGTTCCTCATCGGCGGCGACCTAGTCTTCGCGCTCCTCTTCATCGATTACCTGCGGCGCACGCAGCCGGCCTGACCCGCATGGGCTTCTACCGGGACCGAATCGTTCCGCCGATCATCGATCTCGTGATGCGGAACCCCGAAGCGACGAAGCGACGCGGTGTGCTCGTGCCGCAGGCGAGCGGACGCGTGCTCGAGATCGGCAGCGGGTCGGGGCTGAACCTGTGCTTCTACTCGCCCGGCGTGACCGAGCTTGTCGCCGTCGAGCCGTCCGCGAAGCTCGCCGCGATGACGCGCGCGAAGACGCCGGGGCTGCCGTTCCCCGTGCAGGTCCTCGAGCGGTCCGCCGAGGAGCTTCCGCTCGACGATCGCTCGATCGACACGATCGTCATGACGTGGGTCCTCTGCAGCATTCCCGATCCGGTCCGCGCGCTGCGCGAGATGCGTCGCGTGCTGAAGCCGGCGGGCCGGCTCCTCTTCGTGGAGCACGGCCTCGCGCCGGATCCGGGCGTGCGCATGTGGCAGCAGCGTCTGAACCCGCTCTGGTGCCGCATCTCCGGCGGCTGCAACATGAACCGCCCGGTCGAGGACCTCGTCCGGACGGGCGGCTTCCGGCTCGGGACGCTCGAGCGGTTCTACCTGAAGGGCGTGCGACTCCTCTCGGCCACCTACGAGGGCGCCGCGTTGCCCGCGTGATCCCGACCTCCGACCTGCCCTTCGATCTGGCGCACGCGACCCGGACGCTCGCCGCCCGCGACCGCCGGCTCGCGCGCGTCATCGCCACTGCACCGCCGTTCCGGCTCACGACCGACCAGGCCAATTCGCCCTACGAGACGCTGCTGCGCGCGATCACGTACCAGTCGATCTCGCGCGCCGCGGCCACGACGATCTTCGCCCGCATCCGGGCGCTCGGCCGCGACGGCGCACTTCCCACGCCGGAGCGGATGCTGGCGCTCCGTACTCCGACGCTGCGCAGGGCCGGCCTCTCCGCGGCGAAGATCGCGGCGATGAAGGACCTCGCGAGAAAGACCGTCGCGGGCGTCGTGCCGACGCTCGACGAGGCGCGCCCGATGTCCGACACGGAGCTCGTGGAGCGCCTCGTCGCCGTCCGCGGCATCGGCGTCTGGACGGTCGAGATGTTCCTGATCTTCCGCCTCGGTCGCCCGGACGTGCTCCCCGTCCTCGACCTCGGCGTGCGGACGGGCTGGGCGATCACGTACGGCAAGACGGAGCTGCCGACGCCGCGCGAGCTCCTCGCCTTCGGCGAGCGCTGGCGTCCGTGGCGCACGGTCGCGAGCTGGTATCTCTGGCGCGCCTGCGAGGCCGGTCAGGCCGCGTTCCGGCGCAAGCGCGCGAGGCTCTCCGCCGACCAGACGCGATCGAGCTTGTAGATCGACGCGAACGTCCGCGCGCCCTCCGGCAGCGCGAGCCACGGGACCTTGCTGCGCGTGAAGATGTGCACGTCCGGCTTCACCGCGCTCGGATCGTCGAGCGTCCCCGCGCGCACGAACAGGCAGTCGCCGGGCACGACCTGATACCGGCTCCAGACGTACGTGCCGCACGTGCCGCAGAAGAAGACGTCGTGGCGCTTCCCGCTCCCGCCCTTCAGCCGATGGGACTGCGGCTCGGCGCCGGTCGCCTTCACGTGCTTCGCCTCGATCCACATGTTGATCACGAACGGGCCGCCGGTGATGCGCTGGCAGTCGAGGCAATGGCAGGCGTGGACGATGAGCGGCTTCGCCGCGAGCGCGTAGCGAATCGCCCCGCAGGTGCACCGACCTTTCAGACGCATGCGCCCTCCTACCATCGCGGGCGCGCGGTCGCACGTCCCATCGAGCCGGAATTGCGGCGCGTTCGGTATCGCGAAAAGGAGGGAGGCATGAACATCAAGGACATCATGACGAATGAGCCCGCCTGCGCCGCGCGCGACGACGATCTCCGGCGCATCGCCGTGATGATGGTCGAGCACGACTGCGGTGAGATCCCGATCTGCGACGACGCTCACAAGCCGATCGGCGTCGTCACCGACCGCGACATCACGTGCCGGCTCGTCGCGAAGGGGAAGAACCCGCTGGAGATGAAGGCCGCCGACTGCATGTCGAGCCCGGTCGTGACCGTCAGCCCCGACATGGCCGTCGAGGACGCCTCGCGTCTGATGGAGCAGTACCAGCTCCGCCGTCTGCCGGTCGTCGACGGTGACGGGCGGCTCTGCGGCATGGTCGCGCAGGCGGACATCGTGAAGAAGGGGCCGTCGCAGATCGCGGTCGAGGTGGTGCCGCGGGTGTCGGAGCCGAACGTGATGGCGTCGGCAGCCGGGGGGGTGCGGTAGGCTTGTGGCGTGGGCGAGGGCGGGGCCGGGGGTCGCCGGCTCATGCCCTCGCGCATCCCCGCCGCTCCGCTCCGCCGACCCCCGCGCTACGGGAAATCGCCGGCGCCCCCCGGTCCCTGCCCTCGCCCACCGTCCCGCCCGACCGCGCTCCCCCATTGACGTAGTGGTTGGACCATCGGATAAGTGGCGCGTGGCCGTCGTTCCTTTCCGGGCTCCGGTCCGTCGCCGGCTCCACGAGGATGTGGCGGAGCAGCTCCGAGACGCCATTCTCGACGGACGCTTCGCCGCCGGGGCGAAGCTCCCTCCCGAGCGCGAGCTGGCGGCCGAGTTCGGGGTGAACCGGACCTCGGTCCGGGAGGCCATCAAGGTCCTCGAGGGTCTCGGCCTCGTCGCCGTCCGGCAGGGCGACGGCGCGACCGTGCGGCCGCTGGTCGATGCGTCGCTCGACGTCCTCGGGCCGATGATCTTCCATGGCGGGCGCATCGACATGGCGATCGTCGGCGAGATGGCAGAGGTCATGCGGCCGCTCCTCCTCGAGATGGGACGGCTCGCGATCGAGCGCTGCCGGCCGGCCGACCTGGTCGCGATGCGCCGCTTCCGGGACGTCGCCGCCGACGCCACCCGCGGTCGCGAGGAGCGCTTCGCCGCGATGCACGAGCTGTTTGTCGTGCTCGCCGACATGACGCGGAACCGCGTGTGGCAGATCCTCGCGCGACGTATCCGCGCCCTCTTCCGCCAGGCGTCGCTGCGCGCCGTGCGTGGCCGCATGCGGCGCGATCCCGGCCGCTTCGTCCCGCTCGTCGACGCCTGCCTCGACGCGCTCGAGACCGGGCGCCGGCCCGACGCCGCCGTCGGCTTCCAGGAGCTCATCCAGCTGCTCGGCGACTTCAGCGACATCCGCCAGCCCACCCGCAAAGGAGTCACCCGATGAATGACTTCACAATCGAGACGCCCACCCAGGAAGCCGGCCTGGCCACCGCGATGGAGGTCGTCTACCAGTGGAACTACGACGCCGAGGTCGAGGAGCTCCGCAGCCTCTACGTGAAGGCCGCCGAGGCGCAGTGGATCGGCGCGCGCGACATCGAGTGGGAGCGCCCGCTCGATCTCGCGAAGTTCGCCACGACGCCGCTCGGCGCCGGCATCCCGATCGAGAAGACGTCGTACTGGCGCTCGCTGCCCGCCGAGACGATCGTCGAGCTCACGCGCCGGACGGCGGCCTTTCGACTCTCGCAATTCCTCCACGGCGAGCAGGGCGCGCTCATGGTCGCGGCGCAGCTCGTGAACGCCGTCCCGCACACCGACGCGAAGTTCTACGCCGCCACGCAGACGATGGACGAGGCGCGGCACGTCGAGGTCTTCGCCCGCTACATCGAGAAGCTCGACGAGATCCGCCCGATCGCGCCGTCGCTGAAGGGCATCCTGGACCAGACGCTCACGACGGGCGACTGGATGAAGAAGCTCGTCGGGATGCAGATCGTCGTCGAGGGGCTCGCGCTCTACGCGTTCCGCGAGATGCGGAACCTGACCCAGGAGCCGCTCCTGAAGGAGCTCCTCACGTACGTCGCGCGCGACGAGTCGCGCCACCACGCCTACGGCGTGCAGTACATCGAGCGCTGCGTCCCGTGCCTCGACGCGCCGGCGCGCGCCGAGCTCGAGGATTTCGCCGTCGAGTGCGCGCGCTCCCTGATCGACCGGAACGCGCAGGGCTTCTTCACCACGCTCCTCGGCATCTGGCAGGAGGTCGGCGTCGATCCGGTCGCGATGCTGACGTCGCTCCACGACGAGCGCGAGGAGATCACGCGCGACCTGCCGCGCGGCCGGCGGCTCGGGCCGGTGCAGGGCTTCGTCATCCCGACGCTGCGTCGCTGCGGGCTCCTCTCCGAGCGCGTCGCGGGCCGCTTCCACGAGTTCCTGCGCGAGAACTTCGGCGCCCGCGTCGCGGGCGATGACGTCCAGGAATTCATGGCGAACCTGCCGGAGCTACCCGCCGACACGGCGCGGTGGGTGATGGGAGAACTGCAGTGACAGCGGAGCTGCCGCCCGGCCCCTCCACGCCACCCGTCGTCCAGATGGCGCACTGGGTGTGGCGGCCGATTCCGTTCATGGAGGACTGCGCCCGCCGCTACGGCGACTGCTTCACCGTCCGCTTCCCGTTCTTCGGCCGTCCCGGCGACCGTCCGCCGGTCGTCTTCGTGAGCGACCCGGACGCCGTGCGCGAGATCTTCACCGGCGACGAGAACGACCTCCTCGCCGGCGAGGCGAACGCGTCGCTCGAGCCGATCGTCGGGCGCCACTCGCTGCTCCTCCTCGACGGCGCCCACCACATGCACGAGCGCCGGCTCATGATGCCGCCGTTCCACGGCGAGCGCATGCAGGCCTACGGGGACGTCATGCGCAACGTTGCCGACGGCGTCATCGCCGACTGGCCGCTCGAGCGCCCGTTCCCGTTGCATCCGCACATGCAGCGCATCACGCTGGAGGTCATCCTCCGCACCGTCTTCGGACTCGAGGACGGCGCGCGGATGACGCACCTCCGCGATCTGCTCACGCGCCTCCTCTCGCTCGGCCGCAACCCGCTCGCCCTCATCCCCTGGTTCCGGGTCGAGCTCGGCGGGCTCACGCCGTGGGGACGGATCGCGCGACTCGCGCGCGAGGTCGACGCCGTCCTCTACGACGAGATCCGGCGCCGACGGAACATCGGCCGCGACGGACGCGACGACGTGCTGTCGATGCTGGTCCAGGCGCGCGACGAGACCGGCCGCCCGATGACCGACGATGAGCTGCGCGACGAGATGATCACGCTCCTCGTCGCCGGACACGAGACGAGCGCGACCACGCTCTGCTGGGTCTTCACCCGCATCCTCGAGCGACCCGACGTCGTCGAGCAGCTCCGCGCGGAGCTCGGCAGGGTGGTGGGCGATGGCCCGCTCGCGCCGCGCCACGTCGCGCAGCTCGAGTACCTCGACGCGACGATCAAGGAGACGCTTCGCCTGAATCCGATCCTCCCGATCGTGGGGCGAAGGCTCCGCCGGCCGATGCGGATCGGCGGCCGCGACCTCCCCGCGGGCACCGTCGTGGCGCCGTGCATCTACCTGACGCACCGGCGGCCGGATGCATGGCCCGACCCGCAGCGCTTCGACCCGGGCCGCTTCGTCGGCGTCCGGACGAGCCCGTACGCCTTCTTCCCGTTCGGGGGCGGCGTGCGACGCTGCCTCGGGATGGCGTTCGCGCTCTACGAGATGAAGATCGTCGTCGCCGAGGTGCTGTCGCGCGTGCAGCTGCACGCGGCGCCGGGCTACCGCGTGCGCGTCGTCCGGCGCGGCATCACGTTCACGCCGTCGGAGGGCATGCCGGTGGTCGTGGACGCGATCGCCGCGTAGACGCGCTCAGGGTGCACGGCC
>Ga0209579_10002352_pt1 | contig 14623 bp, 15 predicted proteins | sample Coa_R1_2_FD_187152 | JGI IMG/M metagenome (GOLD analysis project Ga0209579, IMG submission 187152) | Surface soil microbial communities from Centralia Pennsylvania, which are recovering from an underground coalmine fire - Coalmine... | ecosystem: Environmental > Terrestrial > Soil >... | reverse complement strand
TCAGAAGTAGCGGGAAACGATGGTTGTTCTGAAGAGGGAAGCGCCGCGATGAGCGGCGTTTTTTGTTTTGCGCTAGAAGTGAGAGCGCAATTCGCGGAAGGCCGGAAGAATTACAAGCTTAGAGGATCCGGGTTCAACGGGCTCGTGTTCGAGATGCCAGGTGTGCTGGTGTGGGATATACACTGCGTTGAGCCCCACTTTCATGGCGGGATTGATGTCGCTGCGCGGGCTGTTGCCGATCATCCAGCCGTGAGTTTTGACAATTTTGTGCTTGTGGATGAGGCCGGTATAGGTGACGGTATCTTTTTCGGGGACGATTTCGATGGCTTCGAAAAAACCCTGCAAGCCGGAGCGCTGCACCTTCGCGGACTGCTCGGCGGGTTCGCCCTTGGTAAAGAGAATCAGACGGTGGCGTTCGGTGAGATAGGCGAGGGTCTCCGGTACGCCGTCGAGAATTTTGGGTGGAGTGCGTTCGAGTTCGATGACCCGGCCATGAATTTCAGCGAGCGTTTCGGTTTTGACCATTTCGCCGGCCAATTTCATGTAGGTTTCTTCCAGCGATTTGCCGAAGCTGCGCACGCCGTAGCCATACTGGCGAATGTTCTTGCGCTCAGTTTCATTGAGGATGTGGCGAATGTAGGCGCGGGCGTAGCCACAAGGCTCGACCAGAGTGATGAAGTCTTCGATGAGCTTCTCGAAGAAGACATTGTTCTCCCAGAGGGTGTCGTCGGCGTCGATGAGGAGAGTGTGGCGTCGCATGAGCGCGTGGCGGTTCCGCCACAAACCATCAGTCAGTGTAGCAGGCGCAGAGCGTCTTCGGCGATTTCGGCGGCGGCATGGGGACGGGCCATTTGAGCGGCGGCGCCGCGCATGTGCTCCATGCGAGGCCGATCATCGAGAAGTTTGGCGATTTTCCAGGCGGCCGCGGGCAGATTGTTGCAGCGGATGGCGATGCCGTTTTCGAGCAGGTGGTCGGCGTTGCGGAATTCCTGGCCGGGGATAGGTTCGATGAGAGCCATGGGCAAATGCCGAGCCAGGGCTTCGGAGGTGGTGAGGCCACCGGCCTTGCCTACCAGCAGATCGGCGGAGGCCATGTAGCGGTCCATTTCCGTGGTGAAGCCGACGGGCACCAGTCGCGCATGGCCGCCCGACGACGCGCCGGCGGTGCGAGCAATTTCGTCCAGGCGTTTCTTTACTTTTTCGGCTTTGCCGGCGATGGCCACCAGCTGCCAGGGCTTTTGCAGAGCCAAAAGGTCTTGGACGAGCTGCTCCACCGGACCGACTCCGTAGCCACCCGCGGCGAGTAGCAGGATGGGAGCAGCAGGATCAAGCTTGAGATGATGCCGAGCTACGGAACGTTCGAGGGGGACGGAAAAAACAGGGTCAATGGGAATACCGCTGACGCGAACAATTTCGCGGGGTACGCCGATGCCCGCGAGGTATTCGGCGGCTTCGGGAATGGCGACGTAGTAGCGGCTGACCGTTCGGCAGAGCCACATGGCGTGGACATCGTAGTCGGTGATGACGATGGCGTTTTTGGCGAGGAGCTTTTTTTTGGCGATGAGCCAGGCGAGAATTTCGCCAGGAAGAAAATGAGTAGCGATGCACAAATCGGGCTGGACGCGTTTGAGCAGGCGAATCATGGGTTGGGCATTGAGGCGGTCTAATGCCAGGCGGCGGCGCGGGTGGCTCCAGGGCTGGTCCGTGCGTTCGTAGAGAACACCCATCAGATCGGGCGCGTTGCGCACCATGGAAATGTAGGTTTTGTCGTAGATGTTCTGGAAGAGCTTGCTGACGTATTCGATGGTGTCAATGTGCTCGACCAGGCAGTCGCCGCGGGACACGAAGGCTTTCTCGAGAGCTTGGGCGGCGCGCACGTGACCGGCGCCCGAGGAAGCGGAAAGAAGAAGGACGCGCGGTTTGCTTGTCATGCGCGGAGGGCGGAGCCAGCGATCATGCGGGCTTCCTGGCACTCACGGTCAGTTTTTCCAGAATGGTGCGGCCAAGTTTTTGCAGTTCGCCAAAGCGCGCGAGATATTCCTGGAATTCCTGGTTCAACTGCTGCGCTTCCGGCACGCCAAGTTTATGGCGGAGGATAATATCGCGAAGCTTCACCGGGTGAGGGAGAAGCGCGTCTTCCTGAAGTTCCTCGAGAGCGGTGGCGGCGTCATAGTGATACATGGGTGCTCCTGCGGCTTCCTGGGCAATGATTGTACTCTGTCCGGAGGAAGGCAACGAAATCCGGGACCGCACGGCTTGAATCAGGCTGCGGAGTGAAGGAATTCGTAGCGTTCAATCTTGGCGGCGATGCCCATCTTGCCGTTTTGCGTGGGTTCGGTGCGTACCACCTGGCCATGGCAGCGGATATTGACGTCGGCGGAGCGCGTAACCTGTTCCGGGAAAGTGATGATGAAGTCGATGCTGGCGCCGAGTTTGAGGTCGGTTTCGGCGAGAAAATAGAGTCCGCGATAACTGACGTCGCGCGTGTAGGCCTTCAACTCGGAGGAACTCGAGTCGAGGGAAAGCACCTTCATGGGCAAGGTCATGTTGAAGCGACGTGCTTCGCGGCGGTCAACTCCGTCGGGCATACCACTCCCAGCGAGCGTAGAAAAGCTGCCAAAACGTATCATCGGCGTTTTGAAAGTTCAACGCTAAAGTCCAAGAATTTAGCTCTAGTACTGCTAAAGGCTGCACAGTGAGGCCGCGTGGTACTAGACACAGACGTGTGAATCTGTCGAGGCGGTTTCGTAGATTTAGTACGAATTCTTGCTCTGCACGTTACGGCGGGAATATACTTCGCATAGACCGGCCATTCACTCTTCAAGCAAGCTGCCATGCAGCGGCGCCAACATCCTCGAGTCCGGCTCAGGCTTCCCGCGAGGCTGCGCTGGTCCGCGCCGCTGGGCCAGCGAACCGAACAATGTGAAACGATCAACGCCTCACGCGGCGGGTTGTTGCTCGATTGCAGTGAAGAGCATGCTGCCGGCCACCCGCTGTGGGTGTCGTTTCCATTCGATGCTGAGGCGTCCGGGATGCAGCCAGAAACGCTGGCACGCGTGATACGGAGCGTGAAAGCAGCGACGAAGGATGAGCCGGCGCGATGGAGCGTTGCGCTGCAGTTCGAGCCCACCACGCATTTGGCCTTAGCAGGGAATGGAAAAAGATCCGCCGCGGAGAAAAGAAACGGAGCAGGGAAAAACTTTGCGCTGCCGATCCGCGTGCGGCCGCTGCATATTCCGTGGCACGAAGAAGCCATGACCACGGAGATTTCGCAGGACAAGCTCAGGTTCACAACCAACCGGGAATACACGTTTGGTGAGCGGCTGCTGGTGTCGTTTGTCTCGAGAAGCGAAGCGCCGTGGCATGGCGATGAGGAATGGGAGGCGGAAGTGACGGGGATCGAAATGGAAGCAGGGAAGGATTCGGTGCTGGTGACGCTGCGGAAGAGGTCTTAAGCGACGTAGCTGGAAATCGCGTCAAGCGAGCTCGGTGTACACTGTTTTCTCTGATGAGCCACGCGCACGATTCGAAAAACTTCTTTTTGCAAGGGCCCGCGGGAAGATTGGAAGCGGTTCTGTGGACGCCACATGGAAATAAAGCGGCGCTCGTTGCGCTGGTCTGCCATCCACATCCGCTGTTCGGCGGAACTCTCCATAACAAGGTGGTATATCAGGCTGCTAAAGCGTTGGACTCGCTTGGCATTCCGGTGCTGCGCTTTAATTTTCGCGGTGCCGGGTTAAGCGAGGGTACACACGATCGCGGCCGTGGCGAGCGGGATGACGTGCGTGCAGCGCTGGATTTTCTCGCTGCCGAGTTCCCTGGGGTCGCGCTGCTGCTGGCGGGCTTTAGCTTTGGCTGCTGGGTGGGACTAAGAGTGGGCTGCGAAGACCCGCGAGTGGTCAAACTGATCGGAATCGGCGCGCCGGTAAACGATTCGGATTTTTCCTACTTGCAGAGCTGCAGCAAGCCGAAATTATTTGTGCATGGCGGGAATGATCAATTTGGCGACCAGCACAAACTGGAGAAAATGGTGGCCGGCCTGCCAGGCGACAACGAATTGGTGGTGGTGGAAGGGGTGGACCACTTTTTTACCGGCAAGATCGAAGAATTAGGCCGGGCTATTGTGGATTGGCTGCCAGCTTCGGCAAGTGACGCAAGCTGAGCTAGCCTGCCTGGCCGCGCGAGAAGAGATTGGAAAACTGATCCAGCGTAGCGGGCGGTACGCTCACCAGCCTGGTATTCGCGGCAACGTGCTGCACGCGAGACATGCCAACCAATGCAGTGGTAATGCCCGGCGCCGAACGCACGAACTGCAGCGCCCTTTCGGCATCGGAGTCCAAACCCAGCGCGTCGGCCACGAAAGACGGAAGATTGCTGGCTACCTGGCCTTGCAACAGGGAAGCGCTGGCGATCAGCGTGACGTCCAGCTCGCTGGCGGCTTCCATAATGGTCAGCGTTTTGCCCTCCACTGATTGATTGCCCAGTGTCAAAGCCTCGGTCATCCCCAGATTGAACGGCAGCTGTACAAAGCGGAAATGATGTTTGTCGCCGGCGATCTCTCTTGCGATGGACACGATTTCGGCGAGTTGCAGGGCGTCGCGCGCGCTAGCCTCCTGTCGAAAGCCGTTCCACGTAGCCATGCCGTAAAACTGAATTTTGCCCTTGGCGACGGTCCCTTCCAGAAATTGAAATGCTTCGCGCACCCGGGTCAGGAACTGCGTCCGTGGAATTTCGCCGAGCTGCGTTTCCGGGTTGTGCAGGTAAAAAACGTCAACGCAGTCCACGCCCATGTTGGATAGACTGCGGGCCAGTTGGTCCTGCAGAAAGCGCGGGGCCATGCAGTGGCTTCCTGCGGCGATGTCCTTCGCCTGGAAAATTCCGCGCTGGATATACTCCTCAAAAAAATAACGATTGGGATCCGACGGCAGCTTGCCGTCGGGCGTCAGGTAGCCCGCTTTTGTGCACAGCACCAGTTGATCGCGGGAGAAGCCTTTTTCTTCCAGTTGGACCAGAGCCGCGCCGACGCTGCGTTCGCTCCGCTGGAATCGGTAGTTAATCGCGGCGTCGATCATATTGATGCCGCTTTCGACGGCAGCGACGATGGCGGCGGTGTAAGCGGCGTCTGTGCGTTCATCCGGCTGGCCGAGATAGGTGCCGATACCCAGGGACGATAGAATCAGTCCGTGCACTTCACGAAAATGGCCGTCGGCGACGCGGCCCTGCAGAGATTCGGCGTAACGTAAGGTTCCTTCGTGGGTAGCTCGGTCGCTCATGAACCCTTTTCTGCCTGGCCGCTGGGAATTCCCGGCTTCGCGCCTTGCTTCGCTTCCGGCGCCGACAGCAACCGCGAACAGGCTCGCAACATTCTCCGATAAGGCCACGCATTTCCGCGAAAGAAGATTTCCCCTTCGCGCGGATTACTATAGAACCATCGGGCCAACAGCCACAGATGTTCCGAAAGATCCCCGGATGGCGATTCCGTGCGATTCTCCAACTGTTCACGAAGAAGCTGTTCGGCGGAACGGGGCTCTCCCGCCAGCGTCGCAAAAGCCAGCAGAAACGGCTCCGCGATGCGGCCGTTGCGGACTTCGTACACTGCGATGGACTGGTCTTCGCCGCAACGCTGCAGAATGACCGCGTTCAAATCCTGCAGCCGGCGCGGAAGTTCGGGCTGACCGCGCAACGCGTCATCCAGCTTGTCCAGTTTCTTGTGGAGCAAGGCCGCTTTTTCAAAGTCCAGCTCTTCGCTGGCGAGCTCGCGTTCGCTCTCCAGGCTGCTTCGCAACGAAGCCCCGCCGGTTTCCAGAAACGCGACGAGGCGCTGGACTTCGCCGTCGTATTCCTCTTTGCTGCAGCCCGCGAAACATGGCGCCAGGCACATTTTCATTTCCGAATAGATGCAGCCGGGAAAGGACGGATCGCGGCGGATCTTAATCTGGCAGCGGCGCACTTTGAAAAGGTCAAGTACGCCTTCCGCGAAAGCGTCGGCGGCTTTGCGCGAAGCGAAAGGCCCGTAATAAATGCCGCCGGAAGGCTCGCCTGCCGCGTCCACTGTGATCTTTCGCGTCGTGTAGCAGCGTGGATACGCGTTCCGCAAATTCATCTTGAGCACGGCCGGTGGACGAATGCGCAGAAGCTTTTGGTAACGCTTGGGGAAAAGCTGCTTGGCCTGCTTGTAATATACAAAGGTCTGTTCGAAGGACGAGGCCGTGAGCCGGTAACGAATGCCCTGCGTAAGATCGCGCAGATTAAGGCGTTTACTGGAGGGGTCGGGTGGGCCGAGCAGCCGCTGCAGGCGCCTGCGCAGATCTTGCGTGCGGATGAAGAACTGCTCCGCGGACGATTCTTTTGGCTCGATCAGGCAAATCGCCGGACGTGGCGGGAGGGCTAAAAAAAACTCCTCATCGCGCGCCGGGTCGAAACTGAGTCCGCAGTCGAGTTCGAGCACGCAATCAGAATACTACGCCGCGCGCCCGGTCACGAACGCAGTGCCCACGAAGAAATCACCAGCCGCTGAATCTCGCTGGTACCCTCATAAATTTCGGTGATGCGGGCATCGCGGTAGGCGCGCTCAACGGGATATTCGCGGCTGTAGCCATTGCCACCGTGAATCTGAATCGCCTTGTGGGCCACCCGCGTGGCCATTTCGCTGGCGAACAGCTTGGCGATGGCCGCGCCCTGGCTGAAGCGCGCTCCGGTGTCCTGCTTCCACGCGGCCTTGCGAATCAGCAACCGCGCTGCGTCAATGTCCGTGGCCATATCGGCGAGCATGAACTGAATCGCCTGGAACTCCGCGAGGGGGCGGCCAAACGCCAGTCGCTCTTTCGAATATTTCAATGCGGCCTCGAACGCGCCCTGGGCAATGCCAACGGCTTGCGCCGCGATACCGATGCGTCCGCCATCCAGCGTGGACAGTGCGATCTTGTAACCCTCGCCTTCATTGCCAATGCGGTTCGCCTCCGGCACTGCGCAATCGGTAAAAATCAGCTCGCTGCATGCGGTGGCGCTGATACCCAGCTTCTTTTCTTCCTTACCTACTCTAAAGCCGGGCGTGCCCTTTTCCACCACCAGTGCCGTAATCCCTTTTTCACCCTTTTCAGGATGGGTGTTGACGTAAACAATCGCCGCGTCGGCCGCTCCGCCGTTGGTGATCCAAGCCTTGGTACCGTTTAAAATATAATTGCCGTCCTCATTCACGGCTTTGGTCTGCAGCGCCGCGGCGTTCGAGCCAGCTTGCGGCTCGGTCAGCGCGTAGCAGCCAATCTTTTCCCCTCGCGCGAAAGGCAGCAGAAATCTCTCCTTCTGTTCGTCGGTGCCATAGCGATGGACGGGGTCGCAGTACAACGAATTCTGCACGGACAAGATCACGCCGGTGGAAGCGCAGCAGCGCGAAATCTCCTCAATGACAATGCTGTACGAGATGTGATCGAAACCCGCGCCGCCTTCGTTCTCCGGTAGCGCTACGCCTGTCAGACCCAACTCCGCAGCTTTTGTAAAAAGATCGCGAGGGAAATGGCCGGTTTCGTCGAGTTCGCGCGCCCGCGGCCTAACCTCCGCCTCGGCAAATTCGCGCACGGACTTTTGCAGCAGCAACTGCTCTTCGGTCAGCTCTAAATTCACAAGGAACCCCGGCGGATTCAAATCGGCGAGGAGTCAATCTCACTTACTGCTGATCGAGACTGTCCTGATCCAGATATTCACCCGGTACATCATCTTCCGGCACTTCATGTGTTCGAATCTCGCCCTGGTCCGCATCCAGCGCGTTCTCGACGCCCGACACGGCTTCGGCTTCCAGCGTCTGCCCTTCCTCCAGCAGTTCGCCCACGCTCTCGGAATCGGCCTGGTCCTTCATGCTGATGCCCTGCAGGTCACCAATGCGGCGGCGCCGCGAATTCTCGTCCACGTTGTTTAGCTGCAGCCTGCCGGCGCGCTTTGGATCCAGCGAACTGGAGGCAGAACCCGACGACGGCTCGACGACGCGCGAGCCGCGCCGCGACTTGGACTTCTTAGGGACCGCCTTCACCGGGGATTTGGCAGCCGCGGTTTTTGCGCGCGCGGCCTTTTTAGCCGCGACCTTCTTAGCGGGCTTCTTGGCCACTCTTTTCGAAGCCTTCTTCGGAATTTTGCGTTTCTTGACCATGGAGAACAACCTTTCCAGCGTAAGCCGCGGCCTGTTTAAAGCGCCTGCGGCAGGAGCCGACATCAACCGTTCAATGTTACGAAAAACGGCAGAAAAACAAAATCAGCCTAGCGCTTTGCGAAGCCGCGTGTACGTCACGTTCAAATCTTCAGGATGCACGCGCGTCTCGCCGACCACCGTCATGAAGTTCGAATCGCCGATCCAGCGCGGCAAGGCGTGCAGGTGCAGGTGCCCCACCACGCCCGCCCCGGCTGCCCGTCCCAGATTCATGCCCAGGTTCATGCCGTCCGGCTTATACAGCTCGCGGAAGGCCGCTTCCACTCGCTGCGCCAGGTGCATCATCTCGCCGAGCGCCGCCGGTTCGCACAACTGCAGTTCGGCCACATGGGCATACGGCACCACCATCACGTGCCCGGAAGTGTAGGGGTAACGGTTGAGAATGATGAAGCAGGAAGTTCCGCGATGGACCACCAGCGTGACTTCGTCATCTTTGCGTGCCGCCGCATCGCAAAAAATGCACTCCGGCGGTTTGCCGGCATGAACCTGCGCCATGTACTGATAGCGCCAAGGCGTCCAGAGATAATCCATCTAGCTAAATTCCTCGCAGGCGAGAAGGAAGCCGGGAAGAGAATACGGCAAAGATAGAGGCCCGAGAAGTTCAGGCGTTGGTAGCATTGCCGGCAGCCGCGGCCTCTGCTGCTGCGGTCATTGCGGCGGCCTCTTCGCTGTTCACAAAATCCTTTAACTCTTTGCTGGGCTTGAAGAACGGAATTCGCTTGGAGGGCACTTCCACTTTTTCGCCGGTTTTCGGGTTGCGGCCCACGCGGCCACGGCGCTGGCGGGTCCGGAAGCTGCCAAACCCGCGGATTTCGATTTTCTCACCCTTCTGAATCGCTTCGATGATGCTGTCGAAAATGGTCTCGACGATGATCTCGGATTCCTTGCGGGGAAGTTCCGTGACCTTGAGCACCTCTTCGATCAGGTCCGCCTTTGTCAACGTCGGTTGCTTGGTCATCGTCGCCACGCCTCGCTAAAGTTCCTAGATGATACGTCGCAGACCCATGAAAGGGAAGGGCTTACGGGAACGCGGTCCGTTCCGGTGGCTCACTTCCTATCACTAAACAGGCCCGCAGGTAAAACAAAAATTTAGGGGCCAGTCGATTTGAAACTGGCCCCTGTCTGGAAACTGCCTTAGTTGCGTGTTAGCGCGAAGAGAGCTTCTGCTTCAGCGCATCGCCAATGGTCGCCGTGGAAGATGACTTGGAGGTCGAGCGGTACTGCGCGATCTCCTGCCGCTCCTGTTGTTTCACCGCGGCCTTGTAGCTGAGGCCGATGCGGCGCGACTCCGGGCTGATCTTGATGATCTTGAAGTCGTATTCCTTGCCCGGCTCCAGCGGACCCGCGCTCTTCAGCGGACCACTCGAAGTGCGATTCATACCCGTGCCATCGTCGCCCCGGCGGCGGTCCATAATTTCCGTGTTGTGGCAGAGTCCCTCGATGTTGTCGCCGAATTCGACAAACGCCCCGAACATGGCGATGCGCGAGACTTTACCCTTCACGATCTGGCCCACCTTGTGCTGCTTGAACCAGTCGCCCCAGATGTCGTTGACCTGTTTCATGCCCAGCGACACGCGCCGGCCATCGGGATCAATACGCAGCACCTTGGCGGTGACCGGTTCGCCCTTCTTGAATACTTCATGCGGATTCTTGATGCGCTCGGTCCAGCTGACATCGCTGACGTGCACCAGGCCGTCGAAGCCGTCCTCGAGCTCGATGAATGCGCCGAATTCGACGATGTTACGCACCTTGCCGGTCACCACCGTGCCCACCGGGTACTTTTCCGCGGTGAGCAGCCAGGGATCGGGCTGCGCCTGCTTCATACCCAGCGAAACGCGGCGGTCGCTGGGCTTGATGTCCAGCACCACCACATCGACTTCGTCGCCGACCTTCACAACCTTAGAGGGATGGACCGACTTCTTGGCCCAGCTCATTTCCGTGGCATGCACCAGGCCCTCGATGCCGTTTTCCAACTCGACGAAGGCGCCGTAATCCACCACGCCCACAACCTTGCCCTTGAACTTGCCGCCCGCCGGGTACTTTTCCGCGGCGCCGACCCAGGGATCGGAAGTCAACTGTTTCAGGCCCAGCGAAACGCGCTGCTTTTCCTTATCAAACTTCAGAATGATGACGTCGAGCTCCTGATCTGGCTTGACCACATCCGACGGGTGCTTGATGCGGCCCCAGCTGATGTCGGTCAGGTGCAGCAACCCGTCCAGCCCGCCGAGGTCCACGAAGGCGCCGTACTCGGTAACGTTCTTTACCGTGCCGTGGACGGTCTGGCCTTCGGCCAGTTTGTCCATCAACTCGGCGCGCTTGGCATGCTGTTCCTCTTCCATAATCGCGCGTCGGCTGACCACTACGTTGCCGCGCCGGCGATTCAGTTTTGTGATGCGGACCTCAACATCCTGACCCACCAAACCGTCGAGGTTCGGAGTCGGCCGCAAGTCGTATTGCGAGCCGGGCAGGAAGGCGCGAACTCCAACATCCACCACCACGCCGCCCTTAATGCGATCGACCACTTTACCGGTCAGCGTGGTCTTGTTCTTGTAGGCCTCGTCCAGCTTTTCCCAGGTGCGGCGGCGCAACACCTTCTGATACGACACGATGGCGTAGCCGTCTTTGTGCTCGCCGGTGCGCTGCACCTCAATTGTGGCGTTGGGGTCGGGCCGGGGAATTTCCGTTTCGCTGAATTCTGCGGCGGGGATCAGGCCTTCAGTCTTTTGGCCGAGGTCCACCACTACGCCGTGCTCGGTGTAGGCGATGACCTTCACTTCAATAATTTCGTTTTGCGCCTGCGCCTCGTGCTGTTCGTCATACTGATCGAGCAGCTTGCTCATTTCCTCGGTGCTGGCGGCTTCCTCGGCTGCAGCGGTAGCCTCGGCATCGTTCGCGGTTTTCGCCGCGTGGGCCTCGGCCTGCGCGTGCGCTTCGGCGGAGTTAGCCTGTGCCGGCGTCTCCGTTGCACTCTTGGGATCTTCTTCGGTCCGCTGCGACGGTGTCTCGTGAACTGGATTCTCTGCCGAAGCGCTGCCCGGCTGTCCGGCTGTCGGCTGCCCTGCTTCGGGCTGCTCGGTCGCCTTCTGCTCTGCGGAACTGTTTTGTGCTGCCGGTTCGGACTGCGTTTCGTGGGCAGGCGCTGCGGCGGCTGCGGTCACGGGGTTGTCATGGTCAGAAAACATGGTTGTCGGCCTCCGGGAGATTTCTCCCAAGTTGATTTTCGAGTGCTGGCCGCGCTGCGTCCGGGTTTCAGGGTTTGTACTTACAAACCCTGACTTGAAAAGATAAGACTGGGCGCAGTCGAGCCAGTGTGTACGAGCGACTTCCTTGCGACTCCCTGTTGGGGGTTAATGTAAGGGTTTCAGGGTTTGTCTTACAAACCCTGAGATTTACAAGGTTGCCGGTTCGCTCAAGGCGGGAGTGCGAATGCGGCCACCCCTGACCGAATCGCGAACCGACTGTTTCTAAAGGACGAATGACCGTTGTGCGGCCACAGTACAGATAGATGCCGCACCCGAGACAAACGCTGCAACCCTGCAAGAATACGCGGCAAAACGCACGCGTGTCAACGAATCGAATTTAGAGAAAGACCTGACGCCGATGGTTCCGGTATCATCTGCGTAGCGCCAAGCTTTTGGAAGCAGATACGTGCCCCCAACCTACTACGAGATCCTGGGAGTTTCGGAACACGCGACCACCGAACAAATCGAAGCCGCCTTTAAGACCAGGGCCAGCGAAGTTCATCCAGATCGGGTTTCTCCGGGCAATCCTTACCTACGAAAGATTGCCGCCGAGGCGTTCAAGAATCTCTCGGAAGCCAAGGCCGTGCTGCTTGATCCTGGCAAACGGCAGAGATATGACAAAGAGCTGGCCCGTTCGCGTGGCTCGTCGGAAGGCAAGACGAGCGCGGCTGCGCCTGATTTTGGGGCGACTCCACCAGCCAGAGCGGCGCGCAGGGCGCCAGATGCAAGACTAGGCTTTGCCGCCCTTGCAGTTCTCGTCGGCATAGTTCTGGCGTTGGCGGGCTATTGGTGGACTACTCTTCGTTCGCGTCCCGTGTCGACAGCACTCCCAGGCGCTGTGCCTCCCGCGAGCGGTTCGCCATCGGTTCCGCCGCGTGATGCAGAGGTCAGTTCGTCCGCCACCCAGGAGAGAACGAATGCGACGGCGAGGGGGGAAAGCAATGCGGCACGCGCTAAGACGTCCAGCCCTGGCGGTCCGCGCACCGTCACTCTTTGGAGGTCCTCGCAGCCGCCCGATCTCTCCGGCTTGAATTCGTCCGACCGGCTGAACGTCGAGTCGGCTTGTTCCTATGCGAAACTGGTCAGCCCGGATGAGTACAACGGATGCCTGGTGCACCAGTTGGCGATTCAGGGCATCACGCCGCCGTCACCTGAACTCTCCACATTGCTGCCCTCCCAACGAGAAGCGATTGAGTCCGCTTGTGCCTCCACCAAACTTATGCAAAGTCCTGCCGCTTACAATCAATGCATCGCGCGGCAGCTTGAGTTGGCCAAACGCAACGCTCCTTGAAGGACCTTGTCGTCGTGTTCGCGACTGCACCGCAACCGGATTGCTAGTTTCACGAACAGTCCGTTAGTTTACTGGCCTCAGGGGCGTTACAGTTTTGTAGCAAATGACAGCGTCATAGGAGTCGGCCCAGTAAATCAGATTCCACTGAAGCGGGGAGCGCTTCTCTAGAGGAATCGCGTGCAGCAACGCTCGCAACGGGCGGAGGTCAAAGAGGGTCGCCGGGTATTTGGCCTTTTCGGCAAGCAGCGCAAAGGTTGGCTCGTCCGCTCTTTCGTCGGCATCCCAGGTTTCCCCGGCCAAGCTGGCGCTGCCCCCGGAGCCGAAGGCGCCAACATTGAAAGCTTTCTTGCCTTGCGTTACGGCAAACTCCGCAACGAAGTTGCCTAGGGTCGAAATGCCGCGAGCGTCGTAGCCACGATGCAGGTGATTGCGCCCAAACCGGAACAACACCTTGGAGTTGGCGCCCTCTTGGGAGGCATGACGGAAATGTTGTAGGAACTGCTGCTTCATGAGCAGTTCGCGCTCGTCCTGGGCGATCATCCTGGTGCCCGCACCGAGACGATTGCTTTCAACCTCCAACGTCCTGAGCAGGTTTTCGCGGAGAGAGACATCATTTACGAGGCGATCCGTCTTCCCCTGACTCTTGTTCATGACGTCGAGTAGTTCCGGAGCCATTTGCCGGCTGTAGCTGCTTTTCGTAAGTGCCGCCATCCGTCGCAGTGTGGGGTCGTCGCCGTTCAATGCTGCCAGTTCGGCGATAAGCATTTGCGGTTGTGCTTCTTCCATGTCGCAGCCCCAAATCACCGCATCACCGGCTTTAGCCGGCGCATGAACGCTGCGTGCTTCTTCCTTCGTCCATAGTCCCACAATTTTCGGGCCTCTCCCCTCGGGCACGAATTCGAGCTGGGCAGCGGCCCAGGGGCTTACTTCGGCGGCAATGTGGCGGTATCCCTGTTTCCACATTTCGGGCCACAACTTCCCAAGAAGAGCTGGAATTTCGTTCTCCCCGTGCAGCTCTCCCAGCAGGAAAAAGTCGTTTTTGTTAGCCTCATTTAGAAGAAACTCGGTTCCGGTAACACTTCCCAGGTCATACTCATGGTGCTCGATTGCTGTTGTGATCGCGTCGGCTGGCTGGCTTTCCGGCCCTTGTGGGGTCACGACCGGTCTAGAAAAAGCGGCAACGATTACAAGCCAACCAACGATGGGTAGTACGAGGAGTCGCACATATTCCAGTACGCGTTGCTCGTGCTTGTTGTTCCGGTGGATCGTTCCGATCCAGGTCGTTTCCGGGTGGTCGTTAGCTATGCCCGGGCGCGGGTGGATTGGCGGACTTCACGGCGGAAGTCGGGAGCGAAGACCTCGATCGTCCGGCACATTTCATACAAACGCGAGCGCATGCGGGCGCCGATGCGGTCTTCGAGCGAATCTTCCTTAATGACCTTTACGCGGTCTCCGTTGGGCAGGCGTGGCGCGGGCTCTGTGGCTGCCCTGTCGTCAAAGTAGTTTGTCGTGAGGATCGTCACGCGGCGCTCGTTGTAGCGCGCATTCAACACCAGCCCGATGATGTCCAATACCCATGCCGAGGGCTTGCTCGCCCCCAGGTCGTCCAGCACCAAAATCTCCGCATTGCGGATGGGCTCCAGAATCGCCATTTCCGTCGATTCGCTGGCCGGGTTGTAGCTGGCCTGAATCTCTTTCAGCAGTTCGCGGTAATCGCAGAAAACTCCCTGGTGCCCGCGTCGCAGCAATTCTTTGAGTGCGGCGACCGCCAGATGCGTCTTGCCTACGCCAGACGGCCCCATCAGCAGCAGGCCCTTCTCGCTGGCACCGGGGTACTCGCGGACAAATCCCTGGGTATCTATTTTGGCGCGCTTGAGGGATTGCGCGTGTTGC
>Ga0209579_10002351_pt1 | contig 14628 bp, 12 predicted proteins | sample Coa_R1_2_FD_187152 | JGI IMG/M metagenome (GOLD analysis project Ga0209579, IMG submission 187152) | Surface soil microbial communities from Centralia Pennsylvania, which are recovering from an underground coalmine fire - Coalmine... | ecosystem: Environmental > Terrestrial > Soil >... | reverse complement strand
TCGGACGCTCGCCGATCTCAAGCAGATGCTGATGCTGGACGCGGCGAAGTTGGCCAGCGCAGACTGGCAGGTTCCGGTGGTCGGGGTAAGCTCTGTCACCGGCGAGGGGCTCGACGCGTTGCTCGACGCCATCCGTCGGCACCGCGTTCTTGCGGCCGAAGGCGAAGGCGGCCGCCGCCGGCACCGTGCAATCGCCGATTTCCGGCTGCGCAAGACCGCGGAAATCCTGCTGTTCGAGCGCTTTGATGCTTTCTCGGCAGTGTTCGGGGCGGGGCAGAGGGAACGATTGCGGGATCGCCTGGACGACCCCTATACGCTGGCGCATGAGCTTGTCTCTGCCTTCTTGGCGCAAGGATTGGGGTCATGACCGAGCTGCTGGATGAGGAGACCATCGCCAAACTACGTGCGACAGAGCGCGACTGGGAGGCGAACGAGGTCGCCCAATTCTTGCGAAGGCAAGCGGAGCGGAAGGAAAAGTTCTTCACGCTCGGGGACATCCCATTGAGGCGTACCTATACCGCGGCCGACCTCGCGGGCGTGCCGATCGAGGACATCGGCCTACCGGGTCGTTACCCGTTCACGCGGGGGCCCTATCCGACCATGTACCGGTCGCGCTCCTGGACGATGCGGCAAATCGCAGGATTTGGCACCGGCGAGGATACCAACAAACGCTTTAAATATCTGATCGCCCAGGGCCAGACTGGTATTTCGACCGATTTCGATATGCCCACGCTCATGGGTTATGACTCCGACCATCCGATGAGCGAAGGCGAGGTCGGCCGCGAGGGCGTTGCAATCGATACGCTTGCGGACATGGAAGCGCTCTTCGAAGGCATCGATCTCGAGAAGATTTCTGTCTCGATGACTATCAACCCCACGGCCTGGATCCTCCTAGCAATGTATATCGTGCTGGCCGAGCAGCGCGGCTATGACCTCAACAAGCTTTCGGGTACGATCCAAGCCGACATTCTCAAGGAATATATGGCCCAGAAGGAGTATATATTCCCGATCGAGCCGTCAGTCCGATTGGCGCGTGACTGTGTCAGTTATTGTGCCAATCACATGAAGAGATACAACCCAATTAATATATCGGGCTACCACATCTCCGAAGCGGGCGCTTCGCCGCTGCACGAGGCGGCCTTCACGTTGGCCAACCTGATCGTTTATGTCGAAGAAGTGCTGAAGACCGGGCTCTCCATCGATGATTTCGCACCTCGGCTTGCCTTCTTCTTTGTCTGCCAGGCCGATTTCTTCGAGGAAATCGCCAAATTTCGGGCCTTGCGCCGCTGCTACGCGAAGATCATGAAAGAGTGGTACGGAGCCCAAAATCCGGAATCCATGCGATTGCGCTTCCACTGCCAGACCGCTGCGGCCTCTCTGACCAAGCCGCAATACATGGTTAATATAGTGCGCACGTCGATGCAGGCGCTGGCTGCGGTGCTCGGCGGCTGCCAATCGCTCCATACCAACGGTTACGACGAGGCCTTCGCGATCCCAACCGAGGATGCGATGCGGATCGCTCTCCGGACACAGCAGGTGATCGCGGAAGAAACCAACGTGACGCAGGTCGTCGATCCGCTCGGCGGTTCGTATCTCGTCGAGTCCCTTACCACCGAATACGAGCGGCGCATCTTCCAGATCCTCGACGAGATCAAGACGAACGGCGGCACGGTGAAGCTCATCCAGGACGGCTGGTTCCAACGCCATATCGCCGATTTCGCCTACGAGACGGCGCTGCGAAGGCAGTCTGGCGAGAAGCGGGTCATCGGCGTCAATCGCTTCGTGGACAAGGTGCCGGATCCGACGATCCACACCCACCCATATGACCACTCCACCGCGGAGCGCCAGATCGCCCGAACCCAGAGGGTCCGTCGCGAGCGAAACGCAGGGCTCGTCGACGAATTGCTGAGGCAGCTTGTGGCGATCGCCCAGGAGCCATCAGAGAACATCCTGCCGGTCACGATCGCGCTCGTTCGCGCCGGCACCACCATGGGTGAAATAGTCGAAGCCTTGAAGACGGTCTGGGGCGTCTACCGGGAAACGCCGGTCTTCTAGAGACAGGGAGGTCTCGATGGCACAGGATGCGAAGGTAGCTGTCGTTACGGGTGGCGGTGCCGGGCTCGGCCTGGAGATGGCACGCCGGCTGCGGCGAGATGGCAGGCAGGTCGCAATTCTCGGGCGGAAGGCCGAGCGACTCCGACAGGCCGCCGGCGATGGCATCCATCCGTTTCCATGCGACGTCTCGGACGACGACGCGGTGCGCCGGACTGCGGTCAGGATCGCTGCCGAGATTGGCCCGGTCGACGTCCTCGTGAACAACGCCGGCCTCCTCAAGACCGGTCCGTTCCTCGATGCCTCGGCCACCGACATCCAGCAGCAGATCGCTGTCAATGTGCTAGGCGTATATGCCTGCACCCGGCATTTCGCCGGGGCGCTGAGGCAGAGCCGCGGTACGATCATCAATATCAGCTCGGCGCTTGCGGCGAGGCCGATACAGGGTTTGTCGGTCTATATTGCGACGAAGGGGGCAGTGGAGGCATTTACGCGGGCGATGGCGCTTGAGCTCGCTCCCGAAATCCGCGTAAACGCGATCGCCCCCGCTCTGGTTCGCAGCGACATATTTACTGACCAGGGCATGCCTCCGGCCGAGTATCAGGCGATGCTCGAGACCTTGGGGAGCCAATACGTCCTGCGCCGTTACGGCGAGCCGGAGGACATCGCCAATGCGGTCGCCTTTCTCGCATCACCCGAATCTTCGTGGATTACAGGCTCCATTCTGCGGGTCGACGGCGGCTCCATCGGGGCCGGGTTGCGCGGCTAACGCGACGACGGCGAGCTCGTTAGCGGATGTCGTCCCGAGGCGAGAGGCGATACCGCAGAACCGGTATAGCTATTGAAGCGAGACCCGCTCGCGGGTCTTCACGTGTGTTGCTATTCGGCGTGGAAGATTGACCCCAGTCGAGGGGCGATCAGGGAAATCGCGTGAAAACGCTCCTGCTCGTGAAAATCCAGACCGATCGAACGACGATGAAGCCCCGAGCACCGAGTGATCAGAATGTCGTCTGAAGCTCCGCCCACGAAGGTTTGGCTCGATATGGATCAAGCTGCTTTGGATGCGGCATATGATCAGGCGGTATACGCACCGAACTCCAAGGATGCGATCGGCCGCATGGTCCTGACCAGCGCTGCGCTGCGCGATCGCGTGCACCGGGAGACCAAAATGGACCAGGATCGGGCCCGTCGACCGCCGGGCGGCCATTCATCTAGGGAGCCCGAATCTTCGCACGAGCTACGACAGCACGAAGGAGGCGCGGTTCTGCAGGAGCCCGTGAGTCTCCTTGAGCCAGTGGTCCGTTGAGGCAAACAGATGCTCCATAGTTTGAGATGCCGTCGCGGCATTGTAACGGCACCCCACCATCTGGCGGCCCAATCTGGACTTGGCGTGCTCGAGGATGATGGAACGGCCGTGGAGGCTTGCGTTGCTGTCGCGGCCACACTGGGGTCAGTCTATCCTCACATGACGGGGATCGGCGGCGATGGGTTCTGGCTGATCGCCGAACCTGACGGGCGGATCTGCGCGGTCGACGCCTGCGGCGCATCGGGTAGGAACGTTGCCCCGAGGATCTATGCCGGGCACGCGATGATTCCCTGGCGTGGCCCCTTAGCGGCGAACACAGTAGCCGGAACTGTGTCGGGCTGGAGCAAGGCGCGCGCATACGACACCGGCAGCTTATCGCTGTCACGGCTTCTGAGGGATGCCATCCATCACGCTGAGGAAGGCGTACCCGTTACGAGGAGCGGAGCGGAATTCGCGAAATCGAAGGGACCGGAGCTTCGCGGGCAGCGGGGAGCTTACGCTACGATCTTTGAAGCGCAGGGACGACCCGTCGAGGAGGGTGAGATTCTACGCCAACCGGCACTGGGATCTACCTTACGAAAACTGGCCGTCGACGGGCTGGAGAGCTTCTACAGGGGCGCTGTCGCTCGTGCGATCGCCACGGATTTAGTGGCTTTGGGATCGCCTCTCACCGCGGAGGACCTGGCGAGCCACGAGGCTAGAGTATCGAGCCCGCTCTCGGCATCCATCAGCGGTGCTCGACTTTATAATATGCCACCGCCCACGCAGGGTTTGGCTTCGCTGCTCATACTAGCTTTGTTCGACCGGCTGGAAGCCGATGAAGCAGACGGCTTCGCCCATATCCATGGCTTGGTCGAGACCACGAAGCGGGCTTTCCTGGTGCGGGACTCCCATGTCGGGGATCCGGCCTACATGACGATCGATCCCCAAGCACTGCTCGACGACAAGCGTGCGCTCGACGCGATGGTTGCCGAGATCAGCTCGGCCAGAGCGGCACCATGGCCACATCCGTCGGCTCCGGGCGATACAACTTGGTTCGGTGCGGCGGATCAGCGGGGCCAGGTCGTGAGCTGCATCCAAAGCACCTACTTCGAGTTTGGGTCCGGCGTCGTGCTGCCGAAGACCGGAATCATCTGGCAGAACCGGGGCGTGAGCTTTCGACTAACAGAGGCTGGGTGGAACGCATTACGTCCCGGACGCAAGCCGTTCACGACCCTGAATCCCGCGCTCGCACGATTCGATGACGGCCGAATCATGGCCTACGGGACGATGGGAGGCGAGGGACAACCGCAGACCCAGGCGGCCGTCTTCACGCGTTACGCCAGGTTCGGAGTGCCGCTCCAGGAGGCAATAACCGCGCCTCGGTGGCTGCTGGGTAAGACATGGGGTGAGGAGACTTCGTCTCTCAAGCTCGAGAGCCGGTTCGATCCGGCGTTGATCCAAGCGTTGGCGGAGGCGGGGCACGACGTTGAAGTGGTGGCGCCCTTCACTTCGATGATGGGACACGCCGGCGCGATCGTGCGCCACCCTTCGGGAGTATTGGAAGGCGCAACGGATCCGCGCAGCGACGGCGCAGTTGCTACGTGGTGAACTCGCGTTTGTCAGCGGACATTGTCAGCGCACATTCTCGATCGAGAAGGGGAGGGTCCCGTATGAGGCTGGCATGGCCAAGTCGACCGATCCGTTCCGATACTTTGAGAGCTCACCGGAGGTGATCCGGCTGGTGGTCGTGATGTACGTCCGTTACCCGCGCACCGGCGTGTCAGCCTGAAACCCTCCGCCGGGCGTTGTCAGCGCAAATTCATCGTCGGGTAAGAGCGCGTCTCATAAGCGACGGGCATGGCGAAATCGACGAACCCGTTCCGGTATTTTGACAGCTCGCCGGAGGTGATCCGGCTCGTGGTCATGATGTATGTCCGCTACCCGCTCTCGCTCCGGAACATCGAGGACCCCCTGTTCGAGCGCGGGATCGACATCTGCCATGAGACGGTACGGCACTGGTGGAACCGGTTCGGGCCAATGTTAGCCGGCGAGGTCCGCCGCGAGCGGGTCCAGCACATGCGCCAGTTCGCACACTGGCGATGGCATCTGGACGAGGTCTATGTGCGGATCAACGGGGAGATGCACTATCTCTGGCGCGCCGTCGATCATGAAGGCGAGGTCCCAGAGTCCTTCGTTACCAAGGAGCGGGACAAGGCGGCAGCGCTGAGATTCATCAAGACGGCGCTGAAGCGGCACGGCTTGCCCAAGGCCGTCGTGACGGATGGGCTGCGCTCTCACGGCGCCGCACTCGCTGAGATCGGCGCCGCCGATCGGCAGCAGATCGGGCGCTGGCTGAACAATCGGGTCGAGAACTCACATCAGCCGTTCCGAAGGCGTGAGCGGGCGATGGCCCGCTTCCGTCGCATGAAGACCCTGCAGAAATTCACCTCGGTCCATGCCAGCTTGCACAACCACTTCAACCAGCAACGTCACCTCGTCAGCCGAGAGACCTACAAGCAACGACGCTCCGCCGCCCTGGCAGAGTGGCGGTCGGTCATGGGATAAGCCCTGTACGAGTTTGCGCTTAATCCGCCTTCTCAGAGAGCAGTTCGCATTGGCCTGACAGCACCACGGAAATGGCTGCGTCATGATCGAAGATGACGGCAATTCGCCTAATCAGGGAGTGGCAACGTGGATCAGAATATTTCTGGAGCCCCGGACGCGGGTTTTGGCCGCTATCTGGCGTCGGTGACAGAGCGGGACATCGACCTGTTGCTGATGGAGGAATTCCACATCAGCGACGGCTTTGTTGCCTGGTTCTGTGGCGAGCTCGGCCTGCACGAAGTCGCTCCCGCGGGAGCGTGGCATAGCCTTTCCGATACTGATGGTGAGAGCGATCTACTCCTTCGCGTCCTGAGGGAAGGACGACGAGTAGGTATTCTTATCGAAAATAAGGTCTCTGCACCCGAGCGGGATCTTCAAGCCGAACGTTACCATCTGCGCGGTATCAGATCCCGCGAACGGGGCAAGCTCGACGATTATGTGACCGTAATGTGCGCTCCTGGTCGCTATCTCGATGCTCTGAGCCCCGAGAGCGCGTATCAACATCGTGTTTCGTATGAGCAGATTGCGGCTTGGTTCGGTCAGCAAGAGGGGCGGCGCGCTGCTTGGCGTCACCACATCATGCTGGAAGCGATAGACCAAGGGCGACGCGGCTACACGATGGCCGTCAACGCCGTCATTACCGGATTCCATCTGAAATACTGGGAATACCTTCGGCGGCGACACCCCCGAATCCAAATGGCACGCCCGAAGAGCCGGGGCAGCAAATCAAACTGGATCATCTTGAAAGGACATGATTTTCCAAAAGGCGTCAACATGCACCACAAGTTCGATCAGCAAGTGATGGAGATTGGCTTCTCGAAACGCAAGATCGCGGACATCCTTGCGGTTAAGTCGGACTGGCCAGATGATATTGCTGTTGTGCAAAAAGGGGAGACCGCTTCGTTGGCGATCAAAATACCTGCAATCAATATGAACCTCGACTTGGATGCGCAGTTGCCTGCTGTTGAAGAGGCGCTGGAGGCCGCTTACAGGCTCATGCCATATGCATCGCTCTTTCAAACGCCAGATTGACGGATCGCCCAGCTTCAGATTGCTCCGACACAGATTGCTCCGGCAGGTGAGTCGACGACCTATAGGGCTATAGCGTAGACGTAGTACTCCTCATCGTCGTTCGTGGCCCGCCAAATCTATCCCATAGCGCGCCAGGCTTTCCGGTGACGACCCGCAACCGCGGTGACCCTGCTCGTGAGCCCGCGCAGCGCCGTCCCGGCCGCAAGGCCTTGTCAAGGGCATCATAAAGGACTAGTTATCTGACTAGTCATATACGCTGGACGGAGAAGACGATGCGAGCTTGGCCGGTTCAAGATGCGAAGGCACGATTCAGTGAAATGCTCGAAGCCTGCCTGAAGGAAGGCCCACAGTCCGTCACCAAACGGGGTGCGGAGGCTGCCGTCCTCGTGCCCGTGGCCGATTGGCGAAGACTGAAGGACTCGGCCAGGCCAACCCTGAAGGACCTGCTCTTGAGCGATCACGCGCGAGGAGATTTGAATGTTCCCGCGCGTGGCGGGAGGCGCCGCCGTAAGGTCAGCGACGCCGTCTGACTATCGATGTACCTCCTCGACACCAACATTGTTTCGGAACTGCGCCGGGCTCGCCCACATGGCGCGGTGATTGCGTGGCTCCGCGACATACGAGACGAAGATTTGCATGTCTCTGCCGTAACCATCGGCGAGATTCAGTCAGGCATAAAAATCACGCGTGAACAGGACGAGGCCAAGGCGGCCGAGATGGAGGCGTGGCTGGTGCAGGTTACGGAGACGTACAACGTCATAGGTATGGACGCGCGAGCCTTTCGATCATGGGCGCGCCTCATACATCGGAGGACGGACGATCTCATTGAGGACGCGATGATCGCCGCCACCGCCGCAGTTCATAATCTGACCGTGGTGACCCGCAATGTTCGAGATTTTGCGGTTTTCAACGTTCCCACGCTGAACCCCTTTGACATGAAAGCTGGCTGACAGAGGGCTATGGCGTAGACGTAGTGCCCATCATCATCGGTCGTGGCCCGGTGTCAGGTGATTACCCTCCCAGCACAGTAGCCCTGGCAGGCGGCCAGCGACGGCGGCGTAACCGGCTATGGCCGGGGCGCTCTCTTGATGCTGCATGGTTGGCCGCCCACGGCGTCGACCGGCGCCGTCAGTCGCGACGGCGCGGAGCCTTACCGGACCGCCGTCGAGGGTTCCGGCCGCCTACAGAGGCGGCTCCTTGCCGGCCTGCTCCCGGACGATGTACTCGGCATACCAGTCCGGCCAGTTGTCGTCATGCTGGCCGGTCCGCTTCTCGTGCTCGCCATGCGCTGCGGCTGCGCGCCGCAGCGCGGCGGCAAGGTCGGCCGAAGAGCCGAATGCCGTGTCGCCTTCGACGCGGCCGGGCAGTCGCGCGGTGATCTCCTGGAACAGCCAGCCATTGCCGTCCGGATCACGGAACGAGGCGAAGGAGCGGTAGCTGCGCTGCTCGGGATCGGGACCGGCGACCCGGACCCGCCCGAACAGATAGGGCTCGTCGGGGCCGATATAGACGCCGGCGGCGTCGTGGAACGCCTGGCTGACCTCGACGCCGCGGGCGAGCAGCTCGGCGCGGGCGGCCGCCAGGTCGGAGACGATCAGGTACAGGCCCTGGGCGGAACCGGGCGTTGCCGCGGTGACGTTCTTGCCGAAGATGACCGAGCAGCCGGAGCCGGGCGGCGTGAACTGGATCACGCGGAAGTCGTCACCGGAGGCATAATCGGCATCGAGCCGCCAGCCCAGATCGCCGTAGAAGCGCTTTGCGCGATCCACGTCGGAGACCGGGATGACGACGATCTCCAATTTCATATCGACCCCTCGCGCTGTCGGGGTCTCGGCTGCCGTTTCACTGTGGGCTTGGGTGTTGCTCATGTCCGACTCCTCGAGTCAGGGGCGTTGAGATCGGCGTTACGCGAGCACGATGTATAAATATCAGGGTGTTGGTTCGCGGGGGCTAGGCTCGGCAATGGACTTCGCGGTCGTGGTGCTGGCGTGCATGAAATCCGGGCAGGGATGCGGTCGCATCCTTCGCTAAGGCAAAGGTGCTGGCCAAGCTCCGCGGGCCTGCGCGCGGCCGCGATGGCTCGCCGCAACTCACTGTACTCTCTCGATTGTGTCAGGTTCTAGTGTTGTGACTCCAACGGTTGTCGCCTCTTTGTCGTCATGGCCGGACTTGTTCCGGCCATCCACGTCGGGCCGCTCGCCTGTTGCACGACGTGGATGTCCGGGACGAGCCCCATGGGCGTTAAGATAAGCTCGGATACGCTGGTGCGACCCCTCCCCCTTCCCCCTCCCGCAAGGGGAGGGGGTTTTCCGCCGTTGAATTCCCCCTCCCCTTGCGGGAGGGGATAGGGGGAGGGGGTGCCCGCCGTAATGCTCCAGGCCAGCGGAAGCGCCTTATCTTGGCGCCTACGGGACGAGCCCGGGCATGACGGTTGGGAAGGTAAAGGGGCCATCCGTCAAAGTCGGGACACTAGGGAGTGGCGGGCTCAAGCCAAGCCCTGCCGGCGCCAGGGTGAATGCTCGCCGGTGGAAAGGCATTCCTGCATCGGGCGATCGAATTCGACGCCCGCCCATCCGGAGTCGGTCATAGGCACGAAATATACGTATGAGTATGATCAGCAATATGATCTGTTTTGGATGAGCTGCGGGGCTCAACCCTCGAACGGTTAGACAGGACAAGCGTGGACGGAACAGCAGGATGGGTGTCGATGTGCCGGAACGCATGCTCCGACTTGAAACCGGCCAGAATTTCCGGGATCTCGGCGGCTATCCTGCCGCAGATGGCGGGCGGACGCGCTGGCGCCGTCTCTTCCGTTCCGGCTCGATGTCGCGTATCGCAGGCGCCGATATCGACCGTCTGACCGCGCTGGAGATCCGCACGATCTGCGATCTGCGCACGAACGGCGAACGCTCCCGCCACCCCACGGCATGGTGTGCCAGCAGCGCCACGGCGATCTGGCACCGCGATCACGAGCGCAGCAGCGGCGCGATCGCACCATTGCTGGCCCAATCCGACCTAACCGCCGACGGCGTTCGCACTGTAATGCAGGATGCGTATCGCAGCATGCCCTTCGAGCAGGCGCCAAGCTACCGCGAGCTGTTCCTGCAGGTCGCGGCCGGCAGGCTGCCGCTCGTCTTTCATTGCTCGGCCGGCAAGGATCGCACCGGCATCGCCGCGGCGCTGCTGCTGACCGCGATCGGCGTCCCGCGGCACGTCGTGGAGGAGGATTACCTCATGACGAACGAGACCACGGCGACGTTGGTCCAGTTCGTCGAGAGCGACCCGCGGTACGGTCCGTTCCTGCGCGCCTGGGGCGATACGGCAAAGCCGCTGTTGCGGGCCGAGCCCGACTACCTTTCCGCCATGTTCGAGGCGGTCGAGACGCGTCACGGCTCCGTCGAGGCCTATCTGCGCGAGGCGCTCGAGCTGCCGGAACAGACGGTCCCGGCGATCCGCGCGGCGCTTCTCGAATGAAGCCACTGCCCGACTTCGACCTCCCTGCTGGAAACCGCGAGGTCCGGCTGCGCCGCCGTCCGCAGGGAGTACCGCTGCGAACCGACTTCGAACTGGCGGAGCGCCCGCTTGAGCCGTTGCCCGCCGGGCGGCTGAGGATCCGAAACCTCTATTTGTCGGTGGACCCGGTGCAGCGTGGCTGGGCTGCCGATCCCGCGGCGACGGCGATCGGCGCCACGATGCCTTCCCTGGCGGTGGGGATCGTCATCGAAAGCCGCTGCGATGATTTCCGCGAGGGCGACATCGTCTACGGGCGGTTCGGCTGGCAGATCTACTGCGACGCGGCTCCGGCCGACGTGTTCTCCCGCCGGCGCGATCCAACCTTGCCCCTGTCGCTCTATGCCGGCGTCCTCGGCATGCCGGGCGTCACAGCCTATCTGGCGCTCGCGGATCTCGCCGCGACCCGGCCGGGTGACCTCGTGCTCGTCTCGACCGCCGCGGGCGCCGTCGGCAGCGTCGTCGGGCAGCTGCTGCGCAACGCCGGCGCACGGCCGATCGGCATCGCGGGAGACGACGAGAAGGTCCGCCGATGCGTGTCGCAGTTCGGGTACGAGAGCGCGTTCAACTACAAGACCGCCTTGCTGGCCGACGCGTTCGCGGCGGCGGCGCCGGAGGGGTTCTCGCTCTATTTCGATAGTGTCGGCGGGCCGATCCTCGATCTTGCGATCCGCCACATGGCCCGGTTCGGCCGCATCATCCAGTGCGGGACGGCCGCGACCGCGAGCTGGACGCCGCCGCCCTCCGGGCTGCGCAACGAGCGCGAGATCCTGATGCGCCGGCTGTCCTGGACCGGTTTCGTCATTTTCGACCATCTGGCGCGGTTCGACGCCGCGGTGACCGCGCTCGAGGCAATGGTCGCGGGCGGCACGCTGCGGCACGACGAGGAGCTGCTCGTCGGCTTGGCCGCAGCGCCCGGCGCGCTCGAACACCTCTTCGCCGGCGCCAATCATGGCAAGCTGCTGATCGATATCACGCGAGCCGACTCCGCCCCGTGACGGGGCGGTTGTGCCGAAGCCTCGGCGCGTCCATGATGTGCGCATACGTACGATGTGTAGGCGCCAAGCCGCGCGAGAGGAAACATGCCTGACCAGGCCCAGCCGCTTTCCAGCCTCACCGTCGTCGATCTCGGCACCGGCATGGCGCCGGCGGTTGCGGTGCGCATCCTCGCCGATGCCGGCGCCCGCGTGATCCGGGTGGAGCCGGCGGCGGGCGATCCGTTCTACGACGTCTATCCCGCCTACCGTGTCTGGCACCGCGGCAAGGAGATCGAGCGGCTCGTCAGCCTCTCGGATCCCCGCCTGGCGGCGCTGCTCGGCTCGGCGGATGTGGCGATCCTCGGCGGCGAGGACTTCCCCGGTCATTCTTGGCGCGCAGATGCCGCGGCGATCGCCGCGGCGCATCCCCGGCTGGTCGTGCTCGATATCACCGGCTACCCGCCAGGTCTCGACGCCGAGGGGCGGCCGGCGGCGGAGCTGCTGGTCGAGGCGCGGTCCGGCATCACCTTCGAGCAGTATTCAGACCGCCCGATGGCCTGGAACTTCCGGGCCGCCCAGTGCGGCGCAGCATTGCAGGGTGTGGTGGCGGTCCTGGCCGCGCTGTGCGCCCGCGAGCGGACGGGAAGCGGCCAGCTCGCCACGACTTCGCTCTGGGAGGGCGCGGTGATGTGGTGCCTGCCGCACTGGTATGCGATCGAGCGTCCCTCCGGCAGCGTCAACTTCGTCATGCCGAAGGACCCGCACGCGCTCATCTTCCGCTGCGCCGACGGGAAATATGTCCACTTCGTGCTGGGCTCGTTCGGCTCGAAGGGGCGGCTCTACCGCATCCTCGGCATCGACGATCCCTCCGTCCATCCCGACGATCCGGGCATGCCATCACCCGCCAAGGGCAACAAGAACTTCTTCGGCGACATCGACCTCCTCACCGAGTACGTGGCCAGGATCCCGAGCGACACGCTGCTGGCGGCGCTGTGGGAGGCGGGCGTCGCGGGCGACCGGGTACTGCCGCCGGGCGGCTGCTGGGACGATCCCCAGGTGCAGCACAACGGGATCGTGAAGACGCTTGCGGACGGGACCCGTACGATCGGCCTGCCGTTCTCGCTCACCGGCGCCGGTGAGACCCCTCCCCCTGTCCCCCTCCCGCCAGGGGAGGGGGAACGCAATGGCCCGATCTCTCCCCCTCCCCCCGCGGGAGGGGGTTGGGGGGAGGGGGCCACTCCCTCCGACAATCGTGACCCCTCCAAAAACACATCGCTCAGGGCGGTGGCACACGAAGGCGATGGCGTGCTGTCGGGCATCACCGTGCTCGATTTCGGCCCCTTCGTCGCCGGCCCCTACACCTCGATCGCACTGGTCGATCTCGGCGCCGAGGTGATCAAGGTCGAGCCGCTCACCGGCGATCCCAACCGTGCGGTCTTCCGCTCCTTCGCCTCGGTCAACCGCGGCAAGCGGTCGATCGCGGTGGAGCTCAAGACGCCGGAGGGTGCCGAGATCGTCCGCCTTCTGACCGAGCGTGCCAATGTGGTGATCAACAATTTCCGCCCGGGCGTATCGGAGCGGCTCGGGCTCGATCCGGCATCGCTCCATCGCCGGAAGCCGGATCTCGTCGTGCTCGAGACGACCGGCTACGGCTCGACCGGCCCGTCCGGTCAGCGTGCCGGGTACGACATGATCTTCCAGGCCTTCTGCGGCTTCGAGGATCTGGGGGCGAGCGGCGGCCGGGCGCCGCTGTGGAACCGCAGCGCGATGGTCGACTATGCCGGCGGCATCGCCGGCTCGATCGCGCTCCTGATCGCGCTCTGGCAGCGCGGCCGCACCGGCGCCGGCGCCAGCGCCGCGACCAATCTGCTGAATGCCGGGCTGACGCTGCTGCCCGAGCTGATCCGTCGTCCGGACGGCGCCTTCACCGGGGTCGACCGGCTCAACCCGGAGCATACCGGCACGCATCCGGCCAATGCCTGCTACCGCACTGCGGATGGCTGGATCGCGCTGGTCCTGCCGACCGACGCCATGGCGGCGACGGCGCTGGAGGAGCTGGGCCTCTCGGCAAAGGTGGCGCCGTCGCGCGCCGCCTGGGACGCGGCCGACGCGGAGGTGATTGCATCGGCCATCGCCGCGCGCTCGTCGCGCGATCTGCTCGATGCCTTCGAACGGCGCGGCGTCTGGGCCGAGCCCTGTCTGGAAAAGGGCGAGTCGCATCTCGTCGACCCGGCCCTCGCCGCGCGCGGTACGCTCTTCGCGTGGGAGAGCCGCAAGCTCGGCACCGTCACCCAGCTCGGCCGGCTGTTCCAGCTCGCCGGAAGCAAAAGCGCCGCGCGCCCGATCGTGCCCGAGATCGGGGAGGATACGCGTGACGTGCTGGCCGAGCTCGGCTATGCGGCGGCCGAGATCGACGACCTCGTCGCGCGCAAGATCGTGCGCGAATGCGTCAAATGACGCGATTGGCCCGATAGGCCTCGATCTCGCCGTCGGAGAAGCCCAGCTCCTCCATGATCGCCTGCGTGTGCTCGCCGAGCGTCGGCGGGCGGCGGCGCAGCGTGGCCGGCGTCTCCGACAGCCGCGCGGGCGCGACCACCACCGGAACCGGGCCGAAGGCGCCGGGATACTCCATCGGCGTCAGCAGCTTCGTCGCCTGCACGTGCGGATCGTCCAGCACCTGCTGCGGCGAGTAGACCGGGCCGGCCGGCACGCGCGCCTCTTCGAGGAGGGCGAGCGCTTCCGCGGTCGTGTATTGCGACGACCATTGCTGGGTCCGTTCGCTCAGCACCGCGCCGTTCTTTGCGCGCAACACGTCCGACTTGAAGCGCGGATCCTCGAGCCAGTGATCCTCGCCCATCAGCTTCGCCCAGCGTTCGAAGAGCGGCTGGCCGACCGTCTGGATCATGATCCAGCCGTCCTTGGTCCGCACGATGTCGGAGGGGCAGCTCGACTGCGCCCGGTTGCCCGTCCGCACCCGGTCGACCTTGGACAGCGCCTGCTCGATCAGGTTGAAGTTGAAGAGCGTCACGGCCGAGGTGAAGAGGTTGGTGTCGACCTCCTGCCCGCGCCCGGTCTTCGCGTGCTCGTGGATCGCCGCCAGCGTGCCGAAAGCCGAGAACATCGCGGTCGAGACGTCGACATAGGAGGCATAGGACTTTGTCGGCG
>Ga0209579_10002348_pt1 | contig 14632 bp, 13 predicted proteins | sample Coa_R1_2_FD_187152 | JGI IMG/M metagenome (GOLD analysis project Ga0209579, IMG submission 187152) | Surface soil microbial communities from Centralia Pennsylvania, which are recovering from an underground coalmine fire - Coalmine... | ecosystem: Environmental > Terrestrial > Soil >... | reverse complement strand
GCTCCACGCCGCGGCGACGGCCTACAAGATCACGGCGAGCTACACAGGCGGGACATCGTCGAACAGCGACTACACCTACAACGGCTCCAGCTCGACGGCCCGGACACTCACGGTGAACAAGGCCGCAACGAGAGCGACATACACCGGAACGCAGTTCTTCCTCTATAAAGGATCGACGTTGACCATGTCGGCAAAGCTCTCTAGCAGCCAGGCGAACTGCGAGGCGACTCTTAGGTCATCGACAGTCACCTTCAAGCTGGGGACAAATTCCTACACGGTTGCAGCGAAGACATGGATTGCCACGACGACCGTGAAGCTCACAACAGTCGGCGTCTACACAGTGACCGCGAACTTCAACGGGTCAATCGACTGTGCTCCCTCGTCGAGTACAGCGCTGCCTGTGACGGTCGCGAGCCCCGGCACATCGGCGAGTGGAGGAGGCTTCTACACGCTGTCCGGGTTCGGGAGGACCAACTTTGGGTTTACGGTTCATAGCGTTCCAAATACGAGCCCGACGCAATACAAGGGTCAGTTTGTGCTTGTGACGCACACAACAAAGGTTCCGCAATGGCGTGTGAAGGGTGTGTTGACCAGCTATGGGAAGGTCGGCACATATTCCACCGGACAAAAGACACTCCCGATGGTATCGGAATATGCTGCTAGCGGAACTGGCACAATCTGCAGACTGCTGAATGCAACGTGCTCGGCTCCTGAGCAGGTCACCTTCACGATTCACTTCACGCCGGCGGTAGCGAAGACGAAGTCGAGCAAGGGCTGGACCGGGTCAATGACCATCTACAGCCTTTCACCGAGTGTGCTTGGCGCACCCATCACAAAGACAATGAAGACGATTCAAGGAAACATCAACGCTTCGTAGTTTGCTCGGAATCATGATCGAAACGGAGGATCCCGCCCCTTTTTCCGAGGGCCGGGATCCTCTGCTCCTGGGGAAGTTGCACTGAGTGAGCGCGGTTTAGGTTGCCGTTGGTGTGTCCGGCTGGGTTGGAGGGACTACCACGGCTGGTCGTGGTTCTTGGAGATGAGTTTATTTTCCCGCGACGGTCCTCCGGACTCAACCGGACACCCTCTGGAACTCGTCTCGACGACCTCGCTGCCCAGTTCGAGTCGATCGCCCGCTGGCTCCTGGGGTACGTCGGCCCGCAGAAGGAGCTCTCGCCAGAGACCGTCGCCCACCTCTACCGGGACGCGGTCACGCTGCTCCACAGTCCGGCCACGGGGTCAGCCCCTTCCTCGACAGACTGCTCCGTTCGCCGATGCAAGGTCGCCGGGTAAAGCGGAACTCCTCCAGACGAAGGAGCCCCAGCGCAGACCGTCTACGTGCTTCCTCCCAGCGCTCGAAGGCCAGCCGAGCCCGCTCCGCGACGACCCGCTCCGGCTCTTCGGCACCTTCATCACGGTCGTCCTTCTGTCGGGGCTTCGTCGAGCAGCGCGGATCGCACCGGATGTCCCGACGTACGGCGCTCGAGCACCCCTTCGGCGACCCGACTGGTCGTGGCGACGATCGCCCCCGTTCGTGCCCTCTCCCTGCGTCACGCGGTGCTCCGGCCGTACCAGCCGCTCGAAGTGATGGCAATGCTCGACGGCGCGGACCCCGAGGCAGTCGTGATCGGCGCGGTGGACGGGTCGGGCGACGTCGTGGCCACCGGCACCGTCACCCAGTGTCCCGCCCTGAAGGGTCTCAAGAAATTCCTCGCCATGACTGGAGCGGCCTCGGCGCCGAGTGGTTCGGCGGGGCTGCGGGTCTCGCGCCTACGGGGAATGGCCACGCGCCCCGATCTCCGGGTGGCGGTGTCGGGATGGTCGTCCTGGAGGCGCTGGTCGACCACGTTGCCGACCACGGCGGCGGGTTCTGTGGTGTAACTCCCGCACGCCGGCCGTTGCCCTCTACGAGCGCGCCGCATTCCGCCAGTTCGGCAACGTCTGGGTGGACGAGCGCATCGGCGCGCACGTGCTGTTGTGGCGGGTGGTCGAGCCCGTGCGCTGAGCTTCGACCTCTGCGCGGCGAATCGTCGGCGACGCCAGCGGATGCACGATCCGTCGCCGTCGAGCCGGGGGCGTTCTTCACAGCGTCCCCGTCGCTCCGAGGATGCGCGCCCAGCATCTGAATACGCAATGGCCGTGTAAAGATCTGTTGAGCAAATATTGAGCACCGGTAGCGTTGCGCGTGGGGCATCAGTTGTTGAGACTGCGCAATCGTTGCGGTGGCTCAAACGTGGAGCCGGCTACGACAGCCTGGTCTCCACGAACTCCTACATCCAGGACCAGTGCTTCACATGCGCGGGGATCACCGAGTTCGGCGACCACGTGACACTCTCGGGCACGACAGCGGAACAGCTCGTGACAGTTGTCCTGGCGGTGCGCAACTGGGGGACCGCCATCACGAAGACACGCACCTTCACGATCACAACAACGGTCGCAAGTCCGGTCTCCGACACGCAGTCGTTCAGCTTCCCAGCAGCGTCTGGGCCTGACTCCCCGTCGGTGACGAATGTCGTGTTCAACTTCGCCTCGCAGGGTGCCGTCGTCGATCACTCGTTCCTCTACGGGATCAGCGGCCTCTCGACAGGCCTGAACGTCGCACTCTCGAACTCCGCGAACGATCTTGTGGTGGGATCGGACACGACACCGGGATACGTCTGGGTCAACACGAAGTACTCGACGCTGGGTAACGACTTCCCGCCCTGCACGTCGGCGACGACGGGTGTCTACGCTCGCGTCAAGACGAACTGCGGTCACGCTTCGCCGAGCAACCCGAGTGCCTACGGCACAACAACCGAAGTCAACACAACAGGCAACGCAGACATCCCGGCGGTTGAGATCAATGTCGTGGGCGGGACCGCACCCGGGCTGTCCCCCGGTGGCCCGGCGGCTGCAGTGAACTTTGCCATCACAAACCCGGGGCAGACCCGAGTGCACGTCGGTCACGTGACGACGTCCATCACCTCCGTGTCGACAGCCGGGACGACAACAGCGATCGCCGCGTGCACCGCTACAACATACGGACTCAACAATCCGACGGTCACCGTCGATGAGAACGTTCCTCCGGGAACCAGTCTGTTCAACGCGACCGGGTCCAGCGTCTTCATTAAGACATCGGGCACAACACAGAACAATTGCGAGGGCGCGGTCATCCACCTGCACTTCGCGTCCTGACGAAGATGTGGGGTTGGCGCGGTTGAACGGCCGGCCTAGTAAGCCGCCGAGCCGGACCGCGGGCATGAGCCCGCGGTCCGGCGCGCGGTCGCGTACGTTTGCCCTCGGACCCGTCGGGCTCCCGCCCGAATCCTCAGGGGCGTGCTCGCCGTGGTAGCGCCAGGCCCGTCATGAACGCGTTCTCGATCCAAGAGGACTCGAGTCACCGGCCATCGCGGCCGTCGCCTTAAGCGGACGGCAAGCGAGAAATGTCGCAACCCGCGTGCTATGAACGTTGAGAAAGTGTTGTTTCGACGTAGCGGGCGCCGTGGCATCGCTGTCGGAGAATGCCCCACCAGAGCGGTGGCAGGACCCCACCGTATGCGGAGGAAGTACCACGGCTCGCGGCGAACGGATGCGGCAGTGGGTGGTGTCTCGCTCCGCGGCGGAAACGGGCGAGGAACGCAGTGAATCGGCGGAAGGCGGAGGAGGACATGCTCGACACGATCACGACTTGTGATGCCCGTGTTCGCGGCGGCACCTCGCTCTTGGACGAGTCGGGGTCCGGACGGTGAAGCCCCGAATACTCGCCGTGTTCACTGTCTGCCGAGGATGGCCCATGGAAACCAGCGTGCTCCTCGGACTGGCCATCCTTGCTGGCGCAGCTGTACTCACCTCCCGGAGCAGTCCGTTGCACCCCATTTCGCTCCTGCTTCTGTCTTTCGTCGGTGGCTTCTCAGCTCTGTCGCTCCTGTCGCCCGGCCCCCGCATCCGGGTGGCAAGAGGTGGAGGGTCGACGCAAGCGCGGACGAAGTCGGCCGGTGATCCGGGACAAAGGGCCGTCGCTGGGGCGACCGCTGCCGCGGGGTGCCAGCTCGGCGCACCGTGTCACCGGCCATTCTTCGAAAGTGAAGGCGCCTAAGTGGCGCGCTTCTCGACCGGGGTGGTCCTGCTCGCCGGTGACCGCGCTCCGAATCTCCTGCGCCATGCCCTCCTACGGCGCCGCAATGAGCGGGCGATCGTAGAGCGGACCCTGGTCGCGGTCCGGCGCATGCCCGTTTGGAAGTCGAGCCTCCTCGCCCTTGCGGGACTGGTCTTCGTCCTCGGGCTTGCCTGGGGCGAGATGGCCGGGGTGGGCCAGCTCCTCCACGCCCTCAACCCGGCGAGGCACTTCGACATCTTCTACGCGCTCCACCAGCAGCTCGTGGTGGGGTCATTGATCGGTGTGTCGCTCCTGTGGCTCCTTCCCCCCCACCGGTGGGCGAAGCGAGTCGTCGAGGCGACCGACCGAGAACCACCGGCAGACGTTGTCGGCGAGGCGGGAGCAAGGGGCCTCAAAGTCACCGTGCTCTCTTTGTACAAGGGGCGGGACCCGCCTTTCGGGCAAGACAAGTCACAGGGGGTTGGCGGATGAGATGACCAACCCCAAGTGAAGTTCAAGCACTGAATGCAGTTTCAAGACTCACAACACAAAAGGAGAGGGAAGTGAGACTTCCGAAGTTCAGCAAGAAGGTGATGGTCATCGGCGCAGCCGCTGGGATCACCCTGGGCGCGGCGGGCATCGCTGCCGCGTACTTCACCACTACCGGGACAGGCACAGGCCACGCCACCGTTGGGTCTGCAACGGCGTTCACAGTGACGTCTGGCACATACCTCGGCACCCTGTACCCCGGTACGACAAAGGCGACCGTCAAGTTCACGATCAAGAACGTGGGCAAGGGCCACCAGGAGGCAACAAGCGCCACGCCGTCCGTGGCTTCCAGTGGCGGGAACATCGTCACAAACACGAGCGGCCTCCCTGTTTCGGGCTGCTCGGCCTCGTGGTTCCACGTGACCGATGGCCTCGTGGCAGCGAACCTGGCACCGAGCGGGACGACCACGGACACCGTGACAGTTTCCATGAGCACAACAGGCACACAGAACACATGTCAGGGGAAGCTCCCTCGGATCCACCTCCACGTCACAAAGTAAGTCACGGCGTGAAGCGCTGATCTGAGCGCAGCATTGCATTCGGTCGGAACGTCGGGTCACGGAGGTGTCCGCTCCGTGACCCGGCCAACCGGCCAAGTGAGCACAGCGTCGAACCCCAGGGAAGCCCCTGAGGTTGGCCGGTGTCCTCACCCAGAGGAATGTGAGCCAGAGGAGCACGTGAAGTGAAGCGGTTGGAGAAAGTTCGGAAGGTGGTGACGAGTGTCCTGGTGGCCGGGATGGTCGCCGCCTTCTCGTTCGCCGTCTCCAACGTCCTCACCCATCACCACTCAAACAAGTTCGTGCTCGCCGATACAGTCGGCTTTCACATCACAAGCGCCGTGTACGCCGCACCCGTGGGGACATACCCCGCGAGCACATGCACGGGGGCCAATGCCGACCTCTACCCAGGAGAGACCGACTGTCTCCTCTACACGGTCCACAACAAGCTCAGCGTTCCAATCACAGTAAAGACGATCGCGGCTACGGCGACGGGCTTCACCCCGAGTGGAAAGTGCAATCCGAGCACAGTCACAGTGGCTCCGTTCTCGGGCAACCTCACGGTCACAGCGGGTGGCACTGCGACGGTGGGTGAGCCGATCACGATGAAGACAAGTGGCTCAAGCCAGAACACATGCGAGAACGGGACATTCCTCTTCTCCTACACGGGCAGCGCCGACTTCTCCGACACGTCGCAGACGACACTCAGCTCTGCGCCCAACCCATCGACGGCGGGGCAGACAGTGACCTTCACCGCTACCGTCAAGGGGAAGAACCCGAAGTACGACACATCGATGCCCACCGGAACGGTGACGTTCTACAAGTGTGCCTCGACACACAGCTGCACGACGACAAGCCCGCTCGGGTCTGCGGCTGTCACAAGCTCGACGGGCAAGGCGACGTTGACGACGAGCAGCCTCTACGTGGGTACGGACTACGTCCAGGCCATCTATAGCGCGCCAGTGGGGACAACAGACTTCTCGTCGAGCCGTTCGAACATCGTCGCCCAGGTCGTTCAGGCGACCCCGTGCATCACTGCCAAGATCAACGGCGGCTACGTGGTGAAGCCCGGTCAGCATGTCAGCATCTGCACCACGGTGAACGGCGGGGTAACCGTCGACCCCGGCGGAGCCTTGACGCTCCAGGGTGCGACCATCAACGGCGGGGTCAACTCGACAGGAGCGAGGACCCTGTATGGCCAGACAGCTCTCCAGTTCTGCGGCTCGACGATCAACGGCGGGGCCACCCTCAACAAGTCCACAGGCTTCGTCTACGTGGGAGACGCAAAGCCGCACGACGACAACCCGACCTGCACAGGCGACACAATTAGCGGCGGACTCAAGATCACGAACGGAAAGGGCGGCTTTGAGGTTGGCGGCAACAAGGTGAGTGGCGGAATCACACTCACCAATAACACGGGCACCGGGGGCACGGAGGCCAAGACCGAGGTCGAGGCGAACGCGGTGACTGGCGGTTTGACCTGCTCGGGGAACAGCACAGGGTTCACGAACGATGCTAAGCCCAACTCGGTGACGGGGAAACGATCCGGTCAATGCTTGTCGGGGAGCTTCTGATGAGTGGGAGCTGGGCAAGAACCGGGACGGACGCCATGCGTAGACCTCCTCGCGCCCTTCATGCCCGGGGGTGGACGTTCCGCTGGGCCAGAAATCCCGGAGGTCGGACTACCCATGGGTGCGTGTCTCGGAAGGGAAGGCATTTCCGTCCCCTCATGGTCGCCCTCAGTTCGGCCCTTGTCGTCGTGCTCGGCCTCCTTGCTGGCTATGCCTATGCCTACTTCAAGACGACGGGGACAGGGAACGGCAAGGTGACGATCGGAAGCCTCCGAACGCTCACCATCACTGCGACAGGCTCGCCCTCTACGGTGCTCATCCCAACAAGCACTGCCGACCTCGTCCTGAAGATCACAAACCCGAATGCATCGGTGACGATCACGGCTATCTCCCAAGGTACGGGGTCGGTCACCGTGACAGCGATCAAGTCGGCGGCCGGCTGTCACAGCACAAACGCCGCAGTGACCTTCAACACGACCGCGACCCTCAGCACAGTTTCGCCTTCGGTGGTTCCACACGGGCAGTCAACGGTCCACATTACCGACGGCGCGAAGATGGGTGCGAGTTCGGCTACAGCCTGTCAGAACGCCACGTTCACGATTCCAGTGAAGCTGAAGGTGAAGTCATGAAGGCGCGACACACCCGCCGCTCACAACGCATCGCCCGCGTCCTCTTGTTTGCCGTCGGGTTCATGCTCTTCTCGGCCACTGCGGCTTACGCGTTTTTCTCGTCGACAAGCGACGGTACCGGACTTGCGAAGGCGGGTCAGGTCAACGGAGGAAACTCGCCGAGCGGAACCGTGTCGGGTCGGGACGTGGCCCTCACGTGGACAGCCGCGACGCTATCCAACGGCCATGCCGTGAGCGGCTACACGGTCACTAAAACGAATGTCGCGCCCGGCACCCTCAGCACCACCGTTAACGGGTCATGCGCCGGAACGCCGAGCGCATCACCCTGCACTGACAAGGGTGTCGCCGAGAACGGGACGAGCGCCACCACCTGGAAGTACACGGTCACCCCTGTATACGACCAGTGGAAGGGAAACCCGAGTTCGACGAGCGCAACCGTTACCGTTCCCGGTCCGACTTTGTCTCTTGCGACCACGAGTTTCACGACTTCGGGCGGCACCACGACAGCGACGGTGTCCAACTACTTTGATACAGAGATCGCGCACTTCTGCGTGACAAGCGACGCCACCTCCTGTCCAGCTGCCGACACCGCCGGCACCGCGACGATTCCATCGTCAGGAGGAGCGAAGACTCAATCGATCACCATCCCGTCGGGGCTCTCCACCGGCAGCCACACCCTCTACGCCGAGGGAACATCGGGGAGCAACCCAACGGGTGTCACGATCACGGTCACGAGTCCGGCGATCCAGTTCCTGGGAGCCGGGGCGGCGTCAACCGGGACCGGTAACTCGGCCGCGAGTGTTGCATTCCCCTCTCCTACGGCCGGCCTGAAGGCGACAGACCTGCTGCTGCTGCTGATTGCACGCTCCCATAACAACTCGGTTACGTGTCCAACCGGGTGGAACATGAACGCGACAATGGCCGTAACTGCGGGGGGCGCGCACGCCTACGAAGAGGTGTGTTACAAGAAGTGGACCAGTGGTTCGGCTGTCACAGTCACCTTTACCGGCACAAACACCACCAGCTGGACGACCGAGGTTGTGGGCTTCAGGAACGTTACATCGACGAACCCATTCGACCTGACGTCCGTGACGTCTGCCTCGGGTGCGGGAGCCGCCACATTCACCCCTACGGGATTCAAGACCGCCCACACACTGGACGTGGCCGTATCCGTCGTCATGGAGAACGCGGCTACCACCACGAAGCCGACGTTCACCCTCCAGAATCCGCAAAGTTTCGCCACCGGATCGTCTGCTGGGACTGCAAGTGGAACAAGTGAGGCCTTGAACTATGCCTATAAGACAATCGCTGCGAAGACAACCACCGTGGCCTTCCCCACGTGGCACACGACGCAGACGTCGAGTGGTTCACACTGGATTGGTGTCAGCATCGCCTTGCGAGACGACCCGCCCGGCGCAACATCGACAGTGCCAGTCGCTCCGCCCGCTCTTGTTCAGTCTGCAAGCGCAGACGCGACGACAGCCGTGGCGACATTTGCGTTGACACTGCCTGCCCCAGTGACGCCCGGCGATGCCCTCACCTTGGCCCTCGCCCTTCAGCCGGGCGGCCCATCCGTAAGCGTGGTGAGTGGCGGCGGGATCACGTGGCAGATGGCAACCGGGACCGGAACGTCGTCTCCAATCGGCGATGCTGAAGTGTGGTATGGACTCGCATCGGTTGGCGGCAGCAGGACGGTCACCATCAACTTGAGCGGCCCTGCAGTCGTCACGATGGCCAACCTTTCCGAGTGGAGTGGGGTTAGGACCCTAGATACCTCCACGACGGCCACCGGCTCAGGCACGACTGTGGGAGCAGGCAGTCTGTCTCCGTCGCAGAGCGGTGACCTGATCGTTTCGGTAGCAGTGGTCACAGGCAACTCGACAGGTGCGACGACGGTCAACGCTCCGTTCGCCGCCATTGGTGGGCTCGGAACGAGCTGGGGCTACTACGGGGCGAATGTGCAGGCAACGGGCGTCACCAGTCCCACGACAATCAGCTGGTCGGACGGCGGTGCGGGAAGCTGGGCCGCCGCCTCTGCGGCGTTGTCACCGTGATGTCGATACGGCAAGAGCCGCGGTCCCGAGGATGAACCCAGACGGGCTGTACCTGTGGGTGATCCCTACCCGGCCCGATACCTTCTTCGCCACGACGCAGGTCGCAAAAGACGGTTCGCTTCCCTGTGGAACGATCGCCGTTATCCCTACGCTTTTGGCCGCGAGCTACTGGATTCACCCGGGACGTTTGGGTGCCACCTCGTAGACAGCGAAGCGAACGACCGCAGGTCGGAGCGTGTCCATGGACGGACTGAACGAAGCCGAATATAGAAGAGCGATCGATCGATGGTTCTCACGCTCCGTGCGCTTCAGGGCGCTTGCGGACTCCCGCAACGAGGTTCCTGCCGAGAGGCACTTCAGCGTTCGGGTCGAAGACCTCGTTGACCACGGCTTGGGCGATGAGGTTGGAGACGACCGCGAACGCGACTTCACTGGCGCATCTTCGAGCTGCGAACGGCTCCCTGAGGAGGCCGCACCGTGACCTCGGAGGATGCTTTCCCGAGCCCGACGTCGGAGATTGGGAGGCTCGTCCTGGCCGCCACACTCCTCCCCGAGGTGACTGACGCTTTGGTTCTGGGTCACGAAAGGCAGAGCTCACCGCAGAGAGGGGAAAGGGCAGGACTCAATCCCGCCTCGCCTTGACGGGCCCAGGTGCGCGGGATGCACATCCGGGCCGATTCGATCCTGGCCGAGGAAACACCGCGGCGCGCGCTAGAGCGTGACGGGCGGAGCCTGTCGCCGGCGAGCGCTCATGCGCGACCCTCGCGCGGTTACGACCGGCCCGCGCTGTACACGCCAACGGATGGTCACTTCGGTGGGCAAGGAACGGGCATCGACGCCCAGGCAGCACAGCGAGTACGGAGGCATAGGGTTCGGCCCCAGTACACGCTGGTCGTCGGCCCGACCGCCACGTCTTCGATGTCTACGCGGCGGCCGCTTTCAGGACGCCCTCGGGAAGCGCGAGAGGTCAAGGCGTCCATGCGGAGCGTGACCAGCTCGTTGAGGCGCAAGCCTGTGTAGCGCAGCGTCCAAGGATGACGGGGCCGACCGGCCGGCACCTTCACGGTTGGGAGATTTTTGACTAGCCGTAGCGGGAGTCGTGGCATCGCAGTCCGAGAATGCCTAACCGGAGCGGTCGCGTGCCACCACCGGGCAGGGAGAAAGGCCACGCCCACGTGCGGACGGATGCGTCTTGGGATGTGGCCTTGCTCCGTGGTCGAGAAAAGGGGGCGGACTCGCGCGATGTCGAATGCCAGACAGCGGAGTCGGAAGTGGCGGACGTTTGTGCTCCTCTCGCACCGTCCGACGCCCTACTTCTTGTCGCAGCGAGCTTCCGCTGCCCAACTTGCCCTCTCCCTCACCGATTCGCTGTGCGATGACGAAACAGGACTCGAGGGGTGGCGAGCGTCGTGAACGAAGACCTCGCCGCCTACCTCGAGTCGATCAACAGTCGGCTGCTCGCCTACCTCGACCCGGAGAAGGATCTCTCGACCGAGACGGTCGCCCATCTCTACCGGTACTCCGTGGCGCTGCTCCAAGCGCTCATCCTCCCGGAGCACATCGTCGAGGACTGGGATGACTACTTCGACCTCGCTGACGCCTTCGTCCTCGCCTACGGTTCGAAGCGTCTCGACCTCTTGAACCGCCGGGCGCCGGTCCTCGGCACGGGTGGGGAGCAGGCGCCCGATCCGCTGACCGGCGACGATCGCCTCTTCCTCGTCAACCTCGTCCAGGAGCTCGGGGCCTTCCTGACGTCGCGCGAGACCTCGACGGACGGCGGCGCGGCACAGCGCTGAACGTCCTGGGCCAACAGCTTCCGGGCCTCCCACCTCGGCGTCACCAAGCAGATGGGCGAGCCCAGCGATTGCGAAGGTTCGCCGGACGCTCGGACGGGCGCCGAGAAGCTCCAGTTGGTTGCCGGACTCCTCGATCTCTCGCCGCGCCGACGCGAGGGCGCCTAGGCCCGCGGCGTCGATGAACGTGAGCTCGGAGAGGTCGACGGCGACGGTCGAGCCGGCGGTCTCGACGAGCGCATCTCGCAGCGACGCGGCGTTGACGACGTCGAGCTCTCCGTGGAGCCCGACGAGGTGCCGGCCCTCGTGGTGGGATACATCGAACGAGAAATGCGTGGCGGACAAGGTGACTCCGCGCCGTGCTCAATCTGTCACGTGTTCGTCGCGTCCAAACTATATCGTTTCAGGACTAAAGCCGCCACTCGTCAGAGCGCTGGCTCACAACACGTGCGTCAAGTGTGCGCCTGTCACGGCAGTAGCGAAGATTCCTCGCAGTGCATTTGCGGACAGAGGGTAAAGGTGGAGAGAGGGGTTCCGTCGAGAGGACGAGACGGAGCGTGTGTCATCGACTCGAACAACGGTTGCCAGCCCGGCCCTCGTCGGTGCCGTCCGGGCGCCAACTGGTTTCTGACGCGCTCGACGAGTGGGGCGTGACCGATACCGACCCCGGTTTCGCCCGCCGGGGCGACGTCCTGCTGCTCGCCACCGAACTCCTCGCCAACGCGGCTCGGGCCTCCAACGACGACATCGTCCTCACCATCGAGACTCACCACGACAGCATCTGCATCGCCGTGACCGACGACAATCCTCTGCCGGCCATGCCCCGCCGGACCGACGACCGGTCGGGAAGCGGGCGAGGCCTCGCGATCGTCGAAGCGGTCAGCGACCGGTGGGGCCAGAGCGAGTTCGACGGGTCGACGAAGGACGTGTGGGGGGTCGTGCGCATCCCGACCGGCTCGGCGTTGGCGACCGGGTGCCGGACGTACGTAGGCGCCTAGAGGGGTCGCCCGGAAGCCGTCGACGGGAGCGTGGGGAGCCCATCGGCGGCCGTCGGCTGCCCGTCGTTGATCTTTCCGGGGGAAAACTTTGTCCTTTCGTTGACGGAAACGTGATCTAGGCCTGCCACTATCCTTTCCGCAGCGCTCCGTTCCTAGGGGAAAAAGGGGGATGACGGAGAGTGAAGGCAATCCTTGCCATCGTTGCCATCGCGGGCGCGATTCGCCTCGCGACGGCTTTGGACCCATCGGTCACCGCCGCGGTCGTCGGCGCGCTCGTGCTCGCGGCAGCGGGCTACGGCCTCGCGACGCACGGGCGGACACACTGGCGCAGCTGGCTCGTCGCATGGGGCCTTCTCGCACTCGGACTGGCCGGCAACATCGCGTCGGCCATCGTGGACGGGACGCACACGGGCGGCGTGTCGGTCGACGCGACGCTGTCGTTCGTCCTCACCCTCACGGGTGACGCGCTCGCCATCGCTGGGCTGCTCGCGCTCCTGCACCAACGGGTGTCGGGCCGGGGCGTCGAGGCCCTCGGGACCTCGTTGGTGGCTGCGGCCATTCTGTCCCTCCCGCTCCTGGCACTCGTCATGGTCCCGGCACTCGGCTGGCACCCGGCCCGGGAGCTCGAGGCGGTGGCACCCGCCTTCGCCGCGCTCCTGTTGCTGTTCTTGGGCGGCAATCTGCTCTCCGTCACGACGCGGCACCCCGCCGCCTACCGCTATCTCGTGGCCAGCTTCGCCTGCCTCTTCGTTGCCCACTCGGCCGCCGCGGCGCTCTTCCTCGCCGGGCAGCTCCGCTCGCCCGTCCCGCTGAACGCGGTCGTCCTGTGGGGACTGTGCCTCTGGGGTTGCTCGATCCTCCACCGCTCGCAGCAGCAGTCGCTCGACCCGGTCCCGATGCACTCATCGCGCCCGGGACCCCTCGTGGTCGCCCTCATGGTCTTCGGGGCGCTCATCGGGCCCGGCCTGCTCGGGCTGAACGTGCTGCTCGACTCGCACTCGAACACGACGCTGCTCGACGTCGGCGCCGTCACGCTCCCCGTGCTCGTCGTCCTCTACCTCATGCACCAGGTGTTCGCACGCTCCGCAGCGGAGTACCGCGCGCAGCACGACCCGCTCACCGGCGTCTGCAACCCGGTCCTCTTCAACGACCGTCTGGAGGCGGCGCTCGTCGACGCGCGCCGGTCCGGCCGCGGCCTCGCCGTCATGTTCCTCGACCTCGACCGGTTCAAGAGCATCAACGACAGCCTCGGCCACGCGATGGGCAACCAGCTGCTGAAGGCCGTCGTCCAGCGGCTCCAGAGCCGTCTCCGTCCGAAGGACACGCTCGCGCGGATGGGCGGCGACGAGTTTGTCGTGCTCCTGCCCGAGGTGCAGGGGAAGGAGCAGAGCGCGAACTTCGGCGAGCGGATGCTCGCGGCGTTCTCCGAACCGTTCCACGTCTCGGGCAAGCTCCTGCCCGTCCAGACGAGCATCGGCATCGCCGTGCACCCGGACGACGGTGACGACTGCGAGACGCTCTTCAAGAACGCCGACATCGCCATGTACCAGGCGAAGGCGGCGGGCAGGAACACCTTCGCCGTGTTCGACTCGGCGATGAGCTCGAAGGCCGAGCTCCACTTCGCACTCGAGAGCAGCCTCCGGCACGCGCTCGACCGCGGTCGGCTGACGGTGCACTACCAGCCGAAGGTCTCGACGCTGACTGCCAAGGTCACCGGCGTCGAGGCTCTCGCCCGTTGGGCGCACCCGCGCCTCGGCTTCATCCCTCCGTCGACGTTCATCCCGCTCGCAGAAGAGACGAGCATGATCGCCGGACTTGGCGAGTGGATGCTCGAGACGGCGTGCCTCCAGGCGCGTGCCTGGCAGCGGCGCGGCATCGAGGGCCTGAGCGTCGCGGTCAACGTCTCGCCGCGCCAGTTCGCGTGCCAGTCGGTCGTGAAGATGGTCGGCGACGTCCTCGAACGGACCGAGCTGGACCCGTCGGTGCTCGAGCTCGAGGTCACCGAGAGCGTCCTCGTCGAGCACATGGAGGAGACGGCGGAGAGCCTCCAGCAGCTCCGCGGCATGGGCGTCCGTTGCCTGATCGACGACTTCGGCACGGGGTACAGCGCGCTGACCTACCTCACCGAGATGCCGGTCGACGCGATCAAGATCGACCCGTCCTTCGTGAGCCGGATCGACTCGCAACCCGGCGCGGCACCGATCGTCGGCGCCGTGATCACCCTCGCCCACAGTCTCGGGCTCCAGGTCGTGGCCGAGGGCGTCGAGACCGTTGCGCAGCTCGAGTTCCTCTCTGCCAACGGTTGCGACCAGGTGCAGGGGTACCTCTTCAGCCGCCCAGTCCCCGCCGAAGAGATCGAGCGGCTCATGGCCGACCCCGCAGGCTTGCCCATCCAGGTGCCGACGACCGAAGAGGAGCCGGCGGCCGCAGCAGCGGCGGCGGCGGCCGCCGCCTCAGCGTTCGTCC
>Ga0209579_10002347_pt1 | contig 14640 bp, 13 predicted proteins | sample Coa_R1_2_FD_187152 | JGI IMG/M metagenome (GOLD analysis project Ga0209579, IMG submission 187152) | Surface soil microbial communities from Centralia Pennsylvania, which are recovering from an underground coalmine fire - Coalmine... | ecosystem: Environmental > Terrestrial > Soil >... | reverse complement strand
AATGCCTGCCTCAACTTGCCCCCGGTATTATTCTCCCTGGGAATTGCGCTGTTAATTTGGTGGTTCTGTCACGCAGAGAACCTGCCTCATCCGCTGTACGCGGTGAGCGCCTTTTGGCTGAACCCAGCCCTCATTCTTGATTCACCCTTGTTGGGTTATCACGATTCGCAGTTTGCCTTCTTCGACTTATTGGCACTCATCCTTTTCTACCGCCGATCGTACGGTTATAGCGCATTGGCATTAGCCATTAGCTGTCTTTCCAAACCCGAGGGGATGTTCCTGATTCCGGTGATGGCCGCGGCAGCGTGGGCGGAGGATGGCTTTAAATCGACCGTGCGATATGGCCTGCGCGTAGGGTTATTCGCGCTCATTGTCCTCATCCCCTATATTTTTGTCCACCACATCCTTGCAGTATTCGCCGAAGTCGCCAAATTGGTGGCCGATCCGTCCCTTTCCGGGCAGGAATTGAACGTGTGGTGGCTGGCCGGACCTCTGTTGAGTTGGGTTTGCGGCGATGCCCCATGGAACCTGTCCGCCATCGAGCCCATGTATACGCGGGCGGATTTCGTCCGTTGGGTGGGGTTTCAACCCGGTTGGATCGCCAACCTTGCTATGGCGACATTTATATTCCTTGCCTTGAAAATGTTTCTTCAACAAATGAAACTGGGCAATCGGCTGGCTATTTTTTGGGCGGGAGCGCTGGTCATTTATGGCTACACGATGCTCTCCCTTTTCGTTCATGAGAACCATCTCGATAGCTTTTTCGTTTATGCGGCGCCTTTGTTGGCGTTGAACACCACGATTCTCAAGAGGGTCTATTTAGCTTTGTCGAGTATCCTGGGGTTGAACCTTTACCTATTTGAGGGCTTCGGCCGAAATGTGCCGGCCGGCGAGCAATGGATCCGGATGTTACCCGGCTTCGATATCACGATTGTCATTGCCCTGGGCAACGTCGTCGTTTTCCTGGCCCTGCTGCTGGCGCGGAGATGGTGGTTTGATTTGACTGTGCATGAAGATTCGCCTGCGCATTCCGCTTGAGCTTTTGGCAGCTCGTACAGAACATTATGGAATTGCCATCATTTTCTCCAACAGCCGGGCAACCGACACACAACAGTGTGGAGGTGTCGGTCGTCATACCCTGTCTCAACGAAGCCCGCACGCTCGGCGCTTGCATCAAGAAAGCGCAGAGCGCGCTTAAAGACGCTCAAATCCTCGGAGAGGTGGTGGTGGCCGATAACTGTTCCACCGACGGCTCAATCGGAATCGCTGAGGAACTGGGCGCGCGCGTTGTCCATGCCCCCCTCAAGGGATATGGAAGTGCGCTACGAAGGGGAATTGAGGAGGCAAAGGGCGCCTTCATCATTATGGGCGACGCCGACGGCAGCCACGACTTTTCGGAATTGCCGCGCTTTGTCGAGCAGTGGCGCAAAGGGTTTGAGCTGGTATTGGGCGACAGGTTCAAGGGAGAAATCAAGCCCGGAGCAATGTCCTGGCACCACAAATATATTGGCAACCCCATGCTAACCCTCATCCTCAACCTGTTCTTTGGCGCCGGAATCGGAGATGTTTACTGCGGCATGAGGGGATTTACGCCTGGCTTGTACCGGCAACTGGACATGCGGACTACGGGCATGGAGTTTGCAGTGGAGTTTGTGCTGAAGGCCACAAAGTTAAAGGCCAAAATCACCGAAGTCCCCATAACAGTTTGGCCGGACCAGCGCGGGCGCCCGCCGCATATGAGAACTTTCCGGGATGGTTGGCGGACCCTTCGCCTGCTGCTGCTCTGCGCGCCTAATTGGCTCTTCCTAATTCCCGGAGGCTCACTGATGGCGCTCGGTGTCGGTTTGGTGCTTTGGCTGTTTCCGGGCCCAGCATGCCTGGGACCCGCATGCTTTGACAATCGCACCATGTTGTTCGGCTCTTTGCTGGCGCTATTGGGATTCCATATTATTTCAATCGGACTCTTTGCGAAGCTCTTCTCCTACACGGAGAGAATCTCCGGGGCCCAGCCCTCGCTCGAAAGGTGGTTGAAGCGGGTGAAGTTGGAGCATGCCTTATTGCTGGGAGGCGCTTTGACCCTCGGAGGTTTGGCGGGAGATGTTTTCATCTTCTGGGAGTGGGCTTCAGCCGGCTTCGGCCAACTACCGGAGATTCGAGGTGTGGTATTCTGGTCGCTCTCCCTCTTCCTGGGTATTGAGATCGTTTTTTCGTCGTTTTTTCTCAGCATGCTGGGAATCAGCCGCGGCACCTACATTGGAGATCAGGAAAAGAGTTAAAGTTCGCAGAGCTTACATCCGGGTTAAATAAGCTATCTTTATTTTTGAGTGGCAAAGATTCCTTATGCCTTCCCTCATCACTGGCGGTGCGGGCTTCATCGGATCGCACTTGTGCGAAGCCCTCCTCGCTCGCGGCGACGAAGTGATTTTGCTTGACGATCTCAGCACCGGATCGATGGATAACATCCGGCACATCGAGAAAAATCCCAAAGTCCATTGTGTCGTCGAAAGCATGATGAATCAGAGGGTGTTGGCGGATTTGGTGGACAGATCGGACACAGTCTACCACCTCGCCGCAGCGGTAGGAGTCCGCCGGATTATCGAGACTCCTGTAAGGACGATAGAAACAAACGTTAAAGGAACAGAACTGGTGCTTGAATGCGCGGCCAAAAAGAAGAAAACGGTTTTTGTGGCATCCACTTCCGAAGTTTACGGCAAGAGCGCCAACATCCCCTTCCGTGAGGACGACGACATCGTACTGGGCCCCACCACCAAGCCCCGCTGGTCATATGCGGCATCCAAGCTCCTGGATGAATTCCTGGCCCTCGCCTATTGGAAAGAAAAAAAAGTTCCCGTGATCGTAGGCCGGCTTTTTAACACCGTCGGTCCCCGCCAGACGGGACGGTACGGGATGGTGCTCCCCTCATTTGTGGACCAGGCGCTTAAAAATGCCCCCATAACGGTATTTGGAACCGGCCAACAAAAAAGATGTTTTGGATCTGTCACCGACGTCGTTGAGGCCATGGTGCGGCTGGTCTCCTGCGGCGGAGCGTGCGGCGAAGTTGTTAATATTGGGAACGACGAAGAAATTTCCATCGAACAATTGGCTTATCTGGTAAAAGAGCGAACGCAAAGCGCTTCTTCGGTCCAATTCATTCCATACGATCAGGCCTACGCACCCGGATTCGAGGATATGATGCGAAGAGTCCCCTCTCTTGAAAAGCTCGTCGCGCTGACCGGTTTTAGGCCCACCACTCCCCTCCATCTGATCATTGACCAGGTGATGGCTCACTTGAGTGCGGAGCGCACCTCGCAGCACGTTGGGCTATAATCGAAGCCGCCCGCGAGCACGCCGCTCGCGCGCCCGGGAGAGGTCATGCGCTACAACAATATTCTTGAGGCAATCGGTCATACACCGCTGGTGAAGCTGAACCGCGTCACGCGCGGCTCCAAAGCCGAGGTCTACGCCAAGTGCGACCACCTGAATCCCGGCGGCAGCGTGAAGGACCGCATCGGCGTGGAAATGATCGACCAGGCGGAGCGGGCGGGACTGTTGAAGCCGGGCGGCACGATCGTGGAGGGCACATCAGGCAACACCGGCATGGGCCTGGCTATGGTGGCTGTGGTGCGGGGTTACAAAGCGGTCTTCACCATGGCGGACAAACAGTCGAAGGAAAAAGCGGACGCCCTGAAAGCGTTGGGCGCGGAAGTGATCGTGTGCCCCACCGCCGTCGCGCCCGAAGACCCGCGCAGCTATCACTCCGTGGTCGACAAGCTGACCAAGGATATTCCCAACGCCTATCATCCCAACCAGTACGCGAACCAAGCGAACCCGGAGATTCACTACCGCACCACCGGCCCGGAAATTTGGGAGGACAGCGAAGGGCGCATCACGCATTTTGTGGCGGGCATGGGAACGGGCGGAACGATTTCAGGAATCGGCAAGTATCTGAAAGAAAAAAATCCAAAGGTCAAAATTATCGGCGCTGATCCCGTGGGCTCGCTGCTTTACGAATTCTTTCATCAAGGGACCGTGGGCAAAGCGGAGCCTTATAAGACGGAGGGCATCGGAGAGGATTTCTTCCCCACCACGCTCGACTTCAGCGTGCTCGATGATGTGATTCAGGTCAGCGACCGCGACGCGTTCATCTGGACCCGCCGCTTGGCGCGCATGGAGGGCATTTTCGCCGGAGGCTCGTCCGGCACGGCCCTGGCGGCCGCCGTGCAAGTGGCGGCCAAACTTTCGGAGAAAGATTTCCTGGTGGTATTCATCCCCGACAGCGGCTCACGCTATCTGAGCAAAATTTACAACAACGATTGGATGAAAGATAACCGCTACTTTGAGGCCAGCGTCCCACTGACCGCGGGCGAAATTGTGCAGGCCAAGCCGGAGCTGCAACAGGCGCGTGAAATGGTGCTGGTGGCGCCCTCCGATTCCATTGCCGTGGCGCTCGAGCGCATGCAGAAACACGACTTCTCCCAACTGCCGGTATTTGAGGAGGGCAGGCCGGTGGGCGCTCTATACGAAGACGCCATCCTGAACCTGGCCCTGGAAGGGAAAGACTTGAAAAAACTTGTGGTGCGGGAAGCCATGGGGCCGGCGTTCCCGGTGGTGCCGGCTTCAGCCGCCCTCGAACAGATCACCACCTGCATCACCCGCGATTGCCCCGCGGTATTTGTGAACTTTGGAGACAGCCACTACGACATCCTGACCAAATACGATTTGCTGCACGCCATATCAAGGGTGATGGAGCATGCGTCGTAGGCTACAAGGTGTCGTCACCAATCGTTGATTCGCCGTAGCAGTGAAATGTTGTCATTTGGAATTGGATTCATTTCGAGGCGCTAGTCATTCCCGCGAAAGCGGGAATCCAGTCCTTCTTCTGCCCATTTCTACTGAATCAAGAGTTGGATTCCCGCCTTCGCGGGAATGACGTTGCGCATGAGCACCCGGTTCGGGCAAATGACACCACTACCAATATGTCTTGAAAGTTTGACAAACCATTGCCCCAACCTGAGAATAGAAGCTCACACTGGTCATTTCCATTACGGTGGCAGCGGGCGCGGAGGTTTCTGAAAAGAATGCCGACTCAATTGCAAGAGGTCATCAAAGCGCTCAGCGCGGTGAAGGACCCGGACCTAAACCGCGACATCGTTTCGCTCGGGTACGTGAAAGACCTCGAAGTAGGGGACGCGCGCGTCTCATTTACCATCCATTTCCCCACCGCCGTCAGCACGCTGAAGCAGCAATTGGGCGCTACCGCCAAACAGGCGGTGCAAGCCCTGGGTGTGGCGGAGGTGCAGGTTCGCGTCACTACAGGAACGGCCGCCGCCGCTTCCGGCGCGAGGTCGAATTTAATTCCGCAGGTCAAGAACACCGTGGCCGTCGCCAGCGGCAAGGGCGGAGTGGGCAAATCCACCGTGGCTGCCAACCTGGCTGTCGCCCTTTCATTGACGGGCGCCAAAGTTGGGTTGATGGACACCGATGTGTACGGCCCCAGCGTGCCCATCCTGATGGGCGGCCACGAAGCGCCGCACGTGGTGGAAGGAAAACTCGAGCCGCCGGTGGAATACGGAATCAAAATTATTTCCATGGCTTATTTTCTCCCCAAGGACGAAGCGGTGATCTGGCGCGGGCCGATGCTGCACAAGACGATCAATCAATTCCTGGGCGAAGTGCGCTGGGGTGACCTCGATTACCTGCTGATGGATTTGCCGCCGGGAACGGGAGACATTCAGTTAAGCCTCTCGCAAACCATTCCGCTGACCGGCGCCGTGATAGTCTCCACGCCGCAAGACCTCGCGCTGACCGTGGCCTCCAAGGCCATTGCCATGTTTCAAAAACTGCGCGTGCCCATTCTGGGCGTGGTAGAGAACATGAGTTATTACATCTGCCCGCAGTGCGGCCATCGCGAAGGGATTTTCGGGCACGGAGGAGCGCGCGCCGCCGCCGGACAATTGGGATTCCCGTTTCTGGGCGAGATCCCGCTCGACATGTTTATTCGCACTTCAAGCGACGCCGGCAAACCCGTGGCCCTTGATGAGTCGACTTCGCAGGGCAAGGCTTTCAAGGAAATTGCCCGCCTCGTGATGGACCAGGTAAGCGCCGCCAGTTCGCAGGCGGCCCAGGAGATCAGTATTGAGTGATTGAGTGATCGGGCGATTGGGCGCTTGTGAGGACGGATGCCGGAAGCGGGTCTTCCTCATCATCAAATCACCCAATCGCAAAATCACTCAAGCTCGATGATACGGATAACCGACGAAGCAAAAGAAATGTTCACCTCCACACAAATCGCGCCCAAATCCATCAAGCTGGACGCGGGCAACGGCAACCTGGGAGTGCAATGGGCGGACGGCCACTTGAGCGCGTTTCCCTACCAATACTTGCGCGATCGTTGCCCCTGCGCCACGTGTGCCGGCAAGGCGCCCGCGCCGCATGTGCCTTCCAGTCCTTTTCCCATGTTTGGAGTGAGCAAGCTCAAACCGGTTCGAGCCGAGCTGGTGGGGCGTTACGCGTTGCAGGTTTTTTGGAGTGACGGACATTCGTCCGGAATCTATGCGTTCGATCATCTTCGCGAGCTTTGCCCGTGCGCCGACTGCGCGGCTCAGCAACGAGAAATAGAAAGCCAGACGGAAAAATGAAATTTCAGGAGGCACGTATGTTGCGCATTGCAGGCGGGTCTACTTTGGTAATCAGTTTGGGCCTGATCTTTTCGTTTGTGTTTGCGGGCGAGCCTCCGTCGACTTCGGGCAAAGGATTATTACTAGTGGCCAATAAAGGCGACCACACCCTGGGGATTGTTGACCCGGATGCCGGCCGCCAAATCGCCGCCATCACCGAGCCTGGCATCACCGGGCATGAGGTAATTGCTTCGCCCGACGGCCGCACCGCTTACGTCCCGATTTACGGAAATTCCGGCGTGGGTAAGGCGGGCACAGACGGACAAACGCTCGCGGTATTTGACATCGCTTCGCAAAAACTGATTCACACCATCGACTTCGGATGGCCGGCACGGCCGCACTGCGCGCATTTCGGCCCCGAGAATGGAATGCTCTACATCTCCACCGAGCTCAACGATTCGATAAGCGTTTTCGACCCCAGCATCCAGAAGCTGGTGGGCTCCGTTCCCACCGGCCAAAGCGAGTCCCACATGTTCGCCATTACGCGCGATGGGAAGCGCGCTTACACCGCCAACGTGGGGCCTGGAACGGTGAGCGCGATCGATCTCGAAGCGAAGAAAGTTATTGCCATCATACCGATTTCAAAAATGACGCAGCGCATCTCCCTCTCTGTGGATGATAAATACGCTTTTACCGCCGACCAGACCGCTCCCAAGCTGGCCGTGATTGATACGGCAACCAATCAGGTGAAGACTTGGGTGGATCTACCCGGCAGCGCCTATGGGACCGCGCCCACCCTCGACGGCCGATGGCTGGTGGTGGCGATGATTGGCCCCAGCAAGGTGGGTGTGATCGATTTAGAGACGATGAAATTGGCGCGCACCATTGACGTGCCCAAAACGCCCCAGGAAGTCCTGATCCGTCCGGATAATTCAGTGGCTTACGTTTCCTGCGACGCGAGCGGAAAAGTCGCCGTCATCAATTTGAAAACCTGGAAAGTGGACAAGCTGATTGACGCAGGCCACGGCGCCGATGGACTGGCGTGGGCGGTGAAGGATTGATTCATTGGCTGATTGATTCATGGACTCATTCTGGAAACCAAATTCAAGGTTTAAATGATTCAATGAAACAATGATTCAATTCACCAATCTCTTCAAAGAATTTCCACCTGGCAATTCTTCACCAACGACTTGAACCGTTTCGCGTCGTCCTCGGTCCCCACTATGGCCCCATAGTGCATAGGCACCGCGATTTTGGGATTGATGGCGGCCGCGGCTTCCGCCGCTTCTTCCGCCGTCATCACGTAAGTCCCGGAGACGGGCAGCAAGGCGATGTCGCATTTCACCGCCCGCATCTCCGGAGTGAGGTCCGAGTCGCCGGCGAAATAAACGCTGGTGCCATCCATGCGAATGATAAATCCCAGCCGCTTTTCCCCCTGAGGATGAAACGCCTTGCCCGGCTCGCGGAATTTGTTGATGTTGTAGGCAGGCAAAGTCTCGATGACCACTTCGCCGGTCTTGGGCGTTCCAATCGTCATCTTGGCGACGGGATCGAGAAAACGCTTGTCCCGCACTTTGATTCCGCTTAGTGCGTCCTTGCACAACGGGCTGGCGACGATGGTCGACCCTGGATGAATTACCTTCTTCAAGTCCTCGATGCTCATGTGGTCAAAGTGCTCGTGGCTGATTGCCACAACGTGCGCTTCATCGTTCTTCGTGACCTTGAAAGGGTCGGTATAGACCACTTTGCTTCCCGCAATCCGAAACGTGTCATGCGCAATGCGTGTAATGTCCAGATTTAATAATTTCATGACCTCGCTCCTTTCATGATTGTAATAGTGCATCGCGCCGGGATTTCCACCCCGCGGCGCATCTAAAATAATATCACTTTGAACCGTACCGGAGTGCAATGCCCGATTTCCTGTTGTTTCCGACTTTGCATCGCTGGGAGCGCGGGCGTCTCGCCCGCTCTTTCCTGACCATTAGAAAGCGGGCAGGACGCCCGCGATTCGAGGGAAAATAGAGCCCTGCCCATTTTCCATTTCGCCAACGGGGAGCAGCGCGAGGAGTGTGAATCCAGCATCGAAGACAACGGGGGGTCTATTTTTCGAGGCACCCTAAACCCACCAATTTGTTCAAGGACGCGTCTAACCGACCATGCGAAAACATCTGCTTTGGGCAGCAACTTTGTTGGCGGCGGTGACTATCGCAGCCGCTCCTCAGCAATTTCCGGACACTCCCGCGGCGCGCCAGTTCTCCATTTGGCTCGACACGTTTAACAGCGGCGACCAGTCCAGAATCCTAAAATATCTCCAGGCCAACTTCCCCGAGCGGGCGAAGAATGTCGAACGTACGATGGAATTCCGCAAGCGCACGGGCGGCTTCGACTTCCAGAAGTCAGAAACTTCCACGCCCACGCGCTTCGCCGGTATCGTGAAGGAACGCAACTCCGGCCAACTTGCTCACTTTGTGATGGAGGTGGACCCAGCCGACCCTGACCACGTGGGCAACTTCATGCTGGAGCCCGTTCAGCCCCAGGCGGAGAGCGGTCCGCCGCCGGGACGCATGAGCGAAAATGAGGCCATCGCCGCTCTCCGCGACCGCCTGGCGAAAGACGGCGCGTCAGGCGATTTTTCGGGGGCCGTGCTGGTGGCAAAGAATGGTAACCCAATTTTCTCTGCCGCCTACGGAATGGCCGACCGTGAGAAAAGAATCCCCAATAGGGTCGATACGCTGTTCCGGCTTGGCTCCATGAACAAAATGTTTACCGCGGTGGCGGTGCTCCAATTGGTGCAGGCGGGAAAAATCAAACTCACAGACACGTTGGGCCAATATATTCCCGATTATCCCAACAAGGACGTGGCTGCCAAAGTAACGATTCATGAGCTCCTGACCCACACGGGTGGCACGGGTGATTTTTTCGGGCCCGAGTTTGACGCCCACCGGTTGGAGCTGCGCACGCTCCAGGACTACATCAACCTTCTCGGCAAGCGTGGCCCGGAGTTCGCGCCCGGCAGCCGTTGGGAGTACAGCAACTACGGATTCCTCCTGCTCGGCGTGGTGATTGAACGCGTGAGCGGGCAGAGTTATTACGATTACGTTCGCGACCACGTTTACAAGCCCGCCGGCATGGATTCTACGGGGTCTTTAGCCGAGGATCAGCCGGTGCCCAACCGCTCCATCGGCTACATGAAAGATGATAATGGGAAGCTGATCCCCAACATGGATACGCTGCCTTACAGAGGAACCTCAGCGGGGGGCGGGTATTCAACGGTGGGAGATTTGCTGCGCTTCGCCAATGCTCTCGAGAGCCACAAGCTGCTGGACGCGCATTACACCGAACTGCTCACCACGGGCAAAGTGGATACGCCGGGCGGCTCCAAGTACGCCTACGGCTTTGGCGATCGCACGCGGAACGGCGTGCGCTCCATTGGACATAACGGCGGCGCTCCGGGAATGAATGGCGATCTGGAGATTTTTCCCGAGTCAGGCTACGTGATCGCGGTGCTGGCCAATATGGATCCGCCTGCCGCCGGCCGCATCATGGACTTCATCGAAAACCGATTGCCGGCGAAACAAGCCGCATTACGGTGATCATCTGAGACCTCGCCGTGCACCCGCGCGGATTCACGCCATCATTCACAAACGTCTTGTGATTCCCCTCGCTCGTCAACAGAAGTGTGCCCATTTGAACATATGACTGTTCAAAGTTGAACAGACAGCTGGGCTGCCCAATTTTTAAAATCTCAGGAATGAAAATTGTAAGGTAAGGAGGGCGGAAATGAAGTCCCATTGTTTCGCACTTTTGGTTCATGATCGGCCGGACCCGCTGGATTTGTTGAAAATGGCGTTAAAAGAATTGTCCATCGAGACTTACAGCGTGCGCAACTGTGAGGAGGCCAAGCGGCTGATTCCGCAGACTCAACCCCAACTGGTGTTCACCGATACCGCTCTTCCGGACGGCTCCTGGAGGGACGTTATTGAGCTTGCCGAAAAAATCGGCCTCCCGGTAAACGTCATCGTTGTCGGGACGATTGAGGACGTCAAATTTTATTTGACGGCGCTGGAACGTGGCGCTTTTGACTTCGTTTTACCTCCGTTTGAACTCGATGCATTGGATTTTATCGTCCAGTCGGCCTCGCAAAACACACGCATTCGCAGGCAGGCGCAGGCACTCGCTGCCATGGCGTAACCGGCGAGCGACCCGAAAGCATGGGATTTCCACCATGCCGTCAATCGAGGGAACCCCATCGATCGTTGGATTGGGCGAATTAACCCGGCCATCCCGCAACTAAACCCCTTCTCCTCATTCCGCCGCCTTCACCGCAATCAAATACCGGGAAGGATGCCCCGCAGCGGGCGCGGTTCAAAGACAAATTGGGCTGTGCAATTTTGAACAGAGTTCAGTGCTGTTTTGGACTGACGCGGGCATAGCTATTAAGTTATAACTATTAATGTAAAAGGAAATGCGGGCTAAGGTCCAAGGAGAAGGGGAACATGCCGGAAAGCGCAGCCTGTGGTGTCCTGTTGGTGGAAGATGAGCCTGGCATTCGAAGTGTTTTATCCAGCCAGTTAAAAGGGGCGGGCTTCGAAGCTGAACACGCCATGCCCTGCCTGGTGGGTCACAAATTTCCATCGGTCAGGCATGAGGTCTGGTTCCAAAAGGGAGTTGCTCAATTTCCCAAGCTCCTGGAGGCGGCTCACGAGTGGATCAGAAACATGCCCGATCCTTCAATTGCTTCACAGCTCATAGACGCCCCTCTTCCAACTCAGAAAGACGGCCCGGACTACTTCGTCATGGTTTTGATTCCCGAATTGGGCGGCCTTCAGGCGCTCGAGCATCTCCGGCAGGTTCAGCCCGACCTCAAGATTAGCGTGCTTTCCACCAGCACCCGGAACGCGGCACAAGCTGTCCGATTAGGGTCGGCGGGCTACCCGCCCAGACAATTTCAGCTTAGCGACTTGGAAAAAGTGATGCGTCACTCCCAGACCCCGCAAATTGGTTGGGCCGAATCCGTCGAGGCTGGGCACGCGATTGAAGAACTGGGGGAGGACCTCTGCTTTATCGGGTCCAGTCCGGCGATGAGGAAAATTCGCGCCCAGGTCGATCAGATGGCCAGCGTGAATGTGCCGGTGCTGCTCCTGGGGGAATCCGGGACGGGAAAAGAAATTGTGGCACGCTTGATTCACCAGGTGTCTTCGCGGGCTTCCCGCCCTTTTCTAAAAGTGAATTGTGCCGCGCTCCCCGCTGATCTCCTGGAGAGCGAATTATTCGGATATGAAGCGGGCGCATTTACGGGAGCCGATCGTTCGAAACCAGGCAAATTTGAAATCTGCGACCAGGGCACCATCCTGCTGGACGAGATTGGGGAGATGCCCGTGACTTTGCAGGCAAAACTCCTGCACGTGCTTCAAGACCAGCAGTTTTCGCGCTTGGGCGGCCGCGCCACCATTCGGGTTGATGTCCGGATTCTGGCGGCCACCAACGTGAATATTCGGGAGGCAATCGCAGCCAGGAAGCTCCGGGAGGATTTATATTACCGGTTGAATGCTTTCACATTGAATTTGCCGCCCTTACGGGAACGGCGCGAGGAAATTCCCCTCCTCCTGAACCAATTCATGACGCGGTTTGCACGCCAATACTCCCGAACACCGCTGCCCCTTTCCCCGCTCCTGGTGGATGAGTGTGTTCAATATTCCTGGCCGGGAAACCTTCGGGAGTTGGAGAATTTTGTAAGACGCTACCTGGTCCTGGGCGATGAGTCCTTGATGCCGAGAGAGTTGGAATTTCGAGATGAGGGAAAGGAATGCGCGTCCGAGCTCGCCAACAATGCGCGCGGTGTTCATCCGGGCGGTTTGAAGTCGGCGGTTCATGAGGTCAAATGCAGAACTGAAAAGGAAGCAATAAACCGGGCGCTCGAGCAAGCGAAATGGAGTCGCAAGCAGGCCGCGCAGATTTTAAATATTAGTTACAAGGCGCTGGCCTATAAGATCAGCCAGTACGGCATCAAATGGTGACCTTCATAGATTCTTCGCAAGCCCGCCTTGACAAGAGTGAGGCACATCGAGCTGGCAAACACACTAAAATCCTGACCGATGGGCGCAAAGATGAGGGCCAGGAACAGAGCAATATGTTTCTGGCCCTGCTGCTTCAGGTTGACGGCCGGAATCGAGCGATTCGGAAAGCAGATTGCGATTTCAAGTGGGGGGGTTAGAGTCGGCCGAGGAGCAGCAGAATGATCAGAATCATCACCACCAGTCCCAGCCCGCCGCTTGGTCCATAACCCCAGCTTCGGCTGTGACCCCATGTGGGTAGTGAACCGAAAAGCATCAAAACGACGACCACAATCAAGACAGTTGCCAGCATATTCCTCCTTTTTTGCAACCTAAGACGAACGGCTCCGAGAGTACAAACAATTTTCGCGGCGTGCGCCGCTATCCCGCCGGATCCTTTTGGCGGGTTGCTTTAACCGCTGCCAGGACCCCAAACCCCAACGCGACAATCCCACCCACCACAATCCAGTGGGCGGGGACATGCAGCAAAATGCCGCCGTATATCAGCCCGCCAATCACGAGCACAACTCCAAGCGCATAAAGTCCAAATGACATGGCATTTCCTTCCTGAGATTATTCAGCCGCGACACCCAAATACCCGACGCTGGCTACCAAGACCTACAGTGTGGTGGAACTGGCCTTCTGATCTTTAACCTGCAGCTCGTTCACCACCTGCTGCACGTTGGGAACGCCGGACGCCACTTGTTCAATCTGCGTTCGCTTGGATTGAGAGTTCACTTCGCCGGTCAAGGTCACCACGCCACTCTTGACGTCGAAGCTGACCCCTTTCTCAACCTGGTTCTGGATGAGGGCGGCGTGCAAGTTGTTGTCAATACCCTTGTCCAGATCCGAGTTCACCGTGGTTGCATCTTTTTCGCCGCCGGGAGGAAGGACAACAATCTGGTTGGCGACCACCTGTCCGGGTGCGATAGACTTCGCAATCGATTCCGCCTGGTTCTTAATCTCTTCGGACACGACTTTACCGTCGAGCGTCACGACACCCTTATCGCGATCCTGCGACACGGAGACATCCTTCAGGCCCGCGTCGTCGAGCGATTTGCGGATATTAGAAGTAACCTCGGGCGACTTGGTGGATGCCTCCGAGCAGGCCATAAAGCCCGCCACGGCGATCAGGGCAAGCAAGGCGAGGGAAAGTTTAACCGCACTGATGATTTTCTGTTGATGGAACATGGTGGATTAATCTCCGGTAAGAACATTTTTTGAGGAAGCTGGGCGGGCCTTGAGAACGGTCATCCCACTTCCAACACCCTCAATTTGACAGAAGCCAAAGTGAAGTGTCTGTCCTATTGGAACCACTTCCGTGTATCGATTTGCTCATGGAGTTGGATGGTTGGAATCCGGCCGTGGTGCGGCGCACCTATTATGGGGACAAGAAATTCCTGCCGGGTATTGAGTTTTGCGAGGTCCCGGCGCGAAGGGGGGAAGCGTTATCAGCGGGACTTCAAGAACGTACCCCCACTGAGCAATATGATAAGGGAGCAGAGAATGAGTTGGGGCGGAGTCTGAAAGTCAGGATTCCACTCAGACTCGCTGGGGCGCCGTGATGTTCCAAATATAAAGGAAGGTTTCGTCGCTGGCGGTGGCCACCGTCCGTCCGGCCTTCCGGGTGGCGCGATTCAGGGCCGAACGCACCTTCTCCTTGCTTTCCGCCATTTCCGCCAGGGGCACCTTGATGGCGGAGCCATCCTTCAACTTGTCGAGATCCTTAAGGATGATGGCTACAATCTGCTGGTGTTTCCCCTTCCGCCCTTGAGGGACGCTGGTTTGCTCCATGGTTTTGAAGTGGGCGGGTGATCTGGCAGGTAGGGGACTCATGTACGCCTCCGCGGATTCAATACGTTAAACTAACGACGCGCTATCCTATCCCAACGCAACGCAATACTGCAAGTAAATAATTCGACCCGCTAAAGTATCGAGCCCGCCCACCCGCAAACCATGCTGAACGCTAT
>Ga0209579_10002345_pt1 | contig 14648 bp, 10 predicted proteins | sample Coa_R1_2_FD_187152 | JGI IMG/M metagenome (GOLD analysis project Ga0209579, IMG submission 187152) | Surface soil microbial communities from Centralia Pennsylvania, which are recovering from an underground coalmine fire - Coalmine... | ecosystem: Environmental > Terrestrial > Soil >... | reverse complement strand
TTTCCATGGAGATCGAGACTATGTCGGTGCCAATCCGGCCGTGGATACGCCGACGCCCTACTTGGACAAGGTGTTCATGGGTGTCGCCAACGAAGACATCACGACGGCGGCAAATGGCGCCTTCTTCGAAACCAACAACATGCTCTTATTGGATGACTTCTATTTGAGCGCGAATGGTTACGATTCAACGATCCCCAGGTTGTTCAACCTGAACTCCGTTGCTCGCTCGGTCACGACCAATGGTGTAAGCGTAAGCATCAATTGGAATTCGCTTGGCTCGATGTTCCAGACCAACACCTACTCGGTGCAACGTACGTTTAATCTGGCCACGCCCACGTGGGTCACTCTGACGAATGGCTTGCCGACTGGCGGGGCGACCACGAGCTTCACCGATAGCACGGTGGGCAGTGCCAATGCGGCGTACTATCGCATTACTTGGCCGTAATTAATGCGCGGATAGAAACCGCAATAGATAATAGATGTTAAATAACATGGCCGACGGACAGTATGTTGTATTGTCCGTCGGCCTTTTAGTTTATCGAATAAATCGCCGATCTTTTTAATGCTGAATTCTCCCATGGAAGCACCCATGCTTCTTCTCCGGGAACATATGGCAGGAGTTAAAAATGAAAACGATCGTCAGTAATGCTTGGTTTTGCCGGTGGATGTCGCCTGTCATGCTTTTCTGGTTCGTCGTCGCGCGGTGTTGTGCCGCTGGCGTGGGCGTCGTGGATTGGAATAATTTGCATCAGCGAATTGATGGCTTCGGCGGCGGCGTGGTGTTTTTGAATCCGGGCACGCTCGATCCGGTCACCAGTCCCAATATGGACACCCTGTTCGGCACCAATAATACCAATCAACTGGGACTTACGCTTCTCCGTATCCGCATCGACCCGACAACCAATTGGGCTGCCGCACTCCAGGACGGCCAGGGAGCCGTCGCGCGCGGCGCCGGAGTTTTGGCAACGCCCTGGACGCCGCCGGCGGGAATGAAAACCACCAACAGTATCATCGGCGGCTCGTTACTGGCGTCGCAGTACACGAATTATGCAAATTACCTGAATTACTTTGCCGGCTATATGGCGGCAAACGGAGCGCCGCTCAAAGCCATATCACTCCAGAATGAACCGGATTTTGTGCCTACCACTTATGAAGGGTGTGGTTGGACCCCCACACAACTCCAGACCTTCTGTCATAACGTTGCCGGGTTGATTACCAACGCGCCGGTCATCATGCCGGAATCCGCATCGTACAACCAGGCCATGTCCGATCCAACCCTCAACGATCCCGTGGCCGTCGGCAATGTGACCTACATCGGCGAGCATCTTTACGGATCCGGCACTAACGCAGTTCCCATTGTGGACTATCCCAATGCCCACAACCATAGCAAGCCGACATGGATGACAGAGTTTCTCGTAAATGACCAAACCATCAGTACAGCCATCACCACGGCTCAACAGATTCACGATTGCCTGACAATTGGCAACTTTAGCGCCTATATCTGGTGGAAATGCCTGGGCGATGCCAACGGACTTGTCAATGCATCCGGAGCGCCTCAAATACGCGGATTTGTCATGGCTCAGTGGAGCCGGTTCGTACACCCGGGTTGGTATCGAATTGACGTGACCAACAGCAATCCGGCTGCGGCTTCGATCAGCGCTTACAAAGACACCCATTCTGGAAATTTTGCCATCGTCGCCGTCAATACCAATTTGACCGCCATGACCCAGACTTTTGATCTGACGAATTTTACCGCCGGTTCGGTGACGCCGTGGATTACTTCCAGCAATCTTTCTTTGGCCGTCCAGACACCGGTCAACGTTACTAACGCGTCCTTCACTTATACGCTGCCGGCTTGGAGTGTGGTGACATTTGCGGGACAGGGTTATGTGGTGTCAACCAACATTACTATTTCCAGTACCACCTATATTCCGAATGGATCCTTTGTTCTTACCTGGAATTCGACAGCGGGGGCGACCTATTCCGTGCTCAGGACAAATATTTTGGGCGGCTCCGTCAGCCCATGGCCGCTGATTGGCACGGGTTATCCTGCGGGTGGGGCGACGGGCGGTCCACTCTCATACACGGACACCACCGCCACCGTGAGCCCGGCGTTTTATCGGGTGAGCAGCCCGTGATTCAATTAACACCGCCCCCCGGAGCCGTGCTCGTGCCGTGTCCTTAATCGAGCCATGAACGGCGTTCTATATAGTGAAAAATGTTCGAAAATTGTTTGCCGGCATGGTGATGATTCTGCCGGCGTTAATAACGTTTACGGCGTTCATGGCAGCCCATGCGCAAACCTGCACCGTAAACTGGAACAACGTGCATCAACGGATTGACGGCTTTGGCGCGTCTTCTGCCTGGCAGACCACCTGGACCACGACGGAGGCCAATCTGTTTTTTTCCACCAACAATGGCATCCTTTACACGGATCGGTTGGGGACCACGACGATCGACAATGGGATCGGCCTTTCCCTGCTGCGCAACCATATCAATTATGCCAACTCGACGGCTTCGACGGTAGCGCTGGGCACGGGTGAAACCACCATCATGAAGGATGCGCAGACGCTTGGGGCCAAAGTATGGAGTACCCCGTGGACGCCCGCAGCCGGGTTTAAGAGTACCAACGACATCTACGATGCCAAGCATGCCACCGGCGGCGGAATCAACGGCGGCAGTTATCTCGGAAGTGGTAACAACGCGACAAATCTGGCCTATGCCAGCCAGTTGGCCAATTATGTCAGGATCATGAAGACCCTTTTCAGCATCAACATCTACGCCATTTCGATCCAGAACGAGCCGGATGCCGGTGTGACCAACTACGAGGCATGTCAGTGGACCGGTTCCCAGATTCATGATTTTGCAACCAATCTTTATAATGCTTTGCTGGCCCAAAACCTGACTTCAACCATGATCATGCTTCCGGAGAGTCAAAACTGGCAGGATCCACACGGTCTTGCCGCCACTGCCATGTCGGATCCAAATGTCGCGGCAGATGTGGGCATTGTGGCGGACCATAATTATGACGGCGTCAATGGGCCGGCGACGTTGACCAAAAATAGTTATGGGAAGGCGCTCTGGGAAACCGAAGTCGCCATTCTTTCCGGCAGCGACAGCAGCATCGCCAATGGCATCTACTATGCCCAGCGGATACACCTGTTTATGACCGTGGCGCAGGCCAACGCCTACCATTACTGGTGGCTGATGGCTTCCAGCACCGCGAATGGCAACTCGGGGCTGCTGGACAACAACGGCTCCATCACCAAGCGTTTGTTTGCTTTCGGCCAGTTCAGCCGCTTTGTGCGCCCGGGTTATTATCGCATTGACGCCGCCAACACCGGCAGCGCCGCCTTGATCAGCGCTTACAAAGACACCAATTCCGGAAACTTTGCCATCGTCGCCATCAATCCAAATTCAACCGTCGTGACCCAAACTTTTAATCTGACGAATTTTACCGCCGGTTCGGTGACGCCGTGGATTACCTCCAGCAATCTTTCCCTGGCCAGCCAGCCCGCGGTCAGTGTCGCTAACGCGTCCTTTACTTATGCGCTGCCGGCCCTGAGTGTGGTGACATTTGCGGGACAGGGTTATGTGGCCTCGACCAACATCACCATTTCCAACGTTGCATATGATCCTGGCACGCCGGCGTTCATCCTGACCTGGAATTCAACCGCCGGGGCAACCTATTCGGTCTTCAGGACCAATGTTCTGGACGGCTTTGCCAGCCCATGGCCGGTGATCGCCACGGGTTATCCTGCGGGTGGAGCGTCGGGCGGTCCGCTCTCGTACACGGACACAACGGCTTCGGTCAGCCCGGCCTTTTACCAGGTCAGCAGTCCGTGATGCCGGTGATGTGGCACCGATCCGGCCGACTCGTTGGAAGGATTTTAATTCCCGGTACTTTCCGGCCAATCATCCGTGCGGAACGGCACGGCCGGCAGGCCGGCTCCATTGTAAAGCGTGGCCAGCGGATTCGCCTGCCAGGCGTAACGGGCTGCGACCGGGTCGGGCACCTCGGGTGACGAAACCACAACCGCGTCACCGTCAATCCTGGCAGTGGCCCAGTGCCATTGGCGGTCTTTTCCGGCAACGGAAAATTCCCCCAGCTTGTCACCCTGAACGACCAGCCCGCCGTCGGTATGGGTGAGATTGAGTTTTAGCGCGCCGGGCAGGGGTTTCATCGAAGTAAAGGTGGGACCTTGATAAGGAATCTTTTCGCCGTAGGTTTCGGCCAACGCACAGTAGGCCAGGCGCTCGCCTACCGGGACTTTGTTTTTCGGGTGAATGTTATCAGCATCCCCCGTATCCACCGTGACGGCCAGGCCGCAATGCGGGACGTTTTGGGCGGTCAACGCCTGTGCCTCACGCAACTCCGTCCAACCATCGGTGCCGGGTTCGCTGCGACGTTGCATGAAGGCGGGCAGGCTGACGATGTAAAATGGGAAGTCCCCCTGGCCAAACAGATTTCGCCAGTCGCCAATCATGGCCGGGAGCAGTGTCCGGTATCGGTAGGCCTGCGTGAAGTTCGCCTCGCCTTGATACCAGATCGCTCCTTTGATCGCCAGCGGCGCCACCGGGTCAATCATTTCCAGATTAAGCACGGCCGGCATGGTCGGATAATTTTCAAAATCCAATGGCATCGGGTGGGGCGGTTTGGCGTTGCAACTGAGTTTGCCTTTCCAATCACCGGCCAGCGGAATGGCAGTTTTGTCGCCCAATTCCAATCGCATCACGTCCGGCCCGGACAGGAAGCCATTTTTTGATTCCCACTTAAAAACCCGTATCACAACGAGGTTCGTGCCCGGCTTGAGAATTCCGCCGGTTATGTCATAGGCCCGCGGATTTTCCACCCAGGAACTCTCTCCGACCCAATGGCCGTTGATGTAGGTGGTGTCCATCTTTTCGATCGACCCCAGGTAAATTGTGGCCTTGCCGGTGGGCAAGGGGTTGGGCAGGGTGACTTCTTTACGGAACCAGCAGATACACGGCACATCGGCCAGGCCCATTTCTCCAAAGGCGCCTGGAATCTGAACCGTTTGCCAGGGGGAATCGTTCATATCCGCAGCTTCCCATTTGTTGCTGATCCCCATGTCGTATTCATCGAGCCAATGCATCAGGAAACTGCCGTATTGCGGTCCGGGTTTGGTGCTGAGGCGTTCGATTTCCGCCAGTTTTGGATCATAGCCGCCGACTTTGTGCAGCACTGCCGGACTCGTCCAACTCTCCACCGGCGTGCCGCCCCAGCAATCCTCAATCAAACCAACCGGCACGTGAATGTCCTGCTGCACCCGGCGTCCAAAAAAATAGGCGACGGCGGAAAAACCCTGCCAACCACCTTCGGTAATCGTTTGCGGCGAGCAAATCTTCCAGGTGCCATCGGGGACCGATGCGGGCGAATAGGAAACTTTGTGGTTCAGCAGGAATAGCCGGATTTCAGGATGGTTCGCTGACGCGATTTCTTCCGCGGCATTATTCACCAGCCCGATGCCCAGCTCCATGTTGGATTGGCCGCCACACAACCAGACGTCGCCCACCAGGACTTCATGAAATTCGACGGTCCGGTCCGGCCCGACGATTTTGATCGTGTAATGTCCTCCGGGCGCAGGCGGTTGAATTTCTGCCTGCCAGCGGCCATCCGCATCTGCCACGGCTTTCGCCGTATGCCCGGCAATTTCCACTTTGACGACTTCTCCCGGCTTTACCCAACCCCAGATCGGGTTTGGTTTTCCCCGCTGGAGCACCATGTTGTCACTGAACATCGGACTGACAAACGGCAGTTCCGCCGCCGTCGCCGGGAGCAACGCCATAAACGCAAAGAGGCACAGGCAGCAACGTTTGATTTGCATGGTTTGATGATGAAATGTTTCTTAAAATCCAACAATCCTTTTAGAATCGGAACCTGGAAACCATTGTGCCTGGGTCATTTTGTGGGTGGCGGACCATGGATGTAACGGTCTGCCCATTGCAGGAATGCCGGCCAATTGGGCGCGTCAGTGTGTCCGCCGTCGTGCTGCCGCCAGGCCAGATCGCCGTTGGTCAGCGCGGTATTGACCGGCGGCATCGGAGCGGTGAGATAATTGCCGTGAACCTCCAATCCTTTCTTCGCCAGCAATCGGTAAACCGGTTCGGCGGCGACGGTGGCCATGAAACTACCGTGTTGATCCACCCACGTGCCTTCCGCGCCGGGGCTGCCCGAGGTGGCGCCATAGCTGATGAACACGGGTCGCGGTGCACACAGGGCAATCAATTCATGCGCGTCCACGGGTAAATCGCCGGGTGTCAACGGGCCCCCGTATTTGAGAAAATTGCCCGCCATCCAATGATACTCCCCGGTGCCGGTCAGATTTTCCACCAATTCGCCCCAGTTGCGGCGGGAAAGTTTTGCCCCGCCTTCGCCGGAGGAACCCACCAGCGCAATGGCGAAACGCGGGTCGTAAGCCATTGTAACCAGGGTCGCCTTGCCGTAACGCGAAAGGCCTTCGATGCCGACCTGCTTTGCGTCCACCGCCGGATCGGTTTCAAAATAATCCAGCGCGCGACTCGCGCCCCAGGCCCACGCGCGCAACGCGCCCCAATCATCCAGTTTGCGCGGCTGGCCTCGGTTGCACAAACCAATGATGCCGCGCGTCAAGCCGGCGCCGTCGTCGGCTTGGTAACTGGTCGGAACAATAATCGCATAACCCCAGCCGTTGGACAAAACCAGCTGTTGCCAGTTGGGTCCGTTAAACCCGGGAAAGCGGCGGAAAGCGTTCGTTCCGCCGAATCGATTCGTCCCGCGCAGGAAACGGCTGAAATCGAAACCAAATTCCAGCATCACGGGCACCGGGCCCGTCGCGTTGGCGGGGGTGGTCAACGTCAACTGAATGTTGACGCTGATGAGCGGATAGGCAGAGTTGTCCACGTGGCCGGTGAGTTGTTTGGTGATGACCGGAATGGCGCCATTATTGGTCCGGGTAACGCTGGTGATTTCCCAGGTCACTTTGGGCGCATTTTTCGGGACCCGGCCATAGACTTCCCGGTCAAAGTCCTCGACGATTTCCGGCCGCCGCTGCTGCCACCACATTTCGGGCGTGGTCACCCTTTTGCCGTCATTCAACGTGAGCGGGTCGGGCAGGTTGGGATAAGGATTGGCCCTGGCTTCGTCGGTGTTCTGATAATTTGCCGCCTTGGGATTCATGCCGTCGGCGCCGGGTCGCAGCGTTTTGATACCCAGTTGCTCCATCATGTTTTGATGGTCCTGCCCGGCGGTCCAATTCATTGGCGGCGGCAGGTTTGTGGCCGTGGCTGGCGCAGCCGACGGCTCCGCGTGGCAAAAGTTCGCCGCGGTCAATGCCGCCAGGGCGGGAACAAATACATTTCTCAGTTGCATAATCTGGCAGGTTTGGCTGTTTTTAAATAAGCAAGACACGCCACGGTTTCAAGCTGTCATTTCTCAAACAATTTCAAATTGATCGCATCCGCCATCATTCGATAGCCAGCTTCATTCGGGTGCAGATGATCGCCGCTGTCCGCCGCCGGCATCAGATGTGAGGGTTTTTGGGGGTCGCGTACGGCTGCGTCGAAATCAACGACCGCGTCAAACCGGCCACTGGTTCGGATCCAATCATTGATCGCCTGCCGTGCCGTTTCGTGGGCCGGGCTGTCATAAAACGATCCTCCAAAGGGCGTGATGGTCGCCCCGTACACTTTAATCTTCCCGGCATGAGCCTTGTCAATCATCTGCTCATACGCGGCGATTAAATTTGTCGCCACTGACGCCGACGCTTCGGGACTGCGGCTCCCCCCAATGTCGTTGACGCCCTCAAGTATAATCAGCCAACGCACGCCGCTTTGTGACAGCACGTCCCGATTGAAACGTGACAACGCCGTCGGTCCCAAGCCGCCGCGCAAGACACAATTTCCACCGATGCCCTCGTTCAACACCGAAATGTGGACTGTGTTTTGGTCCGCCTGCAAACGGCGCGCCAGATCATCCGGCCAGCGGTCGTTTTTGTCTGTTCCCGAGCCCCTGCCATCGGTAATCGAATCGCCCAGGGTGACCGTGGCCGCACTCGAATTGTCCGCCTCCACGTCGATACCATCCAAAATATACCAGTGCTGCGTCCGGGCCGCCGTCGGCAGCTCCACCGCTGAAACCGCATCGCCAGCCTGCAAATACGACGTTGTCCGTGAACCCGGATGTCCGGTGACTGCTTCCGAAGTGTCATCGAAATGGATTGTCACCGTCAGGTCGGATAAGGGTGCCAGGTCAAAATCAAAAGCATCCGACAACACGGATTCCCCCGCCGGAATCGTCACGGAAGGTTTGCCTTGAAACGCCAGTACCATTTCGCTGTTTGTCTGGATTGCGCTGCCACCGGCCGACCGGGCCACCTGCGCCGAACGTATCGCGACGGAACTCGTGCCAAACGCGTTGGAGAACCGCACGCGCAATTTTTCCCCACCAATGGATACCTGTACGATTTGGCGCAGCGTGTTGCTGGTCAAGCCTGGCCGCGGCGGCAGGTTTCTAGGTTCCGTTAACTGTGGCGATGTTCCCCAAGTGCCCACCCAATGGCCGCCTTGATCCGGTGCGGCAAGAACCGGTCGTGCGCAGAATAAGATCACTGCCAGGCATGAAGCCGTCCGTATGATGGATGCGGCACGTAGGATGTTCTTTGTCATGGGATATGTTTAGACATTTTGAACTTTGACAAAACAAAAAAGTAAGATTAAGCCGTGTCCGTCCTCATTATTTTGAACCGCCGGAGATTTGCCGCGCTGCCTGACAAACCATGCGGGACTTTGCAGACCAATTTGTCATGCAGCCTTCATTAGAACAATTGGAATCTATTATAAACCGGCATTAGTAACTAATAAATGGCCCCGGGAAGTCATTTTGGAGTGAGACGAACGATTGCAAGTTGTTGTAAAACAAAGACAAATATGTATTTGAGGGATGGCAAGGAACGATAAAATCCCCGTTTATTTCATAGTATTATCCATTGCATTCCGGCGGCTATATTGATAATATAAGGCATCGTTGGTACCCTGAATAGACTAAAAGACTTAAGACTTATGAAAATGACTTACCTTCACAAAACTGGAATCAGCTGTTTGGCTTTAACTGCACTGGCAGTGTTTGCCGCCCCGGTAGCACAAGCGCAAGTTGTAATTGGTAACTGGCAAACTGGCCAGGCTGAAGGGTGGTATAATCCATCCAACAACAATCCGATTACAGATCCCTCCAACACTAGCATATACAGTTTTGTCGCTGCTGGCGTGACCGGTTATTCTCAAAGTCTTCAAATACAGTCATCAGGTTATGGCCAGCAATTAGCGCTAAATTTACCCACTATCCCGGCTGACTTGGCAGCTTTCAACAACAATACTACGTTGTCGTTCACGTTCGCTGTTCCAGCTTCTGCATCGACGACGGGATATTCACAGATTTATGCGTTGACGATCAATGCCCCGGGTTATGGCTACAACAACGTGTCGTGGGCGAGTACGACATCGGTTGATCTTCAGGGCACTGATAACAACTCGAGTGGAGAGCCCAATTATTATTTCGGGCCGAGTGGTTCAGTGCGGTCGGAAACTATATCATATAACTATTCAAGCCTTCTGCCTGCGATTCAAGCCGGTGGTGAGAGTTATGTGCAGTTGATCTTTACCTTCAATAACGGTGGCGGCGCCCCAACGGACCAATTTTTGAACAACGTGGTTCTGTCGGGCGCCCCGGTGCCCGAGCCGGCCATTATGGCGCTGATGGGAGCTGGCATTGGTCTTACAGGTTTGCTGATTCGCCGTCGTAAAGCCTGACACGTTAACAAACCTTGGGATAAGTTTGTTTTTCATGCCCCGCACGCAGGTGCGGGGCTTTTTTGTTGGTGGTACTCCCGGTTGTCATGGCCCGGCGGGATTAAAATTGCCGCTGTTTTCCGCCCGCTACCTGGCATCCACTGTTTCGGTTGCCGGTTTCGAGAGCGGAGGCCTGGAAGGAAGCACCGGAATCAAGAAGCTGAACGTGGAGCCCTGGTTGATTTCACTCTGCACCTGGATGACACCGCGATGTTCGTGCGCGATGCGCTGGCTGATGGCCAGACCCAGTCCCGTGCCGTTCCTTTTGGTGGTGAAGAACGGTTCAAACAGGCGCTCCAGATTTTCCCGGGCAATACCCGCGCCGGTGTCCTGGATGTGAATCCGCATCCATCGCGCTCCCCGTTTGCCTTCCATGGTCTCCGTGGCGACGGTCAGCGCGCCTTTGGTGTCCATCGCCTCAAGCGCATTCAGCAGCAGATTCATGAAAGCTTGTTGCAATTGCACGTCGTCTCCGCGCACCGCGTCCGTCTCAGCCTGGTAATGGCGCTGGAGGGAAATCAGTTTTCCGGCGATTTGGTGGTGCAGCAGACGCAGCGAATGGTCCAGTAACTCATGCACCCGGACGGTGGCGAACGTGGTTCCCTTGGGTGCCGCGAACCGCATCATTTGCGTGACAATCGCGTTGATACGCTGCAATTCGCGGCTGACGACCTCGGTCAGTTCCGTGTCCTGGCCCCGTTGCATCAGCAAATCGATGAACGTTTTGATCGCGACCATGCCATTTTTGATTTCGTGCGCCATGCTGGCGGAAAGCGTGCCGAGGCTGGCCAGCCGGTCGAGGCGCCGCATGTTTTGCTCGAAAACCGGCACGGAAGCCTGGTTGTTGAGCACCACGACCACCTGCGATTGCCCGCGGCCTTGCACGGGCAAAATACTGGCCCGCAGCGTGATGGCGTCACGGCGTGAGGTTTTTAGTCGAATCTCCCGGTTGGTCACCAGCCGGCCGTTCTTGGCGGCATCGCGAATGAGTTTGGGGAACGGGGCGGGCAGGGACTTCAACGGCGCCTTTTGCAATCGCGCCGCCGGCAGGCGCAGAAGCGCAGCCGCCTCGGGTGTGCACGCGACAATGCGCCCGCGCGCACCTGCCACCAACACACCATACGCAAGACACTCCTGCAATAGACTCGCCGGGTTTCCGGTCGGAAGTCCGCTTTTTTTCTGAATTGAGCTGCCGGGTGGCATAAATCAAAACAACCTTCTGGCGCCCGTTGCCCCTGCCTTTGTTGATTCCAAACCCAATGGTCGCGCCATATTAAATCGCGATTGCGCGGCGACAAACAAAAAAAGCTAAAATCGTGCCTTCGCATCTGCGAAAACGGCGACGTTTTGCGGCTGACGTCCGGGCTTTCCGGGATTACGCTGGTCCCCGCCAAATGAAAAATACTTTTGACAGCATCGAATCCATCATCGCCGACATCCGCCGCGGCAAACTGGTTATCGTTGTGGACGATGCCGATCGCGAGAATGAGGGGGATTTAATCCTGGCCGGACAGTTCGTCACGCCCGCCGCGGTGAATTTCATGGCCAAACACGGCCGTGGCCTGATTTGCGTGCCGACGAACGTAGAACGGCTGCAGCAACTGGGCATTGACCGCATGGTGCATCAAAACCGCGAAAATTTTCGCACCGATTTTCAGGTGAGCGTGGACGCCGCGCGCGGCATCACCACCGGCATCAGCGCCGCCGACCGCGCCCGGACCATTCAAATCATGGCGGCGCCGACGGCCGTGCCCGATGATTTGGTCCAGCCTGGCCATGTTTTCCCCCTGCGGGCGCGGCCGGGCGGTGTCCTGCAGCGCGCCGGTCATACCGAGGCGGCGGTGGATCTCGTGCGACTCGCCGGATTGCGACCCATCGGCGTGCTTTGTGAAATCCTGAACGATGACGGCACCATGGCGCGATTGTCGCAGTTGCGTCATTTCGCCAAAAAACATCGCCTGAAAATTTGCACCATTGCCGACTTGATTGAGTACCGCCGCACACGTGAAAAATTGGTTGAGCACGTCGAAGTCGTGAAGTTGCCGACCGATTACGGCGATTTCGATTTGCATTTATATCGCTCCAAGCTGGACGGCCAGCATCACCTGGCGCTCGTTCACGGCGATGTGGCCGGCCGGGAAAAGGTTTTTGTGCGCGTTCACAGCGAATGCCTGACCGGCGACGTGTTCGGTTCGCGCCGTTGCGATTGCGGGTCGCAACTGCATCAGGCCATGCGGCAGGTGACCGGGGCAGGGCGGGGCGTGATTGTCTATATGCGGCAGGAGGGCCGCGGCATCGGCCTCGCGCCGAAAATCAAGGCCTACAAGCTGCAGGAACAGGGCTATGACACCGTCGAGGCGAACCAGAAGCTCGGCTATGAAATGGACCTGCGCGAATATGGCCTCGGCGCGCAAATCCTCGTTGACCTCGGACTGAAAACCATCCGCCTGCTGACGAACAATCCGAAGAAAATCGTCGGGCTGGAAGGCTATGGACTGAAAATCGTCGAACAGGTGCCGATTCGGGTGAAGCCCAACCCGCACAATGAGAAGTATTTGAAAACCAAACGGCAGAAGATGGGGCACTTGCTTTGAATTTACGATTGAAGATTGATGTGCCCATTGGTCCTACGATCACAGATCGTAAACTGCCTTGATCATGCAAAAACCATTCAAAGCCGGAACGGCTCGCCCGGTGGCGAAACATTTGTCAGCCCGCCCCGGCGTTCCCAACCCGACTTTTTATTTGCCCGGCTTGGCCTGATAATTCAGACTCCGGGTCAGTCTGTAAGGTTTATGGCCAAACTTGTTGTGGTTTCACCGGCGCTGGGCGGCTTGTCCCATGAATTGAGCGGAGGCTGGGCAACCATCGGGCGCGCGGATGGCAATACCTTCCAGATCGTCGAAGCGTCGATTTCCGGCCGGCATTGTGAAGTCCGGTTGCAGGGCCATGAACTGGTCGTCCGCGACCTGCTTTCCACCAACGGCACGTTTGTCCAGGACAGGAAAATTGCCGAGGCGGTGTTGAAACCGGGACAGGTGTTGCGCCTTGGCCACGTCGAATTACGCCTGGAACTTTCCGCCACGCCGTCGCCCCCGTCCCCGTCGGCCCGAACCGACGCACCCGCGGCGGCCCTGACGCCGTTTCCGGTTCAGAAACCGGTCACGGCGGCCAAGGCTGAAACCGACAGTGATTCGATCAAAAAGCACCACATCCTGTTCGTGGACGACAGTCTGGCCTTTCTGGAGACTTTCAGTAAGTTGTGTACCGTCTTTGCCAACAATGCCTGGGAAATTCATTGCGCCGCCACGGCTGACCGGGCGCTGGCCATCCTGCAGGAAAGTCCGATCGAACTGGCCGTACTGGACATTGGAATACCGGTGGTGGACGGCATTCAATTGCTCGGCATCATCAACCAGCGTTATCCGGGCCTCAAAATCGCCGTCATGACCGGTAATGCCACGGAAGGCAACCGCGCCGCCTGCCTCTCAAATGGGGCCGAACTTTTTATCGAGAAACCGGTTTCCGCCGACGGCATCAAGGTCGTTTTCAACCTTCTGAACGACCTGATGTCATGGGCGCATCGGGAAGGTTTCAGCGGTGCGCTGCGACAGGTGGGGATGCAGGAGGTCATCCAGATGGAATGTATCGGGCGCCATTCCTCGATCCTGGAAATCCGCAACCGGCAGTTGCGCGGCCAGATTTATATTGAGGCCGGCGCGGTGACGCATGCGGCCGTGGGAACGCTGGTCGGGGTCCAGGCCTTTTATCGGTTGCTTTCGCTCAAAGGCGGCGAGTTTCAGGTAAAACCTTTCAAGCCCCCGCCGCAGCGCACCATCCAGGAGCGATGGGAATTGTTGCTGATGGATGCCGCGCGCATCTGCGATGAAGAAACGGTTTTGATCCGGAAAAAGCCGGTTGAAGGCGCGGTGAAACCACCGGCCGCCGGGCCCAATCCGGCGGCCAACACACCTGCAAACAAGCCGGCGCCGGACGATAAGCCGGCCGGCCTGGGCAATGACGTTGTGGTGGTGGCCGCTTACGATGGCAAGTGGAAGTCCGTGGATGATACCAGGAAGTAGCCGGGGTTTTGAATTTTGTGTCCAAGCGGGTTCCTTTGTAGTTAAACTCCCGGAATGCTTCGACAGATTCAGCAGAAGAAGGGTCAAGCGCGTGGCGGGAGCTTTGCCATCGTCGCCTCCCGCTATAATGCGCATTATGTGGACGCCATGGTGCAAGCGGCCAAGGCGGAGTTGCAGCGCGCCTTCTCGGGGGTCCGGATCTTTCATGTGCCGGGCGCGTATGAAATCCCTCTCGTGGTCAAACGACTGGCCCGCGTCTCCCAAATGGAACCGCAATCCGCACTTTCGGCCATCATTTGTCTGGGTGTGATTTTACGCGGCGAAACGGTCCACGCGGCGCACATCGGCGAAGCGGTCAGCCGCGCGCTCATGGAGATCCAGCTCGCCCACGAAATCCCCGTCATTCACGAAGTGCTCCTTTTGGAAAACGAGGCGCAAGCGGACGCACGCTGTCTCGATCCCAAACACAACCGCGGGGCGGAAGCGGCGCAGACGGCCCTGGCCATGGCGCGGATGCTCGCGGATTTGAACACCGTCGGTTAATCGCCATCCAATCAAAGGGTTAATGCTGATGATGAGCGCTTGTGAAATTTTTCACATAATTCTTGCCGACTCCACGCAAGGTTGCTAGGTTGTGACTGGTTCTTGCGCTTCGAAAGCCAAAAAAGTATGAAAAAATTCTCGTTAGTTCTTTTGCTGGCGGTGCTTACCGGCCTGTCC
>Ga0209579_10002343_pt1 | contig 14650 bp, 12 predicted proteins | sample Coa_R1_2_FD_187152 | JGI IMG/M metagenome (GOLD analysis project Ga0209579, IMG submission 187152) | Surface soil microbial communities from Centralia Pennsylvania, which are recovering from an underground coalmine fire - Coalmine... | ecosystem: Environmental > Terrestrial > Soil >... | reverse complement strand
CGGTCGCCTAATATCCTCTTGTAACGGGATATACAGGTTTCCACTCGCGATCTCCGATGATACTTAATTTCTTGTTTCCATAGTTTTCTTCCCTCTTCTCCAAGCTCTTTGATCCGAAATAATCCAAAAAATCGACGAAGCCTAAGTTGCGCAAGAGGTCTATTACATCAGAGATGTCTTGCTCAATTGATTAGAGGGAATATCCGCCACGTAAGAAAAGACGCCATATCCTGGAAGAAGAGTGCGCAGAGCATGAATAAGGGAGATACCGGCATCGACCGGTACTTCGAAATGCGAAGCGCCCTGTACGCGATCGAGCTGATTTAAGTTATAAATGACAACGCCTGCATTGATTAGACGCTCGCATAATAACTGGAGTGTCTCGAGATTATCGTTTATCCCTTTGAGCAAGACGGATTGGCACAGAACAGGACATCCCAGTTGCTGTATTTTTTTCAAAGAAGCGAGGATCTCTTCATCGAGCTCGCGAGGATGGTTGCAATGAATGACAAAAAATGTCTGCAGCCGTGTGGAGCGCAGGATCGAGAGAAAAGAGTTATCGATGCGTTCAGGAATACCTATGGGAAAACGCGTATGGAATCGCAAGCGTTTGAGATGGGGGATTTGAGATAATTTTTGGATGAGCGCACTTAATATTTCATCGCCGAGCGAAAGAGGATCGCCGCCGCTTAAGATGACTTCTGAAAGAGAAGCATCCTCTGAGATAGCCTGTATTTCTGCGTCAAAACTCTTGTCTTCTCTTTCATAGTCAAAGTTCTGACGAAAACAAAAGCGGCAGTTCATCGCGCAGGCGCCTGTACAGACGAGCAGGGCTCTTCCATGGTATTTCTGCAATAATTTGGGAGTTTTACGGATCTGCAAATCTTGGACGGGGTCCATCGAAAAAGCAGGATCTTTATCCCATTCTTTCATCGTAGGCAAAAATTGCAGGAGCAGCGGATCCTGCCAATTCCCTTTTTCTATTTTTTTTGCAATCCGCTCTGGTAGATTGAGCGCGAAACGCGGCTCCGTAAGGATGGGGGAATGCGCATCTTTAGTGAGATGGAGATAGGCTAGAAGGCGTTTCCAGTCGGTGAAATTGCGGCGCTGGATCTGCCTCCAGTTTGACGGAGTGTGCATAATGAAAAAGGATTCTACAAAAGTAGATTATTATACCTCAGATTGTGTTTTACCCAAACAGCTTTAAGAATCACAGGTGACCGAGCATTAAAACGATTTTTTGAATTAGTTTAAGCTTAGTGTCGGGCACCCTATTTCTCATGTCGGGACACGAAGTGCTGTGTCCCGACATGAGAAATAGAGAGCACGACACAAAGCTTAACTAATTCAAAAAAATTGATTTAATGCTTAGTCACCTGAGAATCATGAGATCAGGCCGTTTTTTCCTTGAATAAATGAAATACTTCATAGCATGAGAGGGAAAATTTGTGATATAAATAAGAAAAACAGGATGGTATTTATGGAAGAGAATTCAATAGAACTTTCAAAATCTCGATCCTTAGTTTTATTTGAAAAATATATGTTGGTCATGGGAATTGTCGGCCAAATGATTTATTACATGCAGGGCATAGAGATATTTCTGAATCGCTCAGCGCAGGATGTTTCGATTATCGGATTTGGTGTGGGATTGATTGCTGTATTGAGTTGGTTGACTTATGGAGTATTGATCAAAAATCGCGTTTTGATCATCGCCAATGTTTTTGGCGTGATCGGAGCTTTATTTGTCCTAGCAGGAATTCTGATCTATCGCTGATTATTTTCGATTGGTTGTCGCGCCAACAAGGACATCAAGGAGCGGGTGTAATGGGGCATCCGATTTATTCGAAGAGGGCACACGCGTGATTTCGGCTCCTAAGAGCGAGAGTTTTTCTACTAAATGTTCATATCCTCGATCGAGGAAGTGCAATCCAGAGATATGACTGACATCGGGAGCGAGTAGGGCTGCCAGAACGTAGGCAAATCCCGCGCGCAGGTCTGGAATAACGATGTCCTTAGACATCAATGGAGTGGCTCCTTTAATGACGATGCTGTGTAGAAAATTGTGCGAGGCAAAGCGACAGGGTTTGTTCCCGAGGCATTGTGTGAAAGGCTCGATGTCCGCTCCCATGAGTTTTAACGTCTCGGTATAGCCAAAGCGGTTTTCATAAACGGTTTCATGGACGACGGAGGCGCCGTTTGCTTGTGTAAGCAATACAACAAAGGGCTGCTGCCAGTCTGTCATAAAACCAGGATGAACATCTGTCTCCACATGGATGCCGCCGCGCAATGGACCTTTATAGAAAAATTCGATACCGTCTTTCTTCACTTCAAAACCCGCATTCACTTCATGCAGTTTATTGAGGAATGAGATCATCGGCAAATGCTGAGTGCCTTCTACGAAGACTCGACCTTTCGTGCTAATGCCGGCAAGTGCTAAAGAAGCGGCTTCGATCCTATCCGTGATGACAACGTGTTCGACCTCGTTAAATTGATGCGCTTGATACACATGGATCGTACGGTCGGCCTCAATTCCAATACGTACACCAAGCTTTTGTAGAAAGAGGATCAGATCCATAATCTCCGGTTCAATCGCGGCATTACGAATGACTGTCTTACCCTTGGCGTGCACGGCTGCGAGCAGTGTGTTTTCTGTTGCACCTACAGAAGGAAACGGAAGATCGATAATGGCGCCCTTGAGTCCATGATGCGCACGGGCAAAATAAGCGCCTTCTTTTTTCATTTCACGGTATTCGATTTGTGCGCCGAGCTTTTCGAGTGCAGATAAATGGAAATCTACAGGACGCTTTCCAATTTTACATCCTCCAGCAGTGGGGACGATGATATCTTCATCCGTACGGCCTAAAAGAGAACCGATCATCAAGATCGGGATTCTATTGGAACCGGAGAAACGTTGAGGGACATAGGACGTTTTCAGATCTTTTGTCACGATCTCGAGAATGCCTTCAGTACGGTTCCATTGTACCTGGGATCCAATCTCGCGGCATAGTTCAACAGTGACATCGACCTCTGCGATATCGGGCACATTATGGAAGACTGCTTTTTTATCTGACAAAAGAGAGGCGACAAGGAGTTTAGTGATGGCGTTTTTCGCACCAGCGGCTTTGACTTTTCCTTCGAGTGGCTTTCCGCCTTTGATTTTGAGAATGTCCATAAATACTCCCGAGCGATTGCATGATGAAAAGGCGTGATTATCCCAATCGACTTAAAAAATCCGTTTTCGGCTTTACTCCCGCGAAAAAAATGCGGGGCACCAGCCACAATTCCCGATTTACAAATTGTTTGGGTATACCTAGTTCTTACCTTGAACAGATATTAATTGTAAATTGAGATTGCGGGAAAAATGCACCTTTTTACCATTTGGGAGCAAGAGTTGGGAAGGAAGATGTCCCTGTTGTGTGGGAAGATAGCTTAAAGCGATGCATTGATCTGGAAAATGTTTTTGTTGGAACTGCAGCGCTGCCCATCCCATCGTTTTACGCGCATTGATCTCGACAATAGGCTGTAATAAACGATCCGTGCTGCAGGGCATGCGATAGACCATGGCATCGCATCCCACATGCCCAAAATATCCGCATCGGCTGATGCGTTGAAGCATCTCTCTTGCATAGGATTTGTGTTCTTCTAGAAAGATGAGCGCGTCTCCAAATAAATCCGTTTCGTTTCCTACGCGATTGCTGCGATAGCGTCCCCGCTCATCGTTACAACAGAGCGTCGCGCCGACATACACAATGCCGCCCGTTTTTTCGAGGAACCATTGTGTACTAAAATCCAGTGAGCGCTCTACCCACGGTTCGGCGATCACCGCACGGTCCTGATCCCATTCACTATGCAAAAAATGCAAAACAGCATCCCAGGGCACAGTAGGATTTTTGATATGCAAATGGCCTCGGCCCGAAACGCCGAAAGCGGTTTTTAACACTTTATCCCCTTGCAGCGTCATCATCCATTTGCGGGCCTCACTTTCATTGTGCAATAGCGTAGCGCCTGGAAGAAGAGGAGAATGGGAAAAGGAAAACACCTTGGAATTCACCTCTTTGACGACATCCCAGTCAGGCATTGCATAAGAAATGCCATGCGCTTTGGCCCATTGAGCGATCAGACGCGAAGCTCCCCAGCTCTCAATTTTTAGATGAGGGGATGATGGGATATTGTGGGAAAAGATAGGTACTGGATGAAGTCCGTATTGCTGTATGTTTTCCCAATAAGATTCCGGGGGAAGATCGGATACAAAAAGCACATCTGCTTGATCTGCGTAGAGCAATGGCAGAAACTGCAGCTGAAGAAAAACGGGATGCTGATGGAAAGCGGCGTAAGGAGAACTCTTCGGAGAAGCGGAGAGTTCCCATTCGAAAAATGTATTGGCGATATGCAAGGTCTGCATGATTTTTGTAAAAAAAATAGAGAAAATGTAAAACTAGGGAATAGAATATATTCTATTTCTTTTAATTCAAGGCGCAAATTATGAAAAAAAAAATACGCATCGGTATTCTATGCGGTGGAAAATCTGCCGAACACGAAGTGTCTTTGACCTCTGCTAAAAGCGTGATCGAAGCGCTGGATAAGGAAAAATACGACATACATATCATCGGTATTGATAAAAGCGGCGCGTGGCACCTGAGAGATAGTGCGCAATTCCTCACACATGCCGAAGATCCCAAGCTCATTCATCTCAGCGGGGAGAAGAAAACCGTGGCGCTGATCCCTCGCGATGAGCGTAAGGAGATCGTAAGTTACGCGCACAATCAGTTTGGCCCAGCGCTTGGACTTGATGTCATTTTTCCGATCCTGCATGGAACCTATGGAGAAGATGGGACAGTGCAAGGTCTGCTTAAACTGGCGCAAGTGCCTTTTGTCGGAGCTGGTGTTTTAGGTTCTGCAATTGGAATGGATAAAGATGTGATGAAACGCCTATTGCAGCAAGCGAGCATTCCTATCGCGCGATTTGTAACAGTGCATAGCCATCATAAGGACAGAGTGTCTTTTCAAGAAATCTGTGCAAATCTAGGTCTTCCCTTTTTCATTAAGCCCGCAAACCTGGGCTCATCGGTTGGCATTTCCAAAGTGAAATCGGAAGAAGAGTTTTTACCGGCATTGGACAAAGCTTTTCAATTCGATCGCAAGGTCATCCTAGAAGAATTTATCCAGGGCCGTGAAATCGAATGCTCTGTGTTGGGCAATGAATATCCTTTAGCCTCTTTGCCCGGCGAGTTGATCCCGACGCATGAATTTTATTCCTACGAGGCAAAATATGTAGATCCAGAGGGCGCCCACTTTAAAATTCCTGCAGAGCTGCCAGAAGAAATTATTTTATCTATACAAAAGATGGCAGTAGAGGCTTTTCAGACGCTCTGCTGTGAAGGGATGGCGCGCGTGGATTTTTTTCTTAAGGAAAAGGGAGAATTGTTTATCAACGAGATCAACACGATCCCAGGATTTACAAAAATCAGTATGTATCCCAAGTTATGGGAAGTTTCTGGCATGCCTTATTCAGAACTCTTGGATCGTTTAATCCAGCTCGCTGTCGATCGATTTGAAAAAGAAAAAAAAGTACAGACCGTTTATTGCTGATAATAGACCTCTTTCGAATCCAATGTTCTGTCGATTTTCTGGATTATTTTGGCCGCTTTTCGATTCCAATTGCAGGGATAATATACGAAGTTTGATATTAACCCTGCAATTGGAAGTCGAAAATCGGCTCAAAAGAACCAGAAAATCGACAGAACATTGGTTTCGAAAGAGGTCTAATGATAAAAATGACAGTTTGTGATTTTTTCTAGGGATTTAAAAATATGACAGAGCATAGCAATTTTCCCATGGTCCGTGTTGGAATAGGACAAGATAGCCATCGTTTTTTACCAGTTGATTCTGCAAAGCCTTGTATTGTCGCTGGGTTGATTTTTGAAGATTGTCCCGGCTTGGCCGCCGACTCAGACGGCGACGTGGTCTTTCATGCAATTTGCAACGCCATTTCTTCCGTATCGGGCATCCCTATTCTGGGAGGCGTGGCCATCGATCTATGTCATAAAGATGGGATTACCGATAGCCAGGTCTACTTGGAAAAAGCTCTCGAATCGCTTAAGACGCAAAAAATCCAACATGTGGCCTTGACCATAGAAGGCAAACGCCCTCGCTTTCAAAAAAAGGTGGATGAAATGCGGCGCAATATTGCGCGCGTGATGCACCTGCGATTCGATCAGGTCGGACTTACAGTCACATCAGGCGATGGTTTAACGGATTTTGGATGCGGCGAAGGGCTGCAATGCTTTTGCATTGTGACCGCTACCTCCTAGTGGTCTTTCCTCTGATCCTTACTTCGTCCCAACAAGCATATGAATCTGCAATTTGTAAAGGTAGAATTTTTTTCTACATATAGCTATGCTAATCGTTTAAACGAAAACGATTGGTCAAAGAAAAGGAAGATGGACGTTATCCCTACAGGCAGTTCCTTGTTACTTTATCAAACAGAGGATGGTCAAACCAAGATCGAAGTGCGTCTTCAAGATGAGACTGTTTGGCTGAATCAAGCACAGTTGTGTGAATTATTCGACAAAGACAAACGCACCATTTCTGAGCACATCCAAAATATTTTTAGAGAAAACGAATTAATTGAAGGATCAGTTATCCGGAAATTCCGGACAACTGCCTCTGATGGCAAAAACTATCAGGTAACGTACTACAACTTAGATGTGATCATCTCAGTAGGTTATAGAGTCAGTTCGCACAGAGGCACCCAATTCCGTATCTGGGCCACCAACAGATTGAAGGAGTATTTGATTAAAGGTTTTACCCTTGATGACGAACGACTTAAACGAGGAGGTGGGGGGGATTATTTTAATGAACTTTTGGCCCGAATCCGAGATATCCGATCTTCCGAAAAGATCTTTTGGCGTAAAGTTCTCGACATCTACGCCACAAGCATTGACTATGACCCTAAAACAGAGGATTCAAAGCAGTTTTTTTCAGTCGTGCAAAACAAGATGCACTGGGCAGCTCATGGTCATACTGCCGCTGAAATCATTTATTCCCGGGCAAATGCTGAAAAAACAAACATGGGCCTCATCTCGTGGTCAGGTAAAAAACCGCGAAAGACAGATGCTGAAATTGCAAAAAACTACCTTAACGAAGAAGAGCTGAAAGTTCTTAACCTAATCGTATCCCTCTACTTGGATTTCGCTGAATTGCAAGCGTTAAGCCGCAACCCCATGTATATGAAAGATTGGATTGCAAAACTTGATGATTTTTTAAGGATGGCTTCTCGCGATATTCTCTCCCATGCTGGGAAAATTAGCCATGAAGAAGCTCTTGATAAAGCAAGAATTGAATATTTCAAATATCAGCAGCAAATGCTTGACGCTCCGTCTCTGGTAGAACGACATTTTCTTGAGACTATTAAAGAATTTGAGAAAGTTGCTTCGATCAAAGCTTCAATAGAAACGGCTAATATGGAAGAATAAATAATTCGAGTGCTGTTTATAAAGTCATTCTAAAAGCCACTTTTGATAAACAAAAAGAACACTAGTACACATCGGCGAGATAGCGCTTATTGGCGCGTAGAGACTTGATATAAGCCTTTGCAGAGTCTGCGCTCATGGCTCCCTGTTCCTGAACGATCGCATGTAGCATTGCATCGACGTCTTTTGCCATGCGATTGGCGTCTCCGCAAACATAAAAGGAGGCGCCCTCTTCCAGCCAAGCGAAGAGTTCTTGAGCAGAATCGCGCATCATGTGCTGGACGTATATTTTATGTTCTTGGTCTCGCGAAAAAGCCACATGGAGTTTGAGAGTGCCGCGAGCGGACAGATCTTCCCAAAAATCACGATAATAATAATCTGATAGGCGATGCCTATCTCCGAAAAAGAGCCAGTTTTTTCCTTTAGCTTGGCGATGGATGCGTTCTTGCATAAAGGCCCGAAAAGGCGCAACGCCTGTTCCAGGGCCTACCATAATGATCGGTGCATGATCATCTGTTGGTAGTGTAAAATGATGCGCAGGCTGGACATACACGGGAACAGGAGTATTATTTTCTTCTGCGAGATGGCATAAAAAACGGCTTGCAACCCCGTAGCGCATTTGAGCGCGATGGCTGTATACAGTGAGGGCAACGGTCAAGTGCACTTCGCGAGGTGCCAAAGAAGGAGACGAGGCTACAGAGTAAAAGCGGGGGAGCAGCGGGCTGAATTGGGCGCAAAGCTCTTGAAGAGGAACACGAGCTTCCGGATAGTGGCGCAAAAAATCGACGACCTCGTGGCTGCCAATATATTGCGTAAGCTGGGATTTGTTTTCGGGCTGCAAAAGAGTATGGAGCTCGGATTTTTTTTGAATGGGCAGGGCTTCTGCATAGAGCTTCAAAAAGCCCGAGGTTAACCGCACGAGATTGGCTTTATGGCTTAAGAAATGCCGTATGCTCATCGATTCTTGAGAACGCGGTTCGATGATGATCTCGTCTCCCTGTGCGTGCATTGCTGAGAGAAGATACTCGATATCGCTGGGATCATTTTGCGGAAAAATACCTATGGAATCGCCTACCTTGAATGAAAAAGACGTGTTCTGCAGATCAAGAGAAACATGATAAACTTGTTTGGTCGAGCTGGAGTGCGTAAGGGCATAACGCTGCTTGATTACCACGGTAGCGGGATTCTTGCGATCCGATCCGGGAGCTTTTTTTTCTTCTGATTCTGAAATAATCATAGACAAGTGTTATAAAAAAAAGTTAAAAGAAAGTCCAAACACAAAATCTGACGGAGCGCGGTATAAGTAAAGCCATGCATTTTTGTTCTCTATTCGGATTAATCGCTATTTTGTTACTTTTCCTTTCAGGATGCGTCAATTCTGCTTATCATCCTACTTATATTATTTCCGATAAAAGCCACGAAGAAAAATCCGATTCGAGCGAAGGAAGCCGTTAAATATTTTAACAGGTTCCCTCTTATAAGGCGAACAGATTAAAGGTTAATAATTAAATGTTTTTTATAAAAGCAAAACAAAATTTAAATTAAGATATGACGAGGCCAAGTTCCTGGCAATTTCTCGCAGCCCAGCCTTTGTTCAGCGCATCCATTTTTTTATTCGAAATGCCGCCTAGCAACTCAATGGCTTGTAAAAGCCGCGCACGCGTGCGGTCTTTACCTAAAAAGTCTACTGCTTCAAATAGAGGAGGACCATGTCTTTTACCGGTCAAAGAGATGTAAAGAACGGGAATGATAACTTTTTTGTGATGGGCCCCGAAGATCTCAGCGACCTCGTGAGAAGCTTTTTCAATCCCTTCGCGTTTCCAGTTTTCACGCGCATCCATATCCCAGATCAGCGCTTGAATCATCATGGCGACCCTTTCTTTAGATTGTCCTGAAGGACAGAGTTCCTCAGGAGTATAGTGGAGATGGTTGACGAAGAGAAAGCCGCATAATTCCATAAATTCGCCAAATGTCTTGATGCGCGTATGGCATAAAGGCATCAGCTGCTGCATGAATGCGTCGTTGAAAGACCAATCCTTGATTCTCTGCCAAAGCTGATCTTGCGGCACATTATTGATGAGATATTGCTGATTGATCCAATCAAGTTTGAGGATATCAAAAAAAGCGCCTGAAACACCGATGCGCTTGGGGTCAAATTCGCGGATGATCTCTTCTAGAGAATAAAGCTCTTTATCATGAGGCATGCTATATCCCATGAGCGTTAAAAAATTGCAAAAGGCTTCTGGGAGATATCCGCTGTCGCGGTAATAGAAAATCGATGTGGGATTGCGTCGCTTGGATAGTTTTTTGCCATCTTTTCCTAAAAGAAGCGGAACGTGCATGTAGGCAGGGGGTTGCCATCCAAAACTTTCATAGAGCAGCAAGTGCTTAGGCGTAGAACTGATCCACTCGTCTCCTCGAATGACATGGGAAATTTGCATCAAATGATCGTCGATGACATTAGCGAGGTGGTAAGTGGGGAAACCATCTGATTTGAGAAGGACCTGGTCATCGATGTCCGCCCAGGGATAAGTGATGCGCCCTTTGATCCCATCTTCATAGACGCATTCTCCCGTAAGGGGAACTTTTAAACGGATGACAAACGGCTGTCCGGCATTTTCGCGTTCTGCGACCTCTTGGGGGCTTAAATTGCGATATCTGCGGTCATATCCTACGCGCTGGCCCAGCTTTGCGGCCATCTCCCGCATTTCAGAGAGTTCTTCTGCCGTGGCAAAGCATTTGTACGCCTTATTTTGATCGAGAAGCTGCTGACAATAGGTGCGATATATTTCCGTTCTTTCGGATTGGCGATAGGGACCGAAAGATCCACCGATATCAGGTCCTTCGTCCCACGTGATATTAGCCCATTTCAAGGCTTCAAAAATGTTCTTTTCATACTCGGGACGGGAGCGGGTGCGATCGGTATCTTCGATGCGAAGGATGAATTTTCCGTTATGATGGCGTGCGAATATCAAATTGAGAAGAGCGATATACGCCGTACCAACATGGGGATCACCTGTTGGGGAAGGGGCAATTCTTACGCGTACTGTATTCATGAAAAATTTTTGCAACTATAATGTCAAATGACACAAGAACAAAAGGTTAACACATTGCAGCTTTTTCAAGAAGCAGATATTGCTCATAACACAGGGGTCATAACATGTTTTACGTTAACAGCTGCTTAGGCCGCTTTTTGGGGCTGTCCTTGTTCGAGGAAGAGAATTAAATCTTTCATGATATTGATGGTCTCGTTGAGTTGGAGGTCAGTTTGACCGAACATCTCTACTGGATCAAAAGCAGGTTCCTTCTTCGCAATCTCTTTAAGAAAATTTTGGTAGTTTTTATTTAAACCAATTCTTTCCTGAGAATTTTTTTTGAGGGGTTCTGCGTAAAGTTGATAATTGGTTTGAACGGGCTGAAGGTCTTTTTTATACAGGCGTTCAAATTGACCGCGATGCATGGCTGGAACATCAGCGAGGTTATCTTCAAAACTAGGATGAATCTGATCTGTTTCAAGCGGGAATTTGGAATGCTTTTCGCCAATTTCCATCTCAGAAAATACCCCGGGGACAACGATATCCGATTTGACACCGATAAGTTGAGGGCTTTTTCCGGATACTGTATAATATCTCCCTCGCGTCACCTTATATTCTCCTTTGGGATTCACTTTTCCAAAATTAGACGACTCTAAAGTAAAGGATTGGAATGTTCCCTTACCAAAAGTTTCCGCATCTCCAATGACAAAAGCACGTCCATAATCTTGCAGTGTCTGCGCGACGATTTCCGCTGCTGATGCGCTCAAGCGATTTGTCAATACGATAAGGGGACCATCCCATGTTTTTCTCGCTTCGAGATTTCTTAAGTGTTGAATTTGACCCGTATTGTCTTTGACAGAGACTACTACACCTTTGGAAATAAAAAGACCGGTGACAGTGACTGCCTGTGGAAGGAGTCCTCCTGCATTATTTCTCAAGTCTAGAATGATCCCTTTCAAATTGTGCTCTTGTTTCAAGGAGTCAATCGCTTGGGCCAGATCTGAGGAGGAGGAGTTTTTAGAGTCTTGATAAAAAGAAAACAGATGTAAAATGCCAATGATTCCATCCCCATAAGGCTCAAATGTTGTCTCGATCCGCGATTCTTTTAAAACGACCTCTCCGCGCACAATCTCAAAATCATATTTTTCTTCTTTATTTTGACCGGATTCCGCATCTTTGATATCTCTTAAGACAGTGAGAATAATCGCTGAGCCTTGAGGACCGCGTATAAGCTCAACCGCTTCAGTGATCTCCATTCCCACAACTGGTTCATGATCCACAGCGATGATCTTATCACCGACTTTTAGCTTGTTGCCTAAACTCGCCGGGCCACCCTCTACAATGCGAACGATGGAAAAACCGTTTAAATCATCCCTGAGCTGCGCACCGATTCCAAATAGACGTTGCTGCACTTGAATCATGAACTGATTAGCTTCAGAGGGGGTGAAATACATCGTCTGAGAATCTAGTGCTGCACTCGTAGCTTTCAAAATATAGGAGAGAATGATTTGTTCGCGTTCTTTTGCGGAAGAGCCGAGCAATTCGCCCTCGCGGTTTAAGCGCCTTTTGTGAATCCTTTGAATAAATTGCGATTTTGTTTCAGGGTCGATCTTATCGGCCGTTTGTAATTGAAGCGCTTTAATATGCAAGATCCGCTCTGTCAGCTCCTCTTTGCTTTGAGTCCATTTTATATCTTTTAATTCAATAGGTTTTATATCCTTGGGCAATTCACTAATTTCGATTTCTTTTTCCAATTCATTGCGCCGTACAATGGCGTCGACCATTTTTGAGTGTATGGACTCAAATGTCGAAAAGTCTTCTTTACGATATCCTTCGAGAGTAGCACGAACCAATTCTTGATCCGGTTGAAGCCATTTTTGAATGTCTGTTTCCAAAAAATAAGTTTTTGTGGGATCAAGTTCTTCGATAAAATTCTGGACAGCCCTTATAACAAGCTCTTCATTGAGTTGCTGATGGCTAACGTGGGCTTTAAGGATCTCTTCAATTTTAATTCGAGTATCTTTATGTGTGAGCTGAGGGGGTTTACCCTCGAGTTGAAAGGAAAGAAATAAAAATAAACCAATAACAAAAAAACTAAATGCTAATCGCTTCATGAAGTAGCCCCCATGCTCATCCATTTCGTAGCTTAAAGCATATCAAAGCTTTAAGGCCAGCCCAAAATTTTATCCCTATATGGTTAATTTTATAATTACCATCAATAATGTTTAAAAAACAACGTATATGGTTGATTTCAATTCATTTATATGCCATAATTAATATTCAAAACGAACGTTAGAATGGTTTTAATTTAAAAACCAAGAAAAAATGAGCAGTGATTTAATAACCCCTTGAAAGGAAGTGATTTCTAAAATTGTTAGCGTATCGTTCGTGTAAAGTTTTGTGGAAGAATGGAGGAAAATATGGAAGAAGATAAGAAAATATGCCAGGGAGAATCACACCCGGCATCTTTTAATAAAAAAGTGGTTTCAATTACAGAAGCTGCCAAAATTAATAATGTCACTAGACAAGCGATCTATGTTGCTATTAAGCAAAAAAAACTCAAGGCTTATAAAGATGCAACACGGTGGACGATCGATCTAGAAGACCTCGAGAACTATCGCAAAAGCAAATATTCTCGTACAAAATCTATGTTCAATGGAGAACTGCTTTTTGATAATCATAAAGGCTATTATTCCGTTAACCAGGTCGCAAAAATGCTGAATGTTCCAGCGCAAAAGATCTATTACGCAACGCGCGTTGGCCTAATGAAAGCGCATCGTAAGGGAGCTGCTTGGGTCATTCACGTAGAAGACATAAAGTTATATCAGCAGAATTATTTAAGCAAAAAAAGCCAAGACGGAATAGAAGCTGTTTAATTTTATTAAGAAAACTAAAGTTTCTTAAGTTATTCATTTAAAGCAATTTAAGACCATCGATGTCTATGTTGGACCGATGGTTTTATTTTGTCCTATTTTCTTGACGCAAGTTCATTATTTTCAATAACTTGATCTAATAAGGTTTTTTATAAAAACTTTATAATCAGATTCTTAAAAAATTAAAATTAATGTTTACACATGTTTTTTTCGTTGTATTTAAAAATTTGATTTAATATAATTTAAATATATAACGAACAGAATTATAATAAAATATTAATAAATGCTAAAAAGTTTACTGGTAAATAGCTTGAATAAATTGAATAGAATTCGTTTACGTAGTATGTTGCTGTCGAATGACTTAAAGTTGCGCAAATCGCTTTTAAAGAAAATTTTACTACTTTTGAGTAAATAATTTTTACTATGTTTAAACATTGTTCTATTTTAAATCTTTAACAAAAATTTATTACGGTTATTTATAATTAAATACTTTTTAGACAAGCAGGAGATAAAAATTTATGAATGATGTACTTGCGCAGGCAGGAGATCGGGAGAAAAAGTTCGTTACTCTCTCCGAGGCTGCAAAAATTAACAATGTGACGAGGCAGGCCATTTATGTGGCCATTAAACAGAAAAAGCTAAGAGCATATAAAAATCCTACGCGATGGATTATCGACCTCGATGATCTAGAAGAATATAGAAAAATGAAATATTCCCGGACAAAATCGGTCCATAACGGGGAGCTTTTATATGACAATGGAAAAGGATTTTATTCTATTCAGCAGGCATCGAAAATGCTCAATATTCCTTATCAAAAGGTCTATTATGCAACGCGGATTGGCCTGATGAAAGCAGTCCGGAAGGGTTCTGCATGGGTCATTCATATCGATGATATTAAGAACTACCAAAAGACCTATTTAAACAGGCTCATTTCCAACTTAGATACGGAAGTAGCATCTTGTTAATCTCTCAGCTAAGCATTCGTTGGGCGACTTTTATCTCCAGGTGGCTAGACGAATGATTAGCTAAGGAACGTACCTTGGTATGCTCTCTTTTATCCTAACAATTTAATAAATCAGTTTTCGTGGCGATTTTAGCAGTATTTCTGCTATCCTTGAATATACACAACGTGTCTGAAAAATTGGTTTTTGACTGCGTCGGCTTTTTCTCAAAATTCTCATCTTCACTCGCGCCTTGTGCACGCACAATGGTCGCTCGTTCCAGATCAGAATTTTGAGAAGCCTTCTTGTCAAATTCCCAATTTTTCAGA
>Ga0209579_10002342_pt1 | contig 14651 bp, 13 predicted proteins | sample Coa_R1_2_FD_187152 | JGI IMG/M metagenome (GOLD analysis project Ga0209579, IMG submission 187152) | Surface soil microbial communities from Centralia Pennsylvania, which are recovering from an underground coalmine fire - Coalmine... | ecosystem: Environmental > Terrestrial > Soil >... | reverse complement strand
TCACCTCGGAGAACAAGCCCGAATGGATGATCCTCGAGGCCGTGCCGGTCATCCCGCCGGAGCTTCGCCCCATGGTGCAGCTCGACGGCGGCCGGTTCGCGACGTCGGACCTGAACGACCTGTACCGGCGGGTGATCAACCGGAACAACCGCCTCAAGCGTCTGCTCGACCTCGGCGCGCCCGAGATCATCGTCAACAACGAGAAGCGCATGCTGCAGGAGGCCGTCGACGCACTGTTCGACAACGGCCGCCGCGGCCGCGCCGTGACCGGGCCGGGCAACCGTCCGCTCAAGTCGCTCTCCGACATGCTCAAGGGCAAGCAGGGCCGGTTCCGCCAGAACCTGCTCGGCAAGCGCGTCGACTACTCGGGGCGCTCGGTCATCGTGGCGGGCCCGTCGCTCAAGCTCTACCAGTGCGGGCTGCCAAAGCTGATGGCGCTCGAGCTCTTCAAGCCGTTCATCATGAGCCGGCTCGTCGAGCGGAAGATCGTCCAGAACATCAAGGCGGCCAAGCGGCACGTCGATCAGACACAGGCCGAGGTCTGGGACATCCTCGAGGAGGTCATCCAGGAGCACCCGGTGCTGCTCAACCGCGCACCGACGCTCCACCGCCTCGGCATCCAGGCGTTCGAGCCGATCCTCGTCGAAGGCAAGGCGATCCAGGTGCATCCGCTCGTGTGCCATGCGTTCAACGCCGACTTCGACGGCGACCAGATGGCGGTCCACGTGCCGCTGTCGGCCGAGGCGCAGGCGGAGGCGCGGATCCTGATGCTGTCGGCGAACAACATCCTGTCGCCGGCCTCGGGCCGCGCGCTCGCGACGCCGACGCAGGACATGGTGCTCGGGTCGTACTACCTCACCTACTCGGACGTGAACTTCGACGAGCTGTCCGCCGAGACGATGGACCCCCGGCCAAAGCGCTTCCGCGCCGAGGAGGAGGTCGAGTTCGCGATCGACGCGAAGCAGATCAGCCTTCAGCAGCCGATCGAGTACCTGTGGGAGGACGAGCTCGTGCTCACCACCGCGGGCCGCGTGATCTTCAACGCGGAGATCGACCGGGCGCTGCGCGAGGCGGTCGGGCCGCTCGAGGGCGAGTTCACCCAATACCACGACTACATCAACAACACGCTCTCGAAGAAGACGCTCGACGACTTCATCTCGACCCTGGTCGACGAGTACGGCGCGCACACCGTGTCGTCGGTGCTCGACACGATCAAGGAGCTCGGCTTCCGCTACGCCACGCAGGCGGGCGTGACGATCTCGAAGAACGACGTCGTCATCCCGCCGACGAAGGAGGCGCTCCTCGCCGAGTACGAGGAGCGCGTCGGCAAGGTCGAGCAGGCGTACGAACACGGGCTCATCACCGAGTCCGAGCGGCACGAGTCGATCGTGAACATCTGGACGGAGGCGACCGACACGGTCTCCGACGCGATGCTCGCGAACCTCGACGAGCTGAACCCGCTGTTCATGATGGCCAACTCCGGCGCCCGCGGCTCGTTCGCGCAGCTCCGGCAGCTGGCCGGCATGCGCGGCCTGATGGCGAATCCGAAGGGCGAGATCATCGAGCGTCCGATCAAGGCGAACTTCATGGAGGGCCTGTCGGTGCTCGAGTACTTCATCTCGACGCACGGTGCCCGCAAGGGCCTCGCCGACACGGCGCTCCGCACCGCCGACTCGGGTTACCTGACGCGGCGTCTCGTCGACGTCTCGCAGGACGTGATCATTCGCGAGCTCGACTGCAAGTCGAAGGAGTACGTCGAGCTGCCGCTCTTCACGGCGGACGGCCTGAACAAGAGCGTCACCGCGCGCATCCTCGCCGAGGACGTGCACAAGCCGCTCGCGTCGGGCAAGCCCGGCAAGACGGTCATCGCCGAGCGCGGCGAGGAGATCACCATGCCGCGCCTGCGCGAGATCGTCGAGGAGCTCGGCGACGCCGCCGAGGCCTTCGTCGTGCCGGTTCGGTCGGTGCTCAAGTGCAAGGCGGAGACGGGTGTGTGCCAGGCGTGCTACGGCACGTTCCTCGCCACCGGCGAGATGTCGGAGATCGGCGACGCGGTCGGCATCATCGCCGCGCAGTCGATCGGCGAGCCGGGCACCCAGCTGACGATGCGGACGTTCCACACCGGCGGTGTCGCCGGCGCGGATATCACGCACGGCCTCCCGCGCGTTGTCGAGATCTTCGAGGCACGGAACCCGAAGGGTGCCGCGCAGCTCGCCGAGATCGAGGGCACGATCGCCATCGAGGAGACCGAGCGGCAGCTGAAGATCACCATCGTCGCCGACAGCGGTAACGAGGAGGACGACCGTTCGTACACCGTCCCGCGCCGCACGCGGCTGCTCGTCGCACAGGGCGAGCGGGTCGAGGCCGGCGACGCGCTGCACGAGGGCTCGATCAGCCCCGCCGACCTCCTGCGCCTGAAGGGCTACACCGCGACCGAGCTGTACCTCGTCGGCGAGGTGCAGAAGGTCTACAAGTCGCAGGGCGTCGACATCCACGACAAGCACATCGAGCTGATCGTCCGGCAGATGCTGAAGAAGGTGCGCGTCGAGAACAACGGCGACACCGATCTGCTCCCGGGGCAGCTCGTGGACAAGGTCGTGCTCGAGCGTGAGAACACGCGCGTCAAGAAGGAGAAGAAGGAGCAGGCGACGTCGGAGCCGCTGATCCTCGGGATCACGAAGGCGTCGCTCGCGACCGAGTCCTTCCTCTCGGCGGCGTCGTTCCAGGAGACGACGAAGGTGCTGACCGACGCCTCGATCGAGGGCAAGGTCGACCGGCTGCTCGGCCTGAAGGAGAACGTCATCATCGGCAAGCTGATCCCGGCGGCAACCGGCCTCAAGCGGTACCGCACGATCGAGATCGGCCCGTCCGACGCCGTTCCCGTCAGCGCGTACACGCGGCCGCAGACCGAGGAGCACCTGCTCGCGGCGCTCGAGGAGATCGGCTCCGACGGCGGAGACAGCCTCGTGGGTCTCGATCTCGACTTCGGCGGCGAGCCCGGCGGCAACGGCGGCCCCTCGCACCCGGAGATCGAGGCGGAGGAGATCCCCGAGATCGAGTCGCCGCTCGACGAGGGCTAAATCCCCTGTAAATCCGATCAAAGACGGGCCGCCTCCGGGCGGCCCGTCTGGTATCAAGGGTCGGGGTCGTGAAGCGTTTCCTTCTCATCGCGCTGCTCGCCGCGGCGTGGCCGGCGGCCGCGCACGCCGCCGCGCCGCCGGCGTACGCCGGGCAGTGCGGCGTGCCGGACACGCAGCCCGTCTGGGCCGAGTTCGGCTGGCAGAACCCGCAGTTCAACGCCATCCTCGGCAAGCAGGGGATCGTCGTCGGCGTCGGCAGCGGCAACTACGGCGCGCAGATGCGCGCCACCGGTGCGGCGACCGTCTACTTCGACCTGAACTTCAAGAACCGCGTGGGCACGACGACAGCGCCGGCGAACCCGTCGCTCATCCCCGCGCGCGTCCAGAGCTTCTTCACGTACGCGCAGCAACAGACCGGCTGCACGGACCCGGTGATCGCGCTCAACGAGCTGTCCGGCCCGGGTCTCGTCACGCCATGGTCCGACAACAACGCGCAGTACCGCGCCGACGTGCTCGCGTTCGTGCAGGGGCTCGCCGCCGACGGCGCGCATCCCGTCCTCCTGCTGCCGGCGCAGCCGTACACCGGCGGCGACGCGGGCATGTGGTGGCAACAGGTCTCGCAGTCCGCCGAGCTCGTGCGCGAGGTCTACGTCGGCGCGCCCGCGACGTGGAAGCTCGGGCCCGTGCTCGGCAACCGCAACCTGCGCGCCGCGTACCGCCAGGCGATCGCCGACTTCACCTCCATCGGCATTCCGGCGAGCAAGCTCGGGCTGATGATCAGCTTCGCGACGACGAACGCTTCGGCGGCCGCAACGAGCTGCAGCCGGCGACCGCCTGGTACCAGGTGGCGAAGTGGCAGTCGCTCGCCGCGCAGCAGGTCGCCGCGGAGACCGGGATCGCGTCGGTCTGGTCGTGGGGGTGGGGGGAGTGGAACCCCGCCGAGCAGGACCCGGACAAGCCGTTCGCGATGTGCGCGTGGCTGTGGGCGCGCTCGCCGACGCTGTGCGACGCGCCGGAGGCGATCCCCGGCTTCGACGTGTCGCGGACCGAGGGTCAGCTGAGCGTGCTCCCGGCCGGAGCGCAGTGCCTTGTCGGAAAGCAGGTTCTGTCGAACGGCGACATCGCGCAGCTGCAGGCGGTCACGGGCGACCCGCAGACCGCATACAGCGCGCTGTACGAGCGGCTGGTCGAGAGCGCGGCGTATCCCGTCTCGCCCACGGCCGTGCTCGCGGCCGAGAAGGCGGTGATCCGGCAGGAGTTCCGCGGCAGCCGGTCGCTGTACATCGCCGCGCTGTCGAAGGCGCACGCGACCGTCACGGTCGCGCGCGCCATCCTCGCCGACCAGCTGCGCCGGGCCGAGGTCGAGCGGTACCTCCCGGCCGCGACGCCGTCGGCCTCCCAGGTGCAGACGTTCTACGCGTCCTATCCCGACCTGCAGGTGCGCCTCGTGCAGGCGAAGCCCTCGCCGGCGTGGCTCGGACGGACGGGGAAGGGCCTCGCGCTCGCCGAGGTCGCGCCCGACCGCCTGTTCACGATCACCACCGGCACCTCGGCGAGCGTGCTGACGAGCACGGGCACGTACTCGGTGAAGGCGCTGCAGGACGCGGCGCCGCTCGGCGCAGTCCCGCTCGGCCAGGCGCGCCCCGCCATCGCCGCCGCGTTGAAGGCGTTCGCGCAGGGCGCTGCGTTCGAGACGTGGACGGTGGCGAAGCAGCGCGGTGCGCTGGCGACGGTCACGTGCGCGAAGGACGACCTGCCGCAGCCCGCTGCGATCGACCTGACGCAGTATCTGCCGTTTCTGCGTCTCGGTTAGACGTGGCTCGGCGGTTCCCCGCGACAGGACGGGGACACTCCCCCTCGAGAAAGTGTCACGTTGACGGATCCGTGTAGGGGAGTGTCCCCGGGCCGTGCTCGCTAGGACGCGGCCGCGGCGGACCGGCCTTGTTGACGGATTCGTGTGGGGGAGTGTCCCCGGCCGTGCTCGCCGGCCGTGCTCGCTAGGACGCGGCCGCTGCGGACCGGCCTTTGCCGGCTTGCTTGGCCGAATAGAGCGCGCGGTCTGCGCGCTCGAACAGCGTCACCGCGTCGTCCTCGGGCCGCAGCTCGGCGAGGCCGGCGGAGAGGTGCAGGCGGCCCGCCTGCCCGAGGGCGCGCGTCGACATCACCGTCTGGATGCGGTTGAAGAGCTGCTCGGCGTCGTCGAGCGTCGACTCCGGCATGATCACCGCGAACTCGTCGCCGCCGACACGGCACGGGACGTCGGCGGTCCGGACGACCGCGCGCATGCGCGCGGACGCCTCGGCGAGCACCGCGTCGCCGGCGAGGTGGCCGATCCGGTCGTTGACCTCCTTGAAGTCGTCCAGGTCGAACACGATGAGCGCGAGCTTGCGCGCGTACCGATGCGCGCGCACCGCCTCCCGCGCGAGCGTCTCGTGGAAGTAGCGGCGGTTGTGGAGCTCCGTCAGCGCGTCGAGGTCGGCGAGCTGGCGCGCCTCGCGGAACCGGCGCGCGTTCTCGATCGCCGGCGCCGTGCGGTGGGCGATCTCTTCGAGCCGGAGGAGCTCCCGATCCTCGAAACGATGGCCGTGCACTCGGCTGAGCGCGATGAGCGTGCCCAACTGCGCGCCGTCGTCCGACAGAGGAACGGCAATCCCAGCCTGGATGCGCGACCCGTTGTCCGCCTCCTCGTCCGCTCCGGAATAGCGGTACGCGAGCTCGACGGCACGGAGATCGCGCCGTCCCGGCGGTATGGCCGAGGACTGGCGGACGGCCTCCTCGTCGGTGATCCCGAGCGCTGCGATGGCCGTCGGCGCGTCGGGCCCGTCCACTCGGACGAGCGCGGCATCGACGCCGGACAACGCTGCTGCCAAATCGAGCGCCCGCTGAAGGACTTCGTCGAGGTCGATGCTGGCTCCGATCTCGCCTAGAAGTCGGCTGCGGCGGGCTTCCTCCTCCGCGCGCTCGACGGCCCCACCAAGCTCGGCGGCCAGGCCGTCAAGGCGGTGCTCCACCTCGGCGACCCGCCCGGATGACTGGTGAAGCCGAAACCAGAGAACCCCGACGAGCGCGAGAAGCAGGACGCCGAGCGCCGAAATTGCCGCAGTAGAAGCGTGACTCACGGGAGCGCGGAGACTCTAGACTCCGCCGCCACCCATCGCTACCGCTCAAAAGGCGGATCTTTCGGCGGGTTTGACGGTTTCATGCGGCCTCCGCTACCATTCTGCGGGCCGGTTGGCAGGGGCCTCCGCCCCAGCCGACCGTCTCTTTGTGAAGGGACTGAAGCAAAGGACTCATGCCGACTGTCAATCAACTCGTGCGCAAGGGTCGCAAGGCGACCAAGGCGAAGACCAAGGCCCCGGCCTTGGCCGGCTCCCCGCAGAAGCGGGGCGTCTGCACACGCGTGTACACGACCACCCCGCGTAAGCCGAACTCGGCCCTGCGGAAGGTCGCCCGCGTCCGGTTGACGAACGGCCAGGAAGTCGGTGCTTACATCCCAGGCGAGGGTCACAACCTCCAGGAGCACTCCGTGGTCCTGATCCGCGGCGGCCGCACGGCCGACCTGCCGGGCTTCCGGTACAAGATCATCCGGGCGGCGCTCGACACCTCCGGTGTCTCCGACCGCAAGCAGGCGCGCTCCCGGTACGGCGCCAAGCGAGGGTCGTAATGCCGCGCCGTGCCGAGGTCCAGGTCCGTCCCGTGTCGGCGGACAGCGTCTACGGGTCCCAGCTCGTGACGCAGGTCATCAACAAGGTCATGCTCGACGGCAAGAAGTCGATCGCCGAGGACATCGTCTACACGGCCCTCGAGACCGTCGGGACGAAGACCGGCCGCCCGCCGGTGGAGGTCCTCGAGCAGGCCGTCAAGACGGTCACCCCCGTCCTGGAGGTGCGCGGCCGCCGTGTCGGCGGCGCCAACTACCAGGTCCCGGTCGAGGTGCCGCAGCGCCGTGCCCGCACGCTCGCCGTGCGCTGGCTCGTGACGTTCGCGCGCGAGCGGCGGGAGAAGGGCATGAGCGACAAGCTCGCCAACGAGATTCTGGACGCGCTCAACCAGCAGGGCGGCGCGTTCAAGCGCAAGGACGACGTCTACCGGATGGCGCAGGCCAACAAGGCCTTCGCGCACTACAGGTGGTAGCGATGGCGACGACCCCCACACAGGTCGCGCTCGACCGCGTCCGCAACATCGGGATCATGGCGCACATCGATGCCGGCAAGACGACGACGACCGAGCGGATCCTCTATTACACGGGCCGGACCCACAAGCTGGGCGAGGTCCACGAGGGCGCGGCGACGATGGACTGGATGGCCCAGGAGCAGGAGCGGGGCATCACCATCACGTCCGCTGCGACGACCGCCACCTGGCGCGACCATCGCATCAACATCATCGATACGCCCGGGCACGTGGACTTCACCGTAGAGGTGGAGCGGAGCCTGCGCGTCCTCGACGGCGCGGTCGCCGTCTTCGACTCCGTCGCCGGCGTCCAGCCCCAGTCCGAGACGGTCTGGCGGCAGGCGGACAAATACAAGGTCCCGCGCATCGCGTTCATCAACAAGATGGACCGCACCGGCGCGAACTTCTTCGCCGCCGTCCAGTCGATGAAGGAACGCCTCGGCGCCAACCCGGTGCCGGTGCAGATCCCGGTCGGCCAGGAGGACCAGTTCCGCGGCGTCGTCGACCTCGTCGAGATGAACGCGATCATCTACACCGACGACCTCGGCCAGACGTTCGACGTCACCGAGATCCCGGCCGAGCTGGTCGAGCAGGCGCAGGAGTACCACCACCAGCTGATCGACGCCATCTCGCACTTCGACGACGAGGTGCTCGAGGCGTACATCGAGGACGAGTCCTCGGTGACGCCGGACATGATCCGCCGCGCCGTGCGCGCCGGGACGCTCGCCGACGAGATCACGCCGGTGCTGCTCGGCTCCGCCTTCAAGAACAAGGGCGTGCAGCCGCTGCTCGACGCCGTGGTCGACTACCTGCCGAGCCCGCTCGACGTGCCGGCGGTACTGGGCATCGACCCGAAGACCGACGCCGAGGCCGAGCGCACGCCGGACCCGAACCAGCCGTTCGCCGCGCTCGCCTTCAAGGTCATGTCCGACCCGTACGTCGGCAAGCTGACGTACTTCCGCGTCTACTCCGGCCGCATCAAGGCCGGCGACCGCGTCCTCAACACGAGCACCGGCCGCACCGAGCGGATCAGCCGCATCCTCCAGATGCACGCGAACCACCGCGAGGAGCGCGACGAGATCATGGCGGGCGAGATCGCCGCCGGCGTCGGCCTGAAGTCGACGACGACGGGCGACACGCTCTCCGCCGACAACGCGCCGATCGTGCTCGAGTCGATGAGCTTCCCCGATCCCGTCATCTCGGTCGCGGTCGAGCCGAAGTCGAAGGCCGACCAGGACAAGCTCTCCACCGGGCTGCAGCGCCTCGCCGAGGAGGATCCGACCTTCCGCGTCACCTCAGACGAGGAGACGGGGCAGACGCTCATCTCCGGGATGGGCGAGCTGCACCTGGAGATCATCGTCGACCGTCTGAAGCGCGAGTTCAACGTCGACGCCAACGTCGGCCGCCCGCAGGTCGCGTACCGGGAGACGGTGTCGCGTCCCGCCGAGAAGGTGCAGGGCAAGTTCGTGCGCCAGACCGGCGGCTCGGGCCAGTACGGCGACGTCATCATCAACCTGTACCCGCAGGAGCCGGGCGACGGCTACGAGTTCGAGGACAAGATCGTCGGCGGGAAGATCCCGAAGGAGTACATCCCGGCCGTCGACTCGGGCATCAAGGAAGCGATGGACTCGGGCATCCTCGCCGGGTACCCGGTCGTGGACGTGAAGGTCCAGCTCATCGACGGGTCGTTCCACGAGGTCGACTCGAGCGAGCGCGCGTTCAAGATCGCCGGCTCGATGGCCTTCAAGGAGGCGCTGAAGCGCGCGAAGCCGAAGCTGCTCGAGCCCGTCATGCTCGTCGAGGTGACGACGCCGGAGGAGTACCTCGGCGACGTCATGGGCAACCTGAACAGCCGCCGCGGCCGCGTCGAGGGCATGGAGCCCGTCGGCAACGCGCAGGTCGTTCGCGCCATCGTGCCGCTCGCCGAGATGTTCGGCTACGCGACCGACATCCGGTCGATGTCACAGGGCCGCGCAACGTTCCACATGGAGTTCGATCACTACGAAGACGTCCCCCAGTCGATCGCGAGCGAGCTCGTCGACTCCGGGGCCAACTAAGGAGACCAGGAGCCACCTATGGCAAAGCAGAAGTTCGAGCGCAACAAGCCGCACGTCAACGTCGGGACCATCGGTCACATCGACCACGGCAAGACGACGCTGACGGCCGCCATCACGAAGGTCCTCTCGGAGCAGGGCACGGGTACCGCTGCCCGCGACTTCGCATCGATCGATGCAGCTCCGGAGGAGCGGCAGCGCGGCATCACCATCAACACCGCGCACGTCGAGTACGAGACGGCGAACCGGCACTACGCGCACGTCGACTGCCCGGGACACGCCGACTACATCAAGAACATGATCACGGGCGCCGCCCAGATGGACGGCGCGATCCTTGTGGTCTCGGCCGCCGACGGCCCGATGCCGCAGACGCGCGAGCACATCCTGCTCGCCCGCCAGGTGCAGGTGCCGGCGATCGTCGTCGCGCTGAACAAGGCCGACATGGTCGACGACCCCGAGCTGCTCGAGCTCGTCGAGCTGGAAGTGCGCGAGCTCCTCACCCGCTACGAGTTCCCCGGCGACGACATCCCGATCGTGCAGGTCTCGGCGCTGAAGGCGCTCGAGGGCGACCCGGAGTGGACGCCGAAGATCCTCGAGCTGATGGAGGCGGTCGACACGTACATCCCCGAGCCCGTCCGGGACGTCGACAAGCCGTTCCTGATGCCGATCGAGGACGTGTTCACCATCACCGGCCGCGGCACCGTCGTGACCGGCCGCATCGACTCGGGCAAGATCGAGGTCGGGAACGAGGTCGAGGTCATCGGCATCCATCCCGACGTGACGAAGACCGTCGTCACCGGGCTGGAGATGTTCCAGAAGACCCTCGACTTCGCGCAGGCCGGCGACAACGCCGGGGCGCTCCTCCGCGGCATCAAGCGTGAGGACGTCGAGCGTGGCCAGGTGCTCGCGAAGCCCGGTTCGATCACGCCGCACACGCACTTCAAGGCCGAGGTCTACGTCCTGTCGAAGGATGAGGGTGGCCGCCACACGCCGTTCTTCAACGGCTACCGGCCGCAGTTCTACTTCCGCACGACGGACGTGACCGGCTCGATCAAGCTCCCGGACGGCCAGGAGATGGTCATGCCGGGCGACAACACCAACATGGAGATCGAGATGATCCAGCCGATCGCGATGGATCAGGGTCTCCGCTTCGCCATCCGCGAGGGCGGCCGCACAGTCGGCGCCGGAGCGGTCACGGAAATCATCAAGTAGGAAGAGGAGAGCGGCGCCGGTGCCTCAGCAGAAAATCAGAATCCGCCTGAAGGGATACGACCACCAGCAGGTGGACAAGTCCGCGAAGGACATCGTGGACACGGCTCAGCGCACCGGCGCCACCATCACCGGTCCCGTCCCGCTGCCCACCGAGAAGAACGTCTACTGCGTGATCCGGTCGCCGTTCATCGACAAGGACTCGCGGGAGCATTTCGAGGTGCGCACGCACAAGCGGTTGATCGACATCCACTCGCCGACCCCGAAGACGGTCGACTCGCTCATGCGGCTCGACCTCCCGGCCGGCGTCGACATCGAGATCAAGCTGTAGATGAAGGGGATCCTCGGAAAGAAGCTGGGGATGACCTCGCTCTTCGACGAGGAGAGCGGCGCCGTCACCCCGGTGACGGTGATCGAGGCGGGACCGTGTCCGGTCGTCGCCGTGCGCACGCCCGACGCGGACGGCTACGAAGCCGTGCAGCTCGCGTGGGAGCCGGTCGCGGAGCGGAAGATCTCCAAGGCCGAGCGTGGTCATCTCGCGAAGAACGGCGTCGCGGCTGCGCATCGGCATCTGGTCGAGTTCCGCGGCCATTTCGCCGATGCGGTGCAGGGCGAGAACGTGACGGTCGCCATCTTCCAGCCCGGCGACAAGATCAAGGTCGCCGGCACCTCCATCGGCAAGGGCTTCCAGGGCACGGTGAAGCGCCATCGCTTCAACCGCGGCCCGGTCACGCACGGCTCGCACAACATCCGCAAGCCCGGCTCGATCGGCGCCTCGGCGACCCCGTCGCGCGTCTTCAAGGGCATCAAGATGGCGGGCCGCATGGGCGGCAAGCGCGTGACGCAGGTCGGCCTGACGGTGCACGCGGTCGACGTCGATCGCAACCTCCTGCTCGTCAAGGGCGCCGTTCCGGGCCCGAAGAACGGCATGGTCGAGATCCGGGACGAGGCGTGATGGCTGCTCCCAAGGCACCGCTGCTCGGCGGAACGAAGAAGGACGTCACGCTCGACGCCACCGTGTTCGGCGCCGAGGTGAAGGCGCATCTCGTGCACGAGGCCGTGCGCGCGGAGTTCAACGCGCATCGCCAGGGCACGCAGGCGGCGAAGAGCCGCGGGCTCGTCTCCGGCGGCCGCTCGAAGCCGTGGCGCCAGAAGGGCACCGGCCGCGCCCGCGCCGGCACTACCCGCGCCGCGCAGTTCACGGGCGGCGGCGTGGTGTTCGCGCCGCAGCCGCGCGACTACGACTTGAAGGTGAACAAGAAGGCCGCACGCGCAGCACTTCGCGCCGCGCTCAGCGACCACGCCGCCGGCGGAACGCTCGCGCTGCTCGACGACGGGTCGTTCGACGCGCCGTCGACGAAGTCGGCTGCAGAGCTGCTCGCGACGTGGGGCGGAGAGACGCCGACGGTCGTCGTCGTGAGCGACCAGAACGACCCGGTCGCAAAGTCGTTCCGCAACCTCGACCGCGTGGTCGTCACCGTTCCGTCCGAGCTCGAGGTGGCCGAAGTCGTGTGGGCGCGCTCGCTGCTCGTCAGCCAGGCTGCGCTGCCGGTGCTCGAGGGGAGGGCGTCATGAGCCTGCATCCCGCCCAGGTGCTCCTTCGTCCGGTCATCTCGGAGAAGAGCTACGAGCAGATCACGCAGAACCGGTACACGTTCAGGGTGCACGAGGACGCGCACAAGACGCAGGTCCGCCAGGCGGTCGAGCAGCTGTTCGACGTCACAGTCCTGTCGGTGAACATCGTCAAGGTCCAGCCGAAGCCGAAGCGGCGCGGCCTGTACAAGGGCGTGCGTCCGGGCTGGAAGAAGGCCATCGTCGAGCTCAAGCCCGGCGATTCCATCGAGATCTTCGAGGGGGCTCAGCTCTGATGCCGGTTCGCAAGTTCAAGCCGACGTCGCCGGGACGGCGCTTCATGTCCGTCTCGACCTTCGACGAGATCACGAAGACGAAGCCGGAAAAGAGCCTGACGACGCCGGCGCCGAAGAAGGGCGGCCGCAACAACAACGGCCGCGTGACGACGCGCCACCAGGGCGGCGGTCACAAGCGCCTCTACCGCGTCGTCGACTTCAAGCGCCAGAAGGACGGCGTCCCGGCCAAGGTGGCCGCAATCGAGTACGACCCGAACCGGTCGGCGCGCATCGCGCTGCTCCATTACGCCGACGGCGCCAAGAGCTACATCCTCGCGCCAGCGCAGTTGCGCGTCGGTGCGACGGTCGAGTCCGGGCCGGCGGCCGACATCAAGATCGGCAACGCGCTCCCGCTCGAGAACATCCCGACCGGCACGCTCGTCCACAACGTCGAGCTGCAGCCCGGGCAGGGTGCGAAGATGGCGCGCTCGGCGGGCTCGGGCATCCAGCTCGTCGCCAAGGATCAGGGCTTCGCCGTCCTACGCCTGCCGTCGGGCGAGATGCGCCGCGTGCCGCTCACGTGCCGCGCGACCGTCGGCCAGGTCGGCAACGTCGACCATCAGAACATCACCGGCGGCAAGGCGGGCCGCAGCCGCTGGCGCGGCAAGCGCCCGTCCGTGCGCGGCTCGGCGATGAACCCGGTCGACCATCCGCACGGCGGCGGCGAGGGCAAGTCGAAGGGCGGCCGGCATCCGGTCACCCCGTGGGGCGTGCCGACGCTCGGCAAGCGCACGCGCCGCAAGCACAAGGAATCGGACAAGTTGATCGTCCGCGCCCGTCGGCGCGGCAAAGGGAAGCGAGGGTAAGTGAGCCGTTCGAGCAAGAAGGGCCCGTTCGTCGAGCAGCGGTTGCTCGATCGCATCACCGCGATGAACGGCGACAACAAGAAGTCGATGATCCGCACCTGGTCGCGAACCTCGACGATCTTCCCGGAGATGGTCGGGCACACGATCGCGGTCCACGACGGCCGCAAGCACGTGCCCGTGTTCATCTCCGAGCAGATGGTCGGCCACAAGCTCGGCGAGTTCGCGCCGACGCGGACGTTCCGCGGCCACGCGGGCGACAAGGCGGCGAAGGTCAAGCGCTGATGGCAGCAGTCGAGACAGAGCAGACGGTCAAGGCTCAGGCGAAGTTCGTGCACTCGAGCGCGCGCAAGGCGCGCCTCGTCACGGACCTCATCCGCGGCCGCTCGGTTCCCGAGGCGCGGACGATCCTCGCCTTCTCGCAGCGCGCGGTCGCGCACGACGTCGAGAAGGTGCTGAAGTCCGCCGTCGCCAACGCCGAGTCGCGGCCGGACCTGCAGTGGAACGGCGACGAGCTCGTCGTCGTCACCGCATACGCGGACGAAGGGCCGACGCTGAAGCGCTGGCGCGCCCGCGCCCGCGGCCGCGCGGCGAAGATTTTCAAGCGCACGTGCCACATCACGATCGTGCTGGCACAGAGGGAGGCGTAGTGGGACAGAAGATTCATCCCGGCGGCCTGCGTGTGGGGATCATCCACCGCTGGAAGTCGAACTGGTACACGGGCAAGAAGGAGTTCCCGGCGTACCTGCTCGAGGACGTGAAGATCCGCGAGCACATCTACAAGAAGCTCGCGCATGCGGGGCTGTCGGACATCCTCATCCAGAAGGACAAGCAGCGGATCACCGTGGACATCTACACGGCGCGCCCGGGCATCGTCATCGGCAAGTCCGGTGTCGAGGTCGACGCGCTGCGCCGCGAGCTGCACGCGCTGACGCAGAAGAACGTCCACATCAACATCAACGAGATCAAGCGCCCCGAGCTCGACGCGAAGCTCGTTGCGCAGTCGATCGCCGAGCAGCTCTCGAACCGCGTCGCCTTCCGGCGCGCGATGAAGCGCGCGCTCGCGTCCGCGATCCGCTCCGGCGCGGCCGGCGTGAAGATCCAGTGCTCGGGCCGCCTCGGCGGCGGCGAGATGAGCCGGCGCGAGACCTACAGCGAGGGCCGTGTCCCGCTGCACACGATCCGCGCCGACATCGACTACGGCTTCGTCGAGGCGAAGACGACGTACGGCCGCATCGGGGTGAAGGTCTGGATCAACAAGGGCGAGATCATGCCGGAGGGCTATGAGGGCATCTCCGTCGGCGACCAGCGGCTCGGCGAGCAGGACACGCGCCGCCGTCGCGGCGGCGCCGTCGAGGGCCTCGGCGCCTCGCGCGAGAGCGGCCGAGGCCGTGGTCCCGACCGCGAGGGCCTCGGCCCCGTGCGCCC
>Ga0209579_10002340_pt1 | contig 14653 bp, 11 predicted proteins | sample Coa_R1_2_FD_187152 | JGI IMG/M metagenome (GOLD analysis project Ga0209579, IMG submission 187152) | Surface soil microbial communities from Centralia Pennsylvania, which are recovering from an underground coalmine fire - Coalmine... | ecosystem: Environmental > Terrestrial > Soil >... | reverse complement strand
CGCTGAATGCCCACGACCTGGTGGAGCGAGTGGCGTTTGTGCTGGAGTCAGTGACTGTTCCCGTGGAAGACACGGCGATTGTACTGCGGCGACTGGAGATTTCCGCGGAGGACTACATGGAAGCACTGCAGGGGCTGGAAGAGGACCTGCAAAATATTTTGAAGGCCCTTCAGGAGTGCACCGCAGAAACGGACCTGGAGAGACTGGAAACGACGCTGGATGGGCTGGCGGGATCGGCGCGAAGCCTGGGAGCACTTCGGCTGGGACCGGTGCTGAATGCCATTTCGAAAATCTGCCGGGAACATGACGTCGAGCGGATTCGGGAGAACGCGGGACAGCTGTTGCGAGAGTTTCGCGTACTGCAGGGCGCGAGAGAGGTGATGAAGCAGGAGCAAGCGAGATTCAAATCGAGCTCCAAAGCGGGGAATTACTATTTGCCGATGGCGCGGGGAATGATCTGGAAACAAAACGCGCACAAGAGCGGGGAAACCGTCACGAAATAGAGAGGCAGGACGAGAGGAAGGGAAAACGCACGGAAAGCCGAAGGACTAGGAGCGTTCCTGGGTGATCGAAGCGACTTCAATGATGGGATTGGCCTGCTTCTGCATGACCCCGACGAAGAGTTCGACGATGCGGGCATCGAATTGGGCATTGGCGCAGCGCTCAAGTTCGGCGAGCGCGTCGGCGGCGGAACGACCCTTCTTGTAGGTGCGGTCGCTGGTGATGGTGTCGTAGGCATCGGCAACGGCGATGATGCGCGCGCCGAGCGGAATCTGCTCACCGCGCAACGAGTGCGGGTAGCCGGAGCCGTCGAAATATTCGTGGTGGTGGTGAACCATCTCGCGAATGCGGGCGAGCGGTGTGAGCGGCTCGAGGATTTTTGCGCCAAACACCACGTGGGACTTCATGGTTTCCCACTCGTCGGGGTTCAGCGGGCCGGACTTATTCAGGATGTGTTCGGGAATTCCGACCTTGCCGATGTCGTGAAGAATGGCGCCGAGGCGGATTTCTTCGATTTCGGGGTCGGTCATTTCCATAGCTTCGGCGATGAGAGCGGCGTAGGCGGATACCTTTTGAGAGTGGCCCTGAGTGTAGTGGTCCTTGGCGTCAATGGCGAAAGCCAGTGAGGTGACCGTATCGAGAACCGCTTGCGGCAGAGCTTGCGGACCGGCGCTTTCGGGAAGAGGCTGAGCGGCGGTCACTCCATTTCCGGCTTCGGTAGCGGCAAGCGACTCGGTGAACTGTTTCAGGCGCTGATAAATTTCTTCGAAGGCTTCGGGGCCGGTGGAAAAGAGGCGTTTCAGGGTGACGCCGAGATAGGCCTCCAGTACGTCCTTCTTCCACTTTTTGGCTTCGCCCGGATCAAAGTGGTCAGCGGTGGACACGGCATTGCCCCCCTGATGCTTGGACAGATACATGGAGGCATCGGCGACCTGGATGAGTTCCTGGGGCGTGGAACCGTGCAGCGGGTAGCAGGCAATTCCGAAGCTGGCAGAGACGTTCTTTTCGCGGAGCAGAGTGTCGGCACAGACCCAACTGCGCAGCTTGGAGGCGAGCTGGCGAGCCTGCTCCATAGAAGTTTCCGGCATGAGGATAACGAATTCGTCGCCACCGTAACGGGCCACGACGTCGGAGCGACGGCAGTTGGTTTCCAGAATGTGGCCTACACGCTGCAAAACCAAGTCGCCTTCCAGGTGGCCATAGAAGTCGTTGACGAATTTAAAGCGGTCGAGGTCCATAAGGACCAGAGCGAAGGCGCGGCCCGCGCGAGTGGAACGCTTCCACTCGGCGGAAAGTGCTTCCATGAAGAAGCGATGGGTTTTGACGCCGGTGAGGCCATCGGTGATGGCCTGCTCCTGGGCTTTCTGGAAAGTGAGGGCGTTGTGGAGAGCGCCGGCGATGAGGTCGGCCAGAGTTCCGAGAAGCAAGATTTCTTCCTCGGTGAAATCCACGGGTTCGGAGGACTCCACGTAGAGCACACCGTGGAGCTGTTCGGCGAAAAAGATGGGCAGACCGATGGAAGCACTGGTGTCGGCGAGCATCGGCCGCATGACGGAGTCAACATTCTGGCTAGAACGGAAGGTGGCCAAGTTGCCGTTGCGGGCGACGTTACCAATGAGACCGGTGCCGAGAGGGACGCGCTGGCCGAGGGCCCCACGGCGTTTGCCCGCTTCCGCCTGGACGACCAATTCGCGCGTCGAGTAGTCGAGAACAGCGATGCCGATGTGATCGTAGATCAGGCCCAATTCCAACTCTTCCGCCATCTTGGCGAGCATCTCGTCGGGATTCAGGGTGCCGATGGCGTGGCGCGAAATCGTGTTGAGCAAGGTCAGATGGCGTGCCTTGGTGCGCTCTTCATGGAAGAGCCGGGCATTTTCAATGGCGATACTGGCTTCGCTGGCCAGAACGCGCAGAAGCTCAAGATGGCCTTCGTCAAAGGCCATGTCCTGTTCGGAGAAAACGGCCATAGCGCCGATGGCGCGGTCATAGGCCACCAATGGAACACCGCAAAAGCAGCCCTGCGCCCGGATGGGATCGACATTCAGCTTGCGCACTTCTTCCAGGTAATTTTCGCGGATCAGAACAGGCTGCCGGGTGCGAATGACGTATTCGGTGAGGAAATTGCCGGCGGGCCTGGTACGGCGGGGCAGGCGAACTCCGTCGATGATCTCGAGTTCAAAGTTCATTTCGTCGCGGTTGGTATCGAGCGATGCGATATAAAAGTTTTCGACGTCGAAGAGGCGGCGGAGCTCTTCCCAGATTTTGCGGAGCAAATCCTCCTTGTTGAGCGTGGAGCTGAGGGCGCGTCCGATTTCGTTCAGGACGTGAAGTTCTTCGGAACGGCGGGAAGTCTGCTGGACCAGGAGGCTGTTTTCGACGGCCATACCAATCTGATGGCCAAGCGCGAGAAGCAAGCGAAGCTCGGCGGGAGTGAAGCGGCGGCTGTCGGGCGAACCAAGCAGAAGAACACCAAAAGCCTGCTCCTTGGCTTGCAGGCTGATGGCGACGACACTTCGCAGGCGCTGCTCGAGAGCGAGCTGGCGGAACCTGCGAATTTTCTGGTCCTTGGTTTCGAGGGCCATCAAATCGTCGTCGCGCAAATCGCGGAAGCCCATCAGGCCACCGAGGTTGGATACCAGGGTGACAAGATAATCATCCAGGCCCTCTTCCTGGGCGGCCCGGCAGAACTGATCGTTGAGGCCGACGGCGACCACGGAGGTAGGGCCTTGCGGATCGCCATGGTGTAAAAAGAGCGCCCCGGCGGGCAGGCGGACCACGCCGAGCACGCGATCCAAGGCCTGCGAGAGCATGCGATGAATTTCACCACCGGAAAAACTGGACGCGGCGAGATTCAAATTGGAGAGCGCGAGCATGTTGCGCTCGATGCGGCGCTTCTCCTCCTCGTAGAGGGCCATCACCATGAGCATGGTGGCGAAAAGAGTAGGGAGAGCCGAGAGCGGTTCGAGCGAAAGATTGAAGTGCGATAAGGCTTTCTGGAAAAAGAGAAACAGCGGGCCGATTGCCGCCCAGCAGAAGAACACGATAGCCAGCAGCCAATCGGCAAGCGTTTCCTGGCGGCGGCTTTCGACCCAGAACTCGAAGCCGGTGAAACCATAGATCACAGCACTGGCAAACGTGACGGGCAGCGGCATGATGCCAACGGCGCTGACAATGGTCCAAACCAGAACGAGCGCGCTGATGCCGATCAATGAAGGCAGAGGAACTTTGCGACGCGCATAGAGCCGCGCGCCCAAAAAGAAGAGAATGCCGGCACCGGCGAACAAACCTTGATCAATGGCGCGCTGCGAGTTCGTCGGCCCCAAGCTGCCGCTGATCGCGCTGCCCAAATAGTGCAGAGCGAGCAGACTCCAGCCGGCCGCCCAGCTCAACAGGTAACCCTGGCGCTTCAGGTTATAGACATAGGAAAAAAAACCAGCAATGAGCGCAGTGGCAACCAGGAGCGCCAACGAAATGAGACTGAGATTAATCACCGATTATCGCTTCCCCGTCCGAAGTTTCAGACGGCCACACCCTTCCCACTGCCCAGGAAAAGGCGGTGTGCAGTTGCGGTACAGCGCCACACGCGCGAGGACTTGCGGGTTGCGAAGCGTCCTTCCTGCACAAAACAAAGTACTTGCGATTATGAGTCAGGAAAAATTGGGTGCGCAAGCGTACCTGCGTACTGGTTGCGTAAGTGATAGCAGGCAGGGAGACGGGCGCGCGAGCCGTGCGATTGGACGGTCCACGGGCGCTTCCATTAAACTGATGAATTATCAAAGCGAAGAAGGATCCGGCAAAACAGAATGACCGATTACACCAGCAGCTCCGGAAGCGCGGTTCGGGTACGCTTCGCGCCTTCCCCCACCGGCTATCTTCACGTTGGGGGAGCACGGACGGCCCTGTTTAACTGGCTTTTTGCCCGGCGGCAGGGTGGCGTAATGATCCTGCGCATTGAGGATACCGACGCGGAGAGAAACAAGCCGGAACTGGTCAGCGGCATCCTTGACGGACTGAAATGGCTGGGCGTCGATTGGGACGAAGGCCCGTTTTACCAGTCACAGCGAACCGCTCTTTACCAGGAAGCAGCCCGAAAATGTCTGGCCAATGGAACCGCGTTTCTGTGCTACTGCCCGGCGGAAAAGTACGTGGGCGGCGATCATGCCGAAGAGGGAGCTGGAGCGGCGCAGGTGCGGCGGGTTACGCGATGCTCCTGCCGGGACGGAAAGGCTTCCAGCGAAGGCGTAAAGCCAGCAATTCGGTTCAGGGTGCCGGTGGGCGGGACCACCAAATTTATGGACGCGGTTTTCGGCGAGCGCCAATTCTCCAACGACGAAATCGAAGACTTCGTGCTGGTCCGCTCCGGCAAGGGCGAAGAAGAATTCGGCCAGGCCATGTACCAGATGAGCGTGGTGGTGGACGACATTGATATGCGCATTACGCATGTGATTCGCGGCGCGGATCACATTTCGAACACGCCGAAACAGGTTTTGCTATATCGCGCCTTGGCAGCGCAGATTCCTCTATTCGCGCATCTGCCGCTGATTCTGGGGGCGGACAAATCGCGCTTGTCGAAGCGGCATGGCGCGACCGACGTGAACATGTACCGCAGCGAAGGATTCTTGCCGGAGGCGTTTCGCAATTTTCTGGCGCTCCTCGGCTGGTCGCCCGGGGGTGATGAAGAATTTATGCGCACCAGCCAGCTGCTGGAGAAATTTTCGCTCGAAGGGGTGAGCCGCACCAACGCCGTTTTCGACCGGCCCAAGCTGGAATGGTTTAACACGCAGTATCTGCAAAAACTGCCGATTGAGGAGCTGCTACCGGAGGTCGAGGAGCAACTGAAGGCCAGCAAGCTGTGGAAAGAAGAATGGGCCACCGGCGCGGGACACCAGTGGTTCGCGAAGACCGTGGACCTGTTGCGGCCTCGCGTCCGGCTGCTGCCGGATTTCAGTTCGTGGTCGCGCGCGTTTTTCACTGATGACTTCCAGCGCGATCCGGCGGCCAAGGAAAAATTCTGGAAGGAACCGGCGAAGATCAAGGATTTGCTGGAGAAAACCGCGGCCGCGCTTGCAGCACTGACCGACTGGAGTCATGACCCGTGCGACCACGCGACGCGCGCAGTGGCGGAAGCCGGCGGGGTGAAGGCCGGAGTGCTCATTAATGCAGTGCGTGTGGCCATCGTGGGCCAGGCGGTTGCGCCGCCGTTGTTTGACACCATGGTGGCGCTGGGACAAGAGCGGGTGGTGCGGCGCCTGCGTGACGCCGCTGCGGAACTCGGCTAGACTCGCGCACAGGTTCAGTCGAGGTGCGCATGTTCGCTTCACGCCGAAGATTTTTGTCCGCCGCAGTTGCCGTGCCGCTGGCAGCGTCGCGCGTCGCAAAACATTACTCGCGTTTCGATTTTTTGGCCCCTGATGATACGCAAGCGCGGCTCGCGGCCGATCCGCTGCGTCCACAGTGCCATTTGTTACCAGCAAAAAACTGGATGAACGATCCCAACGGACCGATTTACTGGAAAGGCCAGTACCACATGTTTTTCCAGTACAACCCAAGTGCAGCGGTGTGGGGCGACATGCACTGGGCGCACGCAGTGAGTCCCGACATGATTCACTGGCAGCATCTGCCCGTCGCACTGGCGCCGACGCCGAGCTGGGACGATGCGGACGGTTGCTTCACAGGCAGCGCGGTGGATGACCACGGAACCGCAACGATTCTTTACACCGGGGTGAAGTCCGCGGCGGCGGAGCTCGCGACACTGCGCGATGGCATACACAACTTTCGAGAGGTGCAATGCCTTGCGACGTCCGATGATCCGCAGCTGCGCGCCTGGACGAAACTCGCAAAGCCGGTTCTTCAGCCGCCGAATGATCCGCTCTTGACCGGCTTTCGCGATCCGTTTCTGTGGCGCGATGACGACATTTGGTATATGGGCGTGGCCTCCGGGGTGCGCAAACAAGGCGGACGCGTGCTGCTCTATCGCTCACGGAATTTGCGCGAGTGGGAATACCTGCACCCGCTGGCTACGGGCCACTGGACCGAACACGACAACGTCAATCCAGTGGATTCCGGTGAAATGTGGGAGTGCCCGGATTTTTTCCCCCTGGGCGCGATGCACGTGTTGCTCTACTCAACGGCGGGTAAGGTGGCGTGGGAAGTCGGCGATCTCGATCCCAGGGAACTGATTTTTCATCCGCAACGTAAAGGCGTGCTGGACTATGGCGCCTACTACGCACAAAAAACGCAGTTGGACGCCAAAGGCAATCGCATTTTGTGGGGCTGGATTCCAGAGAAGAGGCCGGAGACGGAGTTCAGAGCCGCGGGCTGGGCGGGATGCATGGCGTTGCCGCGCGTGTTGACACTGACCGCGGAAAACGATCTGGAAATGCGGATCGCGCCGGCCGCGAAGTCGCTGCGCCACACAGCTTTTGCCACGGTCGCGCCGGACCTCCCGTCTGCAGAGCGAAGCGGGCGGCTGAAGAGGGTTGCCATCGAAAATATCGCGGGTGAATTTACGTGGGAATGCACGGCTGGCCCGTTCGTGCTGTCGATTGTGGATGGTTCCGGACCCTGGTGGTCCTTGAAGATGGAGACGACCGGCTCATCTTTGGCGGCGCTGTGGATCAACGAAGCTCACTTCGAGGTTCCCATTCCAGCGTCCCAAACCATGGAATTTCATCTGATCCTGGACGCGTCGGTCGCGGAATTTTTCTGCAACGGACAGCACGCATTAACGTCACGCATTTACAGAAAGCCGGCCGGAAAGCTGCGGTTGCAGCTCGAACCGTCCAGCGCGGCTTGTTTGCGTTCTTTTCAGGCCTGGCAACTGCACGGGATCTCCCGAGATCGTTTAACGACCTGAATTACTAGCACTCAGCCGCGCACTCACTTCATGCCGGCGCTGCCCATCTGCTTTTCGATTTTTTTGTGAAATACAGTAACGCCAAAGACTGGACTTTCTTCGGTGCCAGTGATGGTAATCGGGAGCTCGGTTCCCGCTCCGCCTTTGGCGAAAAATGGATCGATCGCTTTCAGAAAAAATGACTTGGCGCCGGTCACGGTCTGGGAAAGTCTGGCCCGCATCTTCAGATGGCCCTGCATATCAATTTTCTGGCTGTGAATTTCGTAGGTTCCGGCCAGCTGCACGTCCGCGCCCGGCACCGAGAAGGTCAGGCTCGAAAACGTGATCAAGCCGTTTTTCAGAACGAATTTTCCTTTCAAGCCAGTCACAGCGCTGCCAGCGTCTTCATCTTGCGGCTTGCCTTCGGCGTGCCGGCTGAAGCTTTCCAATTTTTCGCGCATACCCGCGCTGGTCCATTTGCCGTCCACGATGTCGAAAGTGCCGTTCAAATCCATTTTGTCGATGACCTTTTCCTTGCCAGGCGGCAAAGAAAGCTTGGCCACGATGCGAACCGGCCCGCGTAAAAAGGGCGAATTAGACTTGATGGCCAGCTGCAGGATGTCTTCGATGCGCGCTTTAGCGGTCGCGACGTCGAGCGTTATCTGGTGGCCCTTTTTATCCCGAATATTCACCACGCTCCCACTGGCCACAATCTCGGATTTTCCGAGAATGGCGTGCACCGGATGCAGCCGTGTATCGCCGTTGGTGCCGTCAACCGTCGCGGAATAGTCCGTATGCAGCGGCACCGGTTTGCCTACGTGGTCGAGCGAAAAATCCGGAGTGTCCGTCTCGCCGTGTACTTCCAGGCGGTCCAACTCACCGGAATATTCGCCAGTGGAAGATAAGATTCCTGCGATCCCCGGGAACGGCCCGAGGTCCGCATCCGCGAACGCATAATTTCCCGACACCGGAGTTGCGCCGGGATCTTCACTGTCCCACGGACCAAAATCTCCTGCGGTGGCGATTTCTCCTTTTGGCTTGGCATTGGTGAGCGTTCCTTGAAATGCAAATGGTTTCGCGGCGCCGACTTCGTGCAAGACGACGTTGTGTATTTCCCAATCGAGCGGCTCCACGCCGGGTTTGTCAGATAGCGTCAGCAACTCCATGTCTTCGCTCTCGATGGTGCCCACCACTACGTCGGTGATGTTCCATTTGTCGTCCGAAGGCTGCACCGCCTTATTGCGCAGTCCGCGCGGCGGAATGGCGATGACCATGCGCTTCAGGTGCACACTTCGAATGCGGTGCGGCGCCCGAAACACTCCCAGAATGCCCAGGTCAAAGGAAAAATGTTCGATGCGGATCAGGGGCGTCGCCTCCGGCGCGGCCCAGTAATGCAGGGATAGCCCGGCGCCGGAAACGGTCATGCGCGGAAACACCTGCACGTGAAAATCAGCGAGTTCGACATTGCTGTTAAATTTGCGCTCCAGCACATGCACGATCCAGTCGCGGGTGCGCAATTCAGCCGCGTGCTTTTGCGACAGCGCAGCGACGATCAGCAGCAGGAGAAATAAGGCGGCCGACGATACGATGATGAAGGCAATTCGTCGAGCACGAGAAAGCGCCATGCCACAAAGTTTCGCAGAGCGTGCGAACCGCCGCTACGGTTTCGCGAACAATTCGGCGTGATTAGGGTGAGATTCCGCTGAAGATACATGAATAACTGCATCCACCGGCAGGGTTACCGGCGGCAAGCACACTTCATTGCTGCAGGCCTGATAGCGAAGCTTCAAAGCCAAATGTTGTTCTCCTAAAGGAGCGCTCACGTCCACGGTGACCGGCAGATGCAACACCACAGTATCCGTGTAAACGTTCAGCGGCTGGTCTTTGGCAAAACTGAATTTGTGAAGCGTGCCTTTTGGGTACGCAACTTCTCCTACTTTGAATCCCGCCGGAGCTTCGCTTTTCAGATCAGTAGGAATCAGATAGTCGAAAGTGGTTTGCCTTGCGTTGACGTGATAGCCGTCCCGGATTTTCATCACCACAGCGATTTCCATTTGCTTTCCGCGGGCGACCGGATCGAACGACGGGTAGGCCGCGGGCTTTACGACATCGCGCGCCGAAGGAATCTGCGGCGGGAATCCTGCAGTCAAGACCGGCAAGCCGATGGCAAGCAGCCCAAGCAGAGAGAGCGCGCGCCTCATACGGTGACAACTTCCCCGAGTTGTTGGGAAATGACGCGGCCCATCACCGCGAATAGATCCTCACCGGTTTTTTCCAGAACAAACGCGCTGGCTGCCTGCGACCAGCCCAGTTTGAAACTGGTGGACAACGCGGAAATCCAGATCTCGCGCAATGGAGTATTCGGAGAAATAACGAATTTCGCCGCTTGCGGTTCTTCAAAAATCACTTCCAGTTTTCCGCTTTCACCCTCCACGTCAAAACCGTGCGCATCGCCGGCATCCAGCAACCGGTGCTTCAAGGCTTCGAAAGCCGCGTCGCATTTTTTCTGGAAGTCGCGTTCGTCCAGAGTAGCCATCAGTTGGTCAGCGCCCCTTCGATGAGTTTCGTGGTTTCATCGTAGCCGATGAGGCCCGTGGTGCGCTTCAGCACCTTGCCGTCACGCGAAATCAACACGCTGGTGGGATACCCGAGCAAGCCACCGAATTTTTCCGCGACACTTTCGTTGCCGATGACGATCGGGTAGTTCATCGGCAACTTCTGCCCGTTCACGTCGTAACGCTCCTTGGCCACAAAAGGCGCGACCACCGGCTTCCCATCCTCATCCATCGCGATACCCAGGACGGTGAAGCCCTTGGCGGCATACTTATCCTGCATTTCGATCAGCCACGGGATTTCCACGCGGCACGGATCGCACCAGGTCGCCCAAAAATTCACCAGCACAACCTTTCCTTTGTAGTCGGCCAGGGTCACGTCTTTATCGTCCAGGTTCTTTACCTTGAACTCGGGCGCAGGGTCGCCCGCCACGAACTTTACCGTTCCCGCCGCGGCGCTGGTTTTTACCCGCGTCGCTTTGTCAGCGAAATACACCCCCGCGGTCACCGCGATTACCGCCAGCAAAATCAAGACTGTTTTCTTCATCTCAGATCCCAGCATCTTTCAACATAATTTCGCGATCCCTCTGTTCTCCCGCCACACCTTCATTATAACGCTCGCCCTTATTTCCCGCCCGTAACCACTCGCTCCAGCCACAACGCCAGGCTGTTCAACGAGCTCAACTTGCCGGTCAGCCAGGTCAGCCGGTTCAGGAACACCAGCCCCCCTACAAAAAGCAGCAGTGCGCCGCTAAAGAGTTCTACGGCGTGCATATATTTTCGAAAGCGCTGATAGAACTTCATGAACTGGCTGATGCCCAGCGCCGTGAGAAGAAACGGAACCGCCAACCCGGCGGAATAAATCGCCAGTAACAGCACTCCACGCGCTACGGTGTCGCTTGCCGCCGCCAGCGCCAGCACGGTAGTCAGAATCGGACCGATGCACGGCGTCCATCCGAACGCAAACGCGAATCCTAAGAAAAAGCCGCTGAAAATTCCCGGTTGCGTGCTGGTATTCCGCAGGTGTACGTCGCGATTCAGCCAGCGCGCCAGGGCCGGTCCGAAAAATCCGATGATCGAAAGCGAGAAGAAGTGCATTGACCCGAGCCCGAACAGCAGCGGCCCATGGTGCACCAACGCCGCGACGCCCAGCGCCACCAGCACGACTCCCAGGATCATCCCCGCGCGGGCGTTCAGTTTGATCAGCACGCCCAGTAGGTGCAAACCGAACAGAATAATCAGCGCGCCGGCAATCGGCGCCAACGCATTTCGGTTCTGCCGCAAAAACGAGCCCACCGCACTGGCCGACGCGCCAAACGCGATGAACACCACTGAAAAACCAACGACAAAAGACAGCGCGGAGGAAAACAAACTGCCCCGCGGCTGTTGGCCCTGCCGCAACTGCTCCATCCCGACGCCGCTGAGCATCGAAATGTAGCCAGGTACCAGCGGCAGTACGCACGGAGACAAAAACGAAACCAGGCCCGCGAGAAACGCGGCGGCAAGCGAAACATCAGGTGTCATGCTCTAGGCGACTCCGAAAAGGTTCGATGAACAGGTCTCCACAAAAGTGTCACCGACATATGTAAAAGACGTGTCTCCGCGCAGGAATGTATTCTCACACAGAACGTATTAACGCGGGCCGGGGGCGACACCTGCCAAGAAATTCTGGCGGTTCGCCCCTAGCCGCAACCCGCGCCGCTTTCGTAAACCCCACATTCTTATAGAGTTACAAAGCATCTGTCTGGCGGTGCAATTGCTCCCTTCCGGGCCGGAGGTCCTCATCCTTGGCTTGGACACCTAACAAGGTGACCGCCGTACGCGTGCTGGTTGGCTTTGCCGCTGTCGTTCTCTTTGGTCATGGCACCTGGGCCAATCTTGCTGCGGTGCTGCTGACCATCGCCTCCATCGCCCTCGATGCCCTGGACGGCCACCTGGCTCGCAAAATGCAGATGGCCTCACCGCTCGGCGCCCAGGTGGACATTCTTGGCGATCGCATCATCGAGAATATGTTCTTCACCTACTTCGCTGTAGCCGGCATGGTTTCGTTGTGGCTTCCAGTTTTGTTTTTTGCGCGCGGCGCGGCCACCGATTTTCTACGCGGTCTCGCGCTCAAAGCCGGCTATTCCGGTTGGGGAACCAACGCCATGCTGCAAACCTGGTGGGGCCGCGCGCTGGTCGCCTCCCGTTGGAGCCGCGGTCTCTACGCTACGCTTAAGTGCGCGTGCTTCTGCTACTTAGGTTTGGAACTGGCCCTGACCCGCGGTCCCGTGGCGCTTATCGGCACTATTGCTGGCGATATGCACCTCACCATTCGCGCCGTCGCACAAATCCTCACCTGGGCGACTGCTGTGTTCTGCATGCTCCGCGGCCTGCCGGTTTTCGTGGAAGGCTGGCAATTTTTCGCGCGTGAAGCCATGAAGGTGCGTGCTCGTAAATCCGTGGAGGCGGCATGAGCATCGCCTTCTTTGACGTGGACGGAACCCTGCTGCCGCATCCTTCGCTAGAGCGTCGCCTTTTCTGGAATCTCTTGCGCCGTGGAGAAATTTCCGCCCCCAGTTGCCTAAGATGGATTATGCGATCTGTGCGGCTCGGTCTTTGGAATTTCAAAGCCACAGCCCGATCCAACAGGACCTATCTGTATGGCGTCCCTTCCATCGCCCTCGAAGGCTCCTCTTCCCCGTTGCCCGAATTCTTCCCCGCCGCTATGCAGCGCGTGTGGTGGCACGCCCTGCGCGGCGACACCATCGTTCTGCTCACCGGGACGCTCGCCCCGCTAGCCAGCAATGTAAAACTCGCGCTCGAACGCGAACTACGATGGCGCGGTTTGGAAGCCAGCGTCCAGGTTATCGCCACGCGTCTCGAGGTCAAGAACGCCCGCTGCACCGGCAGCGTCCTCGAAGCGCCCATCTTCGGCGAACAAAAGGCCTCGGCCCTGGTCGAATTTGCCGCGGCTGCGGACATCGCCCTCCGTGACTGCTTCGCCTACGGCGATCACCATGCCGATCGCTGGATGCTCGCCGCCGCGGGCAAGCCCTTCGCCGTAAATCCCACCCCGGCCCTGCGCCGCCTCGCTCTCCGCCACGGCTGGCGCATTTTGTGCTGGACGCCATGCCCCTCACGAACCCTGTTCGCGCGAAACACTTTTAAATGGAAAGGTGAAGCCGCACGATAAATATGCACCACCGACATCAGCCCGGAGCCGCCGCCTTGCCGGCCCAGCAGCAGCTTGGCACATTCCGCTCAGACCACATGCCCGCACTTGTCTCTCAACAAGACACCAAGACTTTGCTTTCCACGCTGAAAGGCGCGCTAAGCCGCGCGTGGACCGCTACCGGCACGTTTGAGTGGGTAGCCTTCAGCTACCTCGCATTCTCCAGCGTGATGGTCGCGACGTTCTCCCACAATCTGTCGCATCCTTTTAAGCTGCTCGCCGCGCAAGCCGTCGTTGCCACGATGATTCTTCTCCTCTGTGCCGCTTATGCCCGCGCCGAATCCCGCGCGCAACTCACCGGAGTCACCCTGTCCACGTACTTCTGGCACTTCTGGCGTCATTGGTACCCGCATCTCTTCTTCCTCTTCTGCTTCGAAGAACTCGCCTACCTCGTCCACCTGGTCAATCCCAACTGGCAGGACGCCAAGCTCATCGCCTTCGATCACTGGATGTTTGGCGCACATCCCTCCGTCTGGCTCGAACAGTTCGCCACGCCCCTGCGTAACGATATCTTCCAGATGGCCTACCTCACCTATTTCGTTTATCTGCTCGTCCTTGGCGGTATCCTCTATTACCGCCGCGACTGGCACGCCTATTGGTCCGTCATGACCTATTCCGCGGTCGCCTACGCCATCGGCTACGTCATCGCCGCACTGTTCCCCATCCAAAGTCCGTGGTTTGCAATGGCCGGCATGTGGCACGCCGACCTGCATGGCGGCCCGTTCACCGCCACGATCAATTTCATCGAGCACTACGGCCGCGTGCGCGGAGCCGCGTTCCCCTCGGAACACGTGGCCGGCTCCGTCGCCGTGGTTTGGGGAGCCTGGCGCCATCGCCGCTGGCTTTTCTGGATCATGCTTCCGCTGGTCACCGCCATGTGCGTCTCCACTATCTGGGGACGCTACCACTACGTCGCCGACATCTTCGGCGGCATCGTCACCGGCACGCTCGGTTACTTCATCGGTTCCTGGCTCATGAAACGCAAAGGCTATATCGCCGCCAGCGGCGCCTAAAAAATCTTCTCCTGCCGCCTCAGGTTCCCAAACGTTCCGATATTCGCAATCGTGAATGCAATCCGGAACTGATTTTCTGTCCGCACCTGCCCCAGCGCGATGCGCCGGTATTCCACCGACAATCCGCAGCAGTTCCCGTTGTACGTCACCTGTACGATCTGGTTCTGCAGCGCCGTGTTCTGAATGTCATAGCTCACCCCGCCCGTAAAGTTGAATCCTTTGCTGTTAAAGCTCCCCCAGCCCACCAGCGCCCGGATCTGATTGGAAAGCGGTTGTAGCACCGGATCATCCTGAATATGAAAATGCGCGATCGTCGCAAAAAACTCGCTGAACGGCGTTACCTTGAGCAGCGTCCCTTCCGCCACAATCTTGCTCAGTTGCGGGTCGTATTCGACAATCTGCTCCGCGTCATACTTGCTGCCCGGCGCGAATTTAAAATCGCTCACAATCGGCGACCAGTTGCGCGGCCCTGTCGCAAACGCAAATGGTGTAATCGAATCCAGCGCCTGCAGCACATTGCGCTGCCCACCGAAAATCG
>Ga0209579_10002339_pt1 | contig 14654 bp, 7 predicted proteins | sample Coa_R1_2_FD_187152 | JGI IMG/M metagenome (GOLD analysis project Ga0209579, IMG submission 187152) | Surface soil microbial communities from Centralia Pennsylvania, which are recovering from an underground coalmine fire - Coalmine... | ecosystem: Environmental > Terrestrial > Soil > Unclassified... | reverse complement strand
CTCTCTTCGCGATTCATGGGCTCCCAGGGGACAAGTTTCTCGGCAAGCACATCCATCCTACGAAGAAGGGTTAACTCGACGAAAAGCTCCAAAAAATCTAGATCGCGAAAGACCAAGGACCGCGACTCTCGCATCTTGTCGCGAATCCGCTCCAGATGGGCCGGCATCTCGGTCCAGTGCAGACCAGATCGGTGGTGATGACAGAGGTGGTATCCTTCGTTCATGAAGTTCACGTCGTCGATGATAGTCACGGTATTCACAAAATAATTCTCGGGATCTACCGGGTCACAGAAGGCGTGCTGAACCCATGAGGTGATTGCCATGATGGCGTTCATGGCCAGAAGCGGAACTAACACGAACAGTATTCCAATTCTCCAATCGTAGATAAAGACAGCGCCGAAATAAATGAAGTACCGCATCATCCCCCATAGCATTCGTTTGCGGTTCTTCTCATCGCCTCTGGCCTTAAAGTATGCGTATGGAGCGAACCCCAGGGCCGTCCAAATGTTGTCCGACAGATACCAAAGAAAATCCAACGGACTAGTTCTATCGTAACGAAGGGAGGAGGCATTATCGTCGAACCCTCCGTTCTCTTTGTGGTGGAGACGGACATGAACGGTGCGACCCAATTCTGGAAGGTCTCCATACAAATATCCGAGAAAAAATTCGACGTAGCGGCCGAAGACTCTCACATACTTGTCCGAGAAGTATCCTTGCGGCCGGTGGGCCTCCAAGTGTTTGGCACTGAACATCCTCACAGAGCGCCGAGCCTTAAGTCCGTAGAGGGAAAGATAGAATGCCATCACGAGCAGAAATCGAGGTTTCCCTAAAGCAAGCTGAATTACGAAAATCGGCACAGCGGTAAGGGTGAGGGAGACCATGATTCGTAATGCCGGGGTGTCTCGGCTGTCTCGCAGAACTTCTTGGCCGAGCCGGTAGAGGATGCGATCGTAAGCTCGCGAGAGGAATTGATACGCGTCGCGTAAGGGACCAATCCTCCCGAGAAGCAGGACCACGCCATAACATCCGAAGGAAACCGCCGCCACCAGCGATAGGGCGGCAATGCTTGCCAAAGCCATAGGTACGGCCAACATCCGAAACAGTAGTTTGGGTATGGCTGCAGATCTCAACGCATGCCAATTGATCTTCGATTGAGTTTCTTTTTGCACATCGTGCAAATCTACCGACGTTAACCTGCTTATGAATCGCACGCTCATTTTTGCCCCGATCGACGGGCTCGTCCGATCTGGAAGATGAAGGGATTCTATGCCCAAGGAGCGCAGGGTGCCAGCGTCGAACGGTTGTGCCTCATCATGCGGAACTGGTCTACTGCCTCAAACAGCGCTGCTCACTCGTTGAGGACGCATTGCCGCTATGTTCTTTTCCAAAGAGTCTGCAATCTGTTGCAAAGCGGTCTGGTCCTCGCCAACTTCACAAACCCACTCCCGGTGACTTCGCAGCCACCCGCGCTCAAAGATTTGGTGTAGCTTGCCGAATTCGTCAGCAGGCTTCGCGTGTTCACACACCCATATCTTTGCTTCTATCGACTCCAAGAGGAGTTCTTTGCGGAGCATGTTCACTTAGTTTCGGGAGCGATATAGTTTCGGTCAATTAGGAGAAAGTGTTAGCACTGAGTTCTGGAAATCGGGACAGTAATGGAACTGGCCTTTCGCCTGGACCGTGACAGTGCACTCGATTTGCGACGTTCACCGTGCGTTTATCTCGCATAGATAAAACTGCCTCACAGATGCGGAACAACCTGTGGTGGGCCTGGCTGTTATTTGGGAATCTTGTCTGGATTCTTCGGCGCGTGGTCTCTGGTCATTCCGACAGGACAGACCCGGAGAGCGAGTTGTCATTACTGTGGGGCGTAGTAAGGATATTTCTTACCATCGCCATGATTGTGTGCTTCGCAGCGAGCGCAGTTCTTTTCTTTAGGTGGCTGCGGATTTTATAGAAGGCTGGCAGGGGTTTCTACTGGTGAGATGGTTCTACTAGATGGTGAGACAGCGCGGAAGCCTTGCATTCATGCTCCTGAGTGACATGCGTTAAGCGGTCGGAAGCTGAACCAAACAACGACTATCCGTTACGGATGCTAGGTCTTTGGCGACCTGTTGGAAGCGCTTTCCGGATCCGTCGATGCTGCTAGGCAGGTTAGAGATCGGAAAAGACCGGGTTGCTGCTGCAGGACTCGCTTGCCCTTTTCGGTGATGGCCGTCGGTAATGGCTCTCTTGCGGGCGAGTTCAGCTCGATTTCGAGGTAGCCGGCTAGATACAGTTCTCGGATGGCAGGCGGGCTCAACTTTTTCCCCCCCACGAATACTTGTAAGAACCATCTGGCTTGCTCTGCGTCCATCGCCCAGGGCGCCACTTGCCCCTCAAACCAGCCAAGGGAGCATTTCCATCGCCAATACGATGGGAAAATTAAACTCCATATTTTGCAGAGGCTTACGGGAAGGTAATCCAGGGGCTGTTACAGAACCGTCAGCGATTGGTGACGCGTCTTATCGATCAGCGAAGGGGGTTCCTGGAACAGTAGCCCCCCTTTGGCCAGGGATTCCGTTCGGGAGATGCTTGGCCGGGCAGTCGGATGGTCACGTCAGAAAATTAGAGTGCCGTCAGGACACCCTACTTTCCCTTCAGGCGCGTGATAAACAGCCGGACAAAGCGGTCCCCATCGGACCCGAAGCAGACCCGAGCATTCGGTTTGAGTTCGATCACGCCCTCGATTTCATAGTGGTCGCTGTGCAGAACGTTGTTTTCGTTCGAGCCCATCCGATTGGCCACGGTTTCGCCACGGGTGAACTCGCCTCTGGTTTCCACATCCACGTGCATGGGCTTGAGCGTGACCAGCGTTGGATCGATGACCGTGCCGACAGCGAGCGGATCGTACATCGCCGCGCCTGAATATCCGCTTTTCTCCGACCGGGTCAGATAAAAGTCCGCCAGCTTCGCAACGAAATCGCTCTGCGGTCCGTGACTGCCCTGTAAATCCGAAAGGCTCTTGCGCGTGATCAGGGTGCGCTCCCCTACGTCCGAACCGATCATGGTGACAGTCCATCCGGCGTTGAACACGATTTGCGCCGCTTCGGGATCGTTGTAGATGTTGGCTTCAGCGGCGCCGTTGACATTGCCTCCGCTTACCGAGCCGCCCATGATCACGATGTCGCGAACCAACGGCACGATGGACGGGTCCTGGGAAACCGCGAGAGCAATATTGGTGAGCGGGCCCACCGGAATCAGAGTGATCTCGTGCGGATGCGCATGGACCATTTCAATGATCAGGTCAGGCGCAAAGCGATCGTCCGCCTTGCACTTCGACGGCGGCAGTTCGACCCCAGCCAAACCATTCTTGCCGTGCCAGAATTGCGCGGTGATCAGCTTTTGATTCAGCGGGTGCTTGGCACCGCCTGCAACCACGACATCGCAACGGCCCGCTAGCGAAACTATCTTCAGCGCATTTTCCAGGCCCTGTGGCTGCTCGACGTTACCGGCGACCACGGTTAGGGCGTCCACCTGGAGTTCCGGCGAATTGAGCGCCAGCAGAATGGCCATCGCGTCGTCAACACCGGGATCGGTATCGATAATGACCCGGCGAGGTGCGGCCTGCGCCTGAGCGCTCAGCAAGACGGCCAGGACTAACGAAAAAAGTGGAACGCGCTGCCGCTGTGAATTAGTCACAGTCGATTCCCTCCCTCGAAGGAGCAAGGCATTGTAATTCGGCGCGGGTTCCGGCGCCACGCCCAGGTCGAACCGGCGGCCCTTTCGTCAATTGCAGAGGAGAAAATTGCCAGACACCGCTATAGGCCACATCTCTCTTTGCGCGGTATTGCGTATTCCAGTCTGAGTCTCAAGGCTTCCCAATGCCGCGCACTGTAAAGCTGTGTTTGCCGTCTGAAGCTGAACCAGTAAAGAGCTTGGCCACCGATCCAGGACCAATATAAGAAGGACTCGATTGCAGAGTTCCACATGTCAGCGCACCGTCACCGAAATCATGGCTTGATGAGTTGCGCTGGCGGATTTAGCCGTCACTAGAATCGACACGATGTCGGTATTGGCGGGTGCGGGACTGGCAGATCCACCGCAGCCCAGAAAAGTAAGTGATAGCGCCACCAGGGTCAGCGCTGCAGCCGAAGTGAGAAAAGCGGGTCGCATGCTCGTTAGTTTTGTGCCGCGCCAGAAGACGAACAGGAATAGAAATATGGCAACAAGAAGGAATATTGGGTCCGCTACTGGAAAGAGCGAGAACCTGGAAGCCGGAGTTGCGGAGGCTGTGATGGTTAAAGTGGTGCTCGCGGAGTTTTGCCCAAGGTTCAAGGCTTCCGGATTGAAAGCGCACGTGACTCCCGCAGTGGACTGACAGGAAAATGCCACGCTGCCCGTGAAACCTCCCTCAGGAGCAATCGTCAGCAAAAACTGAGCGGCCTGGCCTGAGATGACCGTGGCAGTCGCAGGCGCTGCGGTCAGTGAAAAGTCGGGGCTGAGAATATTGATAGTGGCTGGCGCCGAGGTGCTGCCGGCAAATTTCTGGTCTCCGGCGTAGGAGGCCGTCAGGGAATGCGCGCCGATCGAAAGAGTGTTGACTCTAAGGACGGCGATGCCGGAATCATCGAGGTCTGCAGAACCCAAATTCAAGCTGCCATCGTGGAACGCAATTTGACCGGTCGGGATACCGTCAGGGGAGCTGACGGTGGCAGTCAACGTTACGGCTGCTCCCGGAGTGGCATTCGCCGGCACGTTCAGAGTAAGCATGGTACCGAAGCCCGTAACTTGAACCTCAGTTTGTGAACTGCTGGGCAGAAAATTCTGATCGCCGCTGTATTGGGCCTGAATCGTATGGGTTCCCGCTCCGGTGAGGCTCGCATGGAATGTGACTTCGCCATCGTTAAGCGTGAGGCTGGAAATGACGGCGCCGCCGTCGGTTATGACGACCTGACCGGTGGGAGCACCCGAGTTGCCCGGCGCCGCCGAAACTGTGACGGTGATGGCGACGGAACCATCGGGCGAGGGAGGCGGCACGGATACGCTGGTCGTGCTGGCGGGCGCTGCAGTGAGCGCTCCAAGAATTCCGTCCTGGCCGCCGTTAATTCCCGCCGTGAAGAAGAGAGTATCCGGGTCTGCGGATCCTGGCGTTTGGAAAAGCAGAGCGTGAAGACCTTCGTTGGCAATGACCTCGCCGTCGCCATCCTTGATCTGGTCAACGGCATTTCCCGTAGCAGGATCGAACGCGGTGATGGTTCCGTCGCCCACATTGCCGATTAAGATGTCACCACTGAAAGGCCCAAAGTTGGCACTGGCCTGAGCGATTCCCCATGGGGCATTCAGAGGGCCGCCTGTTTGGAATCGGCGGACGAAGCGTCCGTTTAAGTCGAAAATGCTGACGATGCCATTGCCGGCTCCGACTACCGGATCGTGCTTGGCTGCGTCCTGCAAAGCCCAAGTCACAAAGAGCTGGCTGCCGATCACCTGCATTCCATAGGGAGCGTATCCTGGGGGTAGGTTTGGATCTTGAAAAGTTCCCAGGGGAGCAAAATGGGTGTCATAGGTTTCCACGCGACCACTGTGGAAGTTGGCGACGGCCAATACGGAAGCGCAGCACGTGGGCGAGAGTATGGCGAGCGAAGTGTACACCGCGCCAACGGAGGAGTTGTCTACCATTAAGGTAGCTTGCTGAGGGATATCGCCCGCAGAGTCGACGCCCCAAAGGAAGATGCCGCCATCTTCAGTGGCCACGATGGCGACGGAGGTCAAGAGATGAGCAGGATCTGCGGCTCCGAAGGCAGCATTGGGATCGGCGGCTATTCCAGTGGGATTGCCGGGGGCGTCAGCTGCGGCCAGATTCGCGACGGAGAAAGCGCCGGGCCGCACACTGGCGCCGGTAGCATCGTGCGCGGTGACCCGCCCGCCGTCGGCGTTGGCTATAAAGAAAGATGGCCCCGTTTCCACAGCGATTCCCCAGGAGTTCCGTAGTGCCGCGTTCAAATGGTTTGCAAACCCGGGAGTATTGATATCGGATGCCAAATTCGTCTGCCTGTACGCAACGGTCTGCGCGGAGGAGTTTGCGACCTGAAGAACCAGTCCGGCCAAGAGTCCCGCGGCGAGAAGAAACATTTTCTTGTACAACACTTTCCTACCTCCATCTGAGAATCGACAAAAACTAAAGTGCTACATGAACCAATTTCTTGGCGTTAACCGGCATTTTGCTATCCGGTGAACCGCGAGTACTCGAGCGAAGGGACTCCCAGGTGGCGAAGCGGGTGGACTTCCGTTCTACTCTTGATGTCTGGAATGCTCTTTTCTTTTCCTTCGGAACGACCCTGTTCGCACTCGGATTCTTTTGCGGCCAGCAGTAGCCGCAAACGCTTTCTTGCGCGGTGAAGCTGTGATTTCGAGCCACCAATGGAGCATCCGAGGAGCCTGGCAATTTCATCGTGCCGGTAGCCGAGGACGTCGTGTAGCAAGAAATAGCGTTTACAAGCCGCGGGCAATTTATTGATCGCCCGCCTGAGATTCATGGCCTCGATAGCGCTTCGTGTCGAATGGTCTGGACGAACGGCTTCGCCTTGATCGAGCGCGCTCTTTCCATCTCCATGGAAATCCTCGACCAGAGCTTCGGTTGGCCTCTTTCGCCGCAAGTGCATCAACACAGCGTTAACCGTCACCCGATGCAGCCAGGTCGAAAGCACCGACTCGCCGCGGAAAGTGGCAATTTTCCGGAATAGCTTAAGAAAAACCTGCTGCGTAAGATCTTCGGCCTCCGCGGTATTTCTAAGCATTCGCAAACAGACGCTATAAACATGCTTGCTGTGCGCTTTATAGAGGCGTTCGAAGGCGGCGGCGTCACCGCCTTGCGCGCGCGCGATCACTTCATTCTCGGTTGTCTGCGGCAATTCCTCCGAACTAACGGGGTATCCCATGCCCTTCATCCTTTCGTTCGCTGTTTGGCGCCTCTGGCCTGTCGTCGGGTTCATTGAGTTGGCTTTCTCTTGTGGCTGCTCTTCTTCCCAGTTGGGATTTGCTTGCCGATCTCGGCAGGTTTGTCGGCGGTCGCGGATGTCACCAGGTCAAAGCGTTGGCCCAGAAACCCGAGTAATTCGTTTGTCGACCGAAATCTCAGCTCCGTACAGGAGTCCACTTCTTCGACCCAGCCCTCGAATATGCCGTCCGAGGGCCGCGAGTCACTTCCCAGCCGAATTACGAATGCGAGTCTCATATGAATAAGCGAATCCTTTGGAGATCCATCTGCCCCGGTGTCCGCCCCGCCCCAATCCTTGACCAACGATCGGGAGAAATTGGCGAGGCCCAGGGCCACCGTGCCTCGCCACTCGAACACGCTGTGTCTTGCTTACCGCCCGTCGTCGCCGATAAACCGCTCTGTACCCGTAGCGATCCACCTTCCGGCGGCGCCTGCAGGGCTCGCGATACGAATCAGAAAGAGTGGATTCGTACACGTGGCCGGAACGCCCGTGAGTTGTCCAGCAAAGTGAGCTTCGCCATGAACGTTGAGAGAGACTGCGGCGGTATCCAAGATCACCGGCGTTGCCGTCCCAGAACCGCACACCAGCGTTCCCACCACAGCGTTAATCGCCCCAGGGGTTCCACTGGAGTTGCCCCCGTTGAGAACCAACCCGTCAACGTCGAACGATGTCGCTCCTGTCGCGAGATTCACTCTGGCGCGCCCGCTGCGAACCGACCAGGGCCCTGCTCCGCCATGAATCGTGCCAACGGGGTTGTCAACACCAGGCGCGGTGACTACGGCTGCGATGCTGTTCCAACGCACCACTGAGTCGTCGCTGTCGAAGCCGAAGGCGGCCGCGGCAGACAACATCAGTGGAAGCAATACTGCTAGTATCTTTTTCATTTTTTCGTCCTTTTAGATTGAGCTCCGGTTACGGCTTATAGTCCGGCCCGGGTATGCTCACAGCCTATGGCGACGAACCTTCGAGAGCGTGACGGCACGGTGACGTTTCGGTCTGATTGCGGTGGAGAAGGAGGTACTGTCGCGGCTAACAGGCGAATCCAACGTCCAAGTCATCCGTGATCGGGGTCCAGAAAACGTTGGGCTGTCGGCTAAAATTTGGGTATTGTTAGCCTAACCGTTTGCCAACCGACTTGGAGAAACAGGTCTCTCCTTGCGATGAAGGTGTTTGAATCATTCCGGCTGGATACCGTCAACCACTGCCTGTGGCAGGGCGACGATCGGATGTCTCTCGCTCCGAAAGCTTTCGATGTCTTGCGCTATTTGGTCGAACATTCCGATCGCCTGGTAACTCAGGATGAGATTCTGGAATCGCTCTGGCCAGAAACCTATGTCAATCCGGAAGTCGTCAAGAAGTACATTCTGGGCATTCGCAAAGTTCTGGGGGACCAGTCGGCCAAGCCCATATTCATTGCGACCTACCCTCGCAGGGGATACCAGTTCATAGCCCCAGTTCGCGACGAAACGCCATCGCCGTTCTCACCGAAAACCAGCACGGCCATTGTTGGTCGCGACGGTGCGTTGGCTCAGTTGGAGGAGTCCTTCAAGAAGGCACTGCAAGGACAGCGCCAGGTGGTCTTCATCACGGGCGAGGCTGGCATCGGGAAAACCAGTATCGTGGATGCCTTTCAGCAGAGTTCAGCCCTTGGCGCTACTGTCCGCATCGCACGCGGGCAATGTGTGGAAGGCTTCGGAGGAAAAGAAGCCTACTACCCAGTCTTGGAAGCAATTGGATTTTTGTTGCGAGACGCAGAGGACGGTCCACTCGTTCAGGCCTTTTCCAAACAAGCACCCACTTGGCTGGTGCAATTCCCGTCGTTCGCGAAAGCTGAGCTTCGAGCGGCGTTGGAGAAAGACATCATCGGGGCCACTCGTGAGCGGATGGTTCGGGAGATTTGTGAAGCACTGGAAACGATCACCGCGCAAAATCCGCTCGTTTTGTGCCTAGAAGACCTGCACTGGGTGGATGCCTCCACCCTGGATTTCATCTCCGCTTTGGCTCGCCGGCGATTGCCTGCAAAACTATTGTTCTTGGGAACGTATCGGCCCGCCGATGTCATCATTTCCCAAAGTCCTCTGAAATCGCTGAAGCAGGATTTAGTCGTCCACAATTTGAGCCACGAAATCAGTCTCGAACGCCTCGAGCAAATCGACGTTGCCGCATACCTCAGGATCAAGTTCGGCAATGCTGAGTTTCCGCCCGAATTTGCCGGCCTCATTTCCCGCCACTCGGGCGGTAATCCCTTGTTCATGGTCACTATCCTCCAGGACATGGTGAAGACGGGGGTGATTGCGCAGAGTGATGGGAGATGGTCACTTTGCGTACCCGTGGAGGAGGTTGCGCCGCGCGTCCCGGAGACCCTGGACCAGCTCATCGAAGCGCAATTCCAGCAGTTGAGTCCGGTGGAGCAACGGATCCTTAGAAGTGCCAGCGTCGCGGGCGAGCGTTTTTCCGTATGGGCTCTCGCCACCGCGGCCGAACTCGACCTGGACAGCATTGAAGAATCGTGCGAGGGACTTGTCGAAAGACTGCAATTCATCAAGTCGGCTGGAATTCAGGAGTTGGCGAACGGCCAGATCTCTTCCCACTATGAATTCCGCCATTCTCTTTATCGGGAAGTCCTGTATCGGCGGCTTTCCCAGGTCAACCGCTCTAGGCTGCACCTGCTGCTGGCGCAAAGACTCAAGGCCTTCTGCGACCCCTGCGAACAGGAATTGGCGTCCGAGCTGGCTTTGCATTTCGAGGGCGGATACGACTACGAGCAGGCAATCCGTTATTTAATTTTGGCCGCTGAAAATGCGGTCGGACGATTTGCCTATCGTGATTGCCTGGAAATACTGCGCCACGCGCACGAGCTGGTGTTGAAGCTTGCCCCCGCAGTTCGAGCCGAAATCGAAGTCCGAATCTTTGAGTTTATGGGCGATGCTCATTTCGCCCTGGGTGCTCTGGCAGAGTCCGCCCAAATGTATGCAGCGGCTGCGGCCCGCGCGCAGCAAGCTGATCTCAAAGCGGCTCAAATGCACGCCCTGACCTCCGCTATGTATCCATTGGGCTTCATTGGTCCCGAAAGAGGCGTTGCGGCACTGGATGAAGCCGTGAAAATCAGCACGAGCTGCAACGATCCCGGGCGTTTAGCGCTCACGCAAATGCTGGCTTCCGGTTTTCGCCTGGTATTTGACTCTTGGAGCCAAACACAAGCTGAATTGTGCACCTCCGCTTACGAAGCTCTGCTCGCGCTCGATTCTTCAGCTTTGGATCCTTATCAGCGAGTTGTATATGCACATATTTTGATGCTTAAAGGCAGCTACGCTCCAGCACTGGAGCTGTGCGAAAGGGCGGTATCTGAAGCCAGCGCAGCAGCGGCGGGTCAAGTTGTGAACTTTCTGGCGCACTTCGGCGCGCTGAGCGCCGAGATAGTCATCTTTCTCCGCACCGGCCAGCTGGGAAAAGTGCTGCAGATTGCCAGAGCTGGAAGAACGTCTCCGGATGAGAATTTGTCGCTGTATTGGCTGCTTACGCTGCGCGAAGCCATGCTTCGCGTGATCGCTTTCGACTTCGAGGGCGCCAGGGTGCTTTGTCAATCAGCCCGTAATGTCAGGGGGGGCGAATTTCCGGATGCACAGTATTACGCGATTGACCAGATCGCCGCAGGAAACATCGCGCTCCAGCAAGGGAAATACTCTGTAGCCGCTGAACATTTCAGGCTCGTACAGGACCTTGATGTGCACACAAAATTCTTCATGCATTGGGAGTGGAGGATGACGGCACAGCTTGAACTGAGCAATACGTGGCTCCTGTCCGGAAATATCGTAAGCGCACGCACCGCGGCTGATGGCTTTCTGGAGTCGGCGCTGTCCACCAGCGATCCGCATCTTCAGACGCTGGGGTGGGAGTTGCAGGCCCGTGTGGCACTTGGCGAAAACGATTTGCAGCGTGCGCGGGCGTGTATTCAGCAAGCCCTCACGATTGTCGATAAGTTCGAAGTCCGGGTCGCTGCTTGGCAAGTCTATGGCACAGGCTGGCAGTTGCACCGGCGCGCAAAAGAATACAAAGTGGCGGAAACGCATCGCGAACGCGCCGAAAGCTGCATCCTTAAAATTGCCAATTCTTTCGCGCCGGATGAGCCCCTTCGAGCAACCCTTATGAGCGCAGCTCCCGTCCGACTGATACTGCGCGAAAAATTGATGACCAAACATGTGTTGGGACGTGTCGTGGCGTCCTGAGCCTTACAAACCTGCGGTTAGCCTCGTGGTAAGCGTCGTGGGGCAGGCAAACTGGCGATTCCTTTTTGGTCTTTTGGTTCTCGCGTGTCTGGTCTGCGGTTACTCCCTTCTCCAGGTCGGGGCCGTGGCGGCCTCTTGCTGCCTGGCAAGGACCACCGGTGACGTGGCTGCATCGTGCTGGCGCAATGTAGTAGCTTCGGTCTAGGACGAAAATACTCTACAGCCGGGTTCCTCTAAATCGCCGCAAGTGGCTGCCTTTGTAACGAATTCCGCGTTGGCAAGCTGCTTGCTCCTATACGGGTCGAGTTTCCTGTGGCCCTCAAGGCTAAACATGAATAGAGAACGAGACTATCGTAAGCTGGCTTCCATCCTCCTTCGGCTAGCGACCGCACCTTCGCGGATGGTGCAGAATTGGACGGAGGGAAGTGCGAATATCGATCCAGACGGCGAAGGACATCGAGTCGTGGTCGGAACAGTCGTCGATTGCAACCAGATGCTTTTCCTGACCGAGGAATCGAGTCCCCACGCATTCCTATTGAGAAATACCGCCCGCGCGAAGGCATTCCTCGGGAGGAAAGTGCGAATTTCAGGCGCGTTGCTATCGCCGCACGTACTTACTGTCGAAACGGTTAACGAACTGCTCTGAAGTCGTTGTGATACATCTTCGTTAGTCGCGATTAATCCGAATTATTCGACGTGTGGAATTCGAGCTGAATTGGCGGCCCTTCTCGCCTTGTGAAGGTCCGACGCCAATACAAAAATCTGTCCCTGTTCGCCAGCTCCTTCTCCTGCAAACAAACGAGCTGCGGGCGAACTGGCCCAAAGCGGCCTCTTGGTCCCTGCTGCGAAGCGCGAGTAGTTGGGAACATTCGCTTTTCTTAGAGCATCCGCCAGTTGAGCGATGTGGCTCGAATTCACGCTCTGCCAAAACAGAACCACGTCCTCGGTACCGGCCTCTTTGTTGGAAACTAAGTCTGCGTCACAATCGCGACACAGGTCATATCCCGGGCGATATTGAGTTTTGCACAAGGGGCAGTGCATCGATACATCTCCAAATAAACTCTGGTCTTGGGAGCCCAAATCATACGGGGCAGGATGGCGTTAACAGGACCCCACCCCTTCAGTGTTCGGAATGAGAAGTGTGAAGTATTTCGAAATACCTTCTTCAGAGCAATACGGCAAATTCCGTACTCGTTGCCCCGATCGCGCCTCGCCTTAGGCCGGCAATGGGGGTCCCGACTCTCCGTACTATCAAGTGCGATTAACAGGCGAAACAGTCGGTCTGCTTTTGGAGGTTGTTACCATCATTTTATTGCTGTACCCGATTGTCTTAGGCGCGTCCTCAGCGCTCTCGTACGCGACAGGCCTGGTTCATGCTTGGCGGGGGTGGGCTTGACATACGCGCAGATACCGAAGTACTTTTTCTTCAGTCTTTCCAGACTCAAAGCCTAGTTGTTCCGTCGAGGGGAAAGCGAATCGGAACAGCGCCTTCTCACCTTTGATCCAAGAATGAGAACCGCAAGTTCACCGCGTCCGAAGTCATGAAGGATGACTTTTGTATCCGGCTTTAAAATCTGGAATTCACGTTGGTATCGGGGTTGCCGAGAGGGGTACGGAGAATGAGAAAGATATCTATTTTTGCGTTCGTTGTGTGCAGTGTTTTTTTCCTTTGCAGCGGGCAGTTGGCATTAGGACAGGCTACCGGCAGCTTTCTAGGCACAGTGACCGACAAGACCGGCTCCGCGGTTGTGGGAGCCAGCGTAACGGTCACGTCGCAAACTACGGGGGCTGCGCGGTCAGCGGTAACAGATGACACCGGCCATTACATTTTCAACCTGCTTCCCGTGTCCGTGTACACGATTCGTGTTGAGTTTAAAGGCTTTCAACCTGTTGAAACCAGAGACCTCAAGCTGCAGGTCAACGAACAGCGCGAACTGGATTTCGCTCTCGCCCCCGCCACCGTGGCTTCAACAGTGGAAGTGGTGGCCTCAGAGGTAGCGGTGGAGACGGCCAGCCCTTCGCTTGGCCAGGTGATCACGTCGCAGGAAGTTGCTCAGCTGCCTCTGAACGGGCGCGATTTCGTGCAACTCGCCACACTCACTTCTGGCGCCACGTCGGAGACCAATCCCAACAGCTTTTTCACGCAAGCGGCAAGCAGCGAGGTTGCGGCGCGCGGCTCCTTCTCTCTCTCCGTCGGCGGGTCCCGTCCGAACAGCACGGATTGGATTTTGGACGGAGCGGACAACAATGAATTGACGGCCGGCGGGATCGGAACTTTTTCCTCCATTGATGACATTCAGGAATTTAAAGTTTTGACCTACAACTACTCGGCGCAATATGGCACGCGCGCCGGTCCGACTGTTCTGGTCACTACCAAGTCCGGTACCAACAGCTTCCACGGTTCGCTCTTCGAGTTTTTCCGAAACACTTCCCTCGATGCCAAGAGCTTCTTTGCCACCACGCCAGAAAAGTTCAATCTGAACCAATTTGGGGGTTCCTTCGGCGGGCCAATTCGCAAGAACAAGACCTTCTTCTTTCTAGACGGGGAGCAAAAGGATCAGCTTCACGGGATCACCTTCACGGGCTTAGTGCCCAGTGCGGCAATGCACACCAGCGCCGCACAGTCTTACGCTGATTTCACCAACGACCCCTTCGGGAATCCGACTTCCCTTCTTACCAATCCCTACACGGGCGGCTCCTTTCAGTGCACGTCCGCCGGTGGCCCGCCCACCGCAGTGAACTCAAACGGTAGCCAGGTTGCCGGAGTTCCTTGCAACAAAATACCAGCCGCGTTGGTCAATCCCCTCGGAGCGGCATTGGTGAATTTGTATCCCCTGCCGAATGCCAACAATCCTGCTGCTGGAATTAACTTCGTCAACGAGCCGGTACGCAGCCTTTTTCAAACCAGGTTCGATATCAGGCTGGATCACACCTTTTCCAGCAGCGACAATATTTTCTCTCGTTTTAGCTACGATCAGGCGGTCTCCTACGTGCCCGGAGGAGGCGGGGTGGGCTCGCATGTCGAGCAAAGCGCTTTTGGCAGCAACCAGGGCATTATCAACCACGCCCGCAGCGTCGCCATTGGTGAAACCCATCTCTTCACCCCCACGACCGTCAATCAATTCACCTTCGGCTATAACCGCATCTTCGATTACATCACTTCTCAGGGCACTGGCAGCTGTGCCTCCGCGAACCTTGCCGGGATCGGTATTCCCGGCGCGAACCTCGGCTGCACGGGCAGCCCCGGGAGCGCGACCTGCACCGCGGGAGCGTACAGCTGCGGTCTAACTTCTGTGTTGATTACCAACGGCCTGTGGTCTATCGGCGATCGAGGTTATACCCCGTTTCAAGGCGGTACGAATATTTTCTCTTTTAACGATGCGGTTGACTTGATTCGCGGCAAGCATGACATCCATTTGGGAGTCGATGTTCGCGCCAATCAGATGAACGT
>Ga0209579_10002338_pt1 | contig 14656 bp, 16 predicted proteins | sample Coa_R1_2_FD_187152 | JGI IMG/M metagenome (GOLD analysis project Ga0209579, IMG submission 187152) | Surface soil microbial communities from Centralia Pennsylvania, which are recovering from an underground coalmine fire - Coalmine... | ecosystem: Environmental > Terrestrial > Soil >... | reverse complement strand
CCGACGTTGTAGGGGAGGTTGGCGACGAGCTTCGTCGCCTCCTGCGGGAGGTCGAGCTCGAGCGCGTCGCCGAAGTGGATGACGACGTTGTCGATGTCGCGCAGATGCGGCTCGAGCGACCGGTCGATCTCGACGCCGTGCACGAGGGCGACCCGGTCGGCGAGGTAGCGCGTGAGGACGCCCTCGCCGAGGCCGACCTCGAGGACGACGTCGTCGGGCGAGAGCTCGGCGAGGCGGCCGATGACGCCGAGGATGTTCGGGTCGGCGAGGAAGTGCTGGCCGAGCTCCTTCTTCACAGGCGGAAGCAAGCGGTCGCGTTCGCGTCGATGCGCGCCCCGAGCTCCGCCGGGTCCTCGCCTCGTGCCTGGGCGAGGACGCCGAGCGTGTACGTGACGTACGCCGGCTCGTTCCGCTGCCCGCGGACCGCCTGCGGCGCGAGGTACGGGCAGTCGGTCTCGGCGAGGATGCGATCGGCCGGAACCTGTGACGCGGCGACGCGCAATTCGGGCGCGTTCTTGTAGGTCGCGTTGCCGGCGAACGAGACGTACCAGCCGCGCTCGAGCGCAGTCGGGAGCATGTGCGGCGAGGAGAAGCAGTGGAGGATCACCGTGCCCTCGAAGTCGGCCAGCGCGGCGAGCGTGTCGTCGTCGGCTGCGCGCGTGTGGATGACGACGGGTTTTCCCAGCTCGGTGGCGAGACCGAGCTGGGCCTCGAACATAGCGCGCTGCGCCTCCGGTGTCGCGTAGTTCCGGAACCAGTCGAGCCCCGTCTCCCCCACGGCGACCACCTTCGGGTGGCGCTGCAGCTCTCGGATCTCGTCGATGTCGCCGGTGAGCGCGTCGTGCGGATGGACGCCGACGACGGCGTAGACGTTCTCGAAGCGATCGGCGAGCGAGACAGCCTGCGCCGCGCCGACGGTGAGGATCCGGCTCACGCCCGCGTGGCGGGCGCGCGCGACGACGTCGGCGGGATTCTCGTCGAGCGCGTCGAGATGCGCGTGCGTGTCGATCACGTCACTGGATGCCGAGGCGTGCGAGCTCCTCGGCGGCCGTTTCCGGCGGGAGCTTGCGGAAGAGCGGGACCGGCTCGCGCAGCGGCCGCCCGGCTTCGAGCTCGCTCGGCTTCCACTCGCCCAACCAGCTCGCGTAGTTGCCGGTGAGGACGTTGTGGTCGCCGAGGTCGCGGATCTCGAGCGGGCCGGCGATGGTCCCGTCGTAGCCGAGCAGCTCATGCACGACCTGCGACGTGAACGGCAGGAACGGCGCGAACAGCGTCTTCAGCGAGTCGACGCAGCGCAGCGCGACGTAGAGCACGGTGGCCGCACGCTCGCGGTCCGTCTTCACGAGGTTCCACGGCGCCTGCTCGGCGACGTACTGGTTCGCGAGCGAGCTGATGCGCATCGCCTCCGCGATCGCGGCCTTGAAGCGGACGTGCTCGATGAGCGACCCCACCTCGTCGAAGCTCGTCGCCACGGCAGCGAGCACCTGCACATCGGCCGGGGTCAGCTCGCCCGGCGTCGGCACCTCTCCGAAGTTCCGGTATGCGTTCACGAGCGTGCGGTTCACGAGGTTGCCCCAGTTCGCGAGCAGTTCGTCGTTGTTGCGGCGCACGAACTCGTCCCACGTGAAGTCGGAGTCCTGCGTCTCAGGGCCCGCGGCGGTGAGGTAGTACCGCAGCGGATCCGGGTCGTAGCGGGTGAGGAAGTCGTGCACCCAGATGGCGACGTTGCGGCTCGTCGAGGCCTTGCGCCCCTCCATCGTCAGGAACTCGGAGGCGACGACGTTCGTCGGGAGGTGCAGGTCGTGGCCGTACCCCATCAGCATCGCCGGCCAGATGACCGCGTGGAAGACGATGTTGTCCTTCCCCATGAAGTAGTAGTGGCCCGCGGCGTCGTCCTGCCACCACTCGCGCCACGCCTCCGGCGTGCCGCGGTTCTGCGCCCACTCGATGCTCGCCGACAGGTAGCCGATGACGGCGTCGAACCAGACGTAGATGCGCTTCGTGTCCTCGGGATAGCCGGGGACCGGGACCGGCACGCCCCAGTCGATGTCGCGCGTCATCGCACGCGGCTTCAGCTCGGAGACGAGCCCGAGCGCGAAGTTGCGGACGTTGGGGCGCCAGTCCGTCTGCGCCGTCAGCCACTCGCGCAGCCGGTCGGCGAACGCGGGCAGGTCGAGGAACAGGTGCGTCGTCTCGCGGAACTCGGGCGTCGTGCCGTCGATGATCGAGCGCGGCTCGATCAGGTCGACCGGGTCGAGCTGGTTCCCGCAGTTGTCGCACTGGTCGCCGCGCGCATTCGGGTACTCGCAGATGGGGCACGTCCCTTCGATGTACCGGTCCGGCAGCGTGCGCCCGGTGGCGGGGGAGAACGCGCCGAGCGTCGTGCGCTCGATGAGGTAGCCCTTCTCGTACAGCGTGCTGAAGATGTCCTGCGTGACGGCGTAGTGATTCGGCGTCGTCGTGCGCGTGAACGTGTCGAAGCTGAAGCCCAGCCGGACGTAGTCGTCGAGGATGAGCGCGTTGTTGCGGTCGGCGAGCTCACGCGGCGACACGCCTTCGCGATCGGCGGACACCATCACCGGCGTCCCGTGCTCGTCCGTCCCGCTGACCATGAGGACGTCGTTGCCCTTCAGCCGGTGGTAGCGCGCGAAGATGTCCGAGGGCACTCCCGGGCCGGCGACATGGCCGAGGTGTCGGGGGCCGCTCGCATACGGCCACGCGACGGCGACGAGGATCTTCTTCGGCTGCGACAGAACAGGCTCCTTCGGAGGGCTGCGAGGAGCTAGAGATCATACGAACGCCCCTGAGCGCCGCCACGACTCCGGCGAGCAACGCGAACAGCGGAAGCAGCGGCCACGTCGGAACGCCGTGACGACGGACGGCGTGCGGGGTGATGACCGGGCGACGCGACGGGTGTACCGCCGGCCGCGCCGGAGCGTGGACGGCTTTCGGGGCGACACGCACCGGTGCGAGCGGCAGACGAGGCGAAGGCGTCGCGGTCCGCCGCGGCGCGCGCGCAGGCGCGAGGACCCGGACGAACCGCCGCGCGACGCGGCGAAGCGCGAGTGTGATCGGGATGCGCGGTGCAGCGACGACGCCCATCTGCGGCGAGTCGGCGGCGACATCGGGCTCGCGGTCCGGCCGGAGCTCGGAGAGACCGTCGGGCGAGATGAGCTCGACGACCGGCGGCTCGGACACCTCGACGGGCGGCGCCGGCGACGGTGCAGGTGGCGCCGGAGCGGGTGTGGTGACCGCTGCGACCGGATCGGCAGGCGGGGCCGCCGCCTCCACGGTCGGATCGGAATCCGGAGCCACGGCGTCCAGCGGCGCGATCGCAGGCTCCGCCGTCGGCGCGGGGTCCGGCGGTGCCGGAACGGCGGCGTCGGGTGCGGGATCGGCGGGTGCGACCGGATCGGCAGGTGCCCCGTCGCCGGCCGGAACGACAGGCGCGGCGTCGACGGGCGGCGCGTCGGTGACGACGGGCGCGGGAGCCGGGTCCGCCGGCGGTACGACGTCTGTCGAAGTCGGCGGATCGGCAGTCACCGGATCGGGTGGCGCGACGGCGACGGGAGCAGGGTCCACCGGTGCCGGATCGACGGCCGGTGGCGTATCGACGGGAGCCGGCGTTGAGTCCGCCGGCGCTGCAGGATCGGGTTCCGCCGCCGGCGGCGTCTCCGCCGGCGGGGCCGAGGCGGGCGTCGGGAGAAACTGCAACGGGTCGACGTAGCCCTGCGGGTCGGACGTGACGCGGATGCCGAGATACACGTACGGGTCGGGAACGTCCGGCACGCCGCTCGGGCCGACGGTGCCCACGAGCGCGCCCTCCCCCACGCTCGCTCCCTTCGCCACCGCGATCGAACCGAGATGCGTGAGCGTGACCGAGTAGCCGTCGGCCGTCTCGATCGTCACCGACTTGCCGCTCGTCGGAACCGTGCCCGCGAACGTCACCGTCCCGGCGGATGGTGCGACGACGGACGAGCCACTCGCTGCGCCCACGTCGATGCCGCGGTGCTGGCCACCGGCGTACGGGTGCGCGTGGTCGAACGAGAAGCCGAGGAGGACAGGCCCGGGAACGGGCCATGTCCATGCACCGGCCGCCGGCGCGAAGACGAGGACGAGCGAAACGACGACGAGCAGACGGCGCATTGCGAGCCTCCTCTGTTGTCAGTTTTGGAAACGAAGGAAGCGGCAAGCTAGCAACGCCGTCGGACGTTGTCAAAGCTGGCTACGACATCACGTCGGGCCGAACCTCTCCGTCCTGATCCGATCAGGGGAATGCCCGAGCTCCACGAGCGCCTCGGCGACGGCCTCGACGAACCCCGTCGGACCGCAGATGTACACAAGGGGGCGCTCTGCAACGGGCCACGCCGTCTCGGCCAGGAATCGGGTGTCGATACGCCCTGTACGTCCGCTCCAGTCCGTGGACTGTTCGTTCGTCAAGGTGACGACTGCGTCGTAGCTCGCGAGCTCCTCGTGGTAGATGAGGGCATCGCGTGTGCGCGCGGAGTACAGCAACCGCGCAGGAACGGTGCTGCCGATCGCGCGGTGGTGACGCAGGATGGCGCGCAGCGGGACGACGCCGGAACCGCCGGCCACGAGGAGGATCGGGCCGCCGAGCGTCTCCTCCCAGACGAAGTAGCCGCCGATCGGGCCGCGAAGCTCGATCTCATCGCCGGGACGAAGGATCTCGGTGAGGTACGGCGACACCTCTCCGTCGTCGAGCCGGTGGACGGTGATGGCGAGGCGTTCGTCATCCGGGGCCGATGCGATCGAGTAACTCCGCTGCGCCTGGTACCCGTCGTCCGCTGTGAGGCGGACGTCGACGTGCTGGCCGGCAAGGTGCCCCGGCCAGTGGGGAACATCGAACTCGATGCTCTTCGTCCGCGCAGTCTCGGCGATACCGTCGACCATGCGCGCGAGCTGCCAGTTCAGTCGCCCGCGTACCGCTGTTCTTTCCATGGGTCTCCATAGTTGTGGTATCCGTAGGCCTCCCAGAACCCCGGCGTGTCGTCGCGGCGCAACTCGATGCCGCGCACCCACTTCGCGCTCTTCCAGAAATAGAGATGCGGGACGAGCAGACGCGCCGGACCGCCGTGGGATGGGTCGAGCGGTTCGTCCGCGTACTCGTACGCGATCCACGCCTTCCCGCCGCGGACGTCCGCGATCGGCAGATTCGTCGTGTAGCCGCCATCGCAGAACGCGAGGACGTACTGCGCGCTCGTGCCGACACCGTCGAGCAGCGTGTCGAGCGAGACGCCGCGCCACACGGTGTCGAGCTTCGACCATTTCGAGACGCAATTGATGTCGACGGCGATGCGGTCGTTCGGGAGTGCGGTGAACTGCTCCCAGGTCCAGGATCTCGGCTCGTCGACTTCGCCGCGAATCTCGAACGTCCAGGTGTCGAGCGGTGTGTGCGGGGTCGGACCAGCCGACAGGACGGGGAAGTCGGGCGTGACGTACTGGCCGGGCGGCACACGTCCGGCGGCCGCCGCATCGCTGCGGCGGCCGCGGAACCCGTGGGAGACCGGCGCGGTCATACCGCCAGCGCGTCCACCGACGCCGTGACGGCGTCGCGGATGACGCCGGCGACGACGTCCGGCTTGGAGAGCATCAGGAAGTGCGAGGCTCCTTCGACCTCTGTCACCGCCGAGCCGGCACGCTCCGACGAGAATCGGTGAAGCTGCGGTGCGATCGGCTGGTCCGCCGTCCCGAACACGGCCCAAGACGGCTTCGCTCGCCAGGCGGCTGCGGCGGCCTGCTCTTCGAACGCCGACACCGCGAGTGGACGCTGCGCATGGGCCATGAAGGCCGCGAGGTCGTCCGCGACGTCGGCGCAGAAGATGTCATGGAAACGCTCCGGCTCGACCGACAGCTCGACGGTTGCGTCGGGCAACGTCCGCTGCCGGAGGAAGTTCCCCATCGCCAGTGACGGGAAGCGGGTCTGCAAGTCGGTGATCGACTCCCCCTCGTCGGGCATGAAGCCGGCGACGTACACCAGTGCGGCAACCTTGTCGGAGACTCCGGCGCCTGTGATCACGCAGCCGGCGTACGAATGGCCGACGAGCACGACGGGGTCGTCCAGCTCGTCGATGACGGCCCCGAGATAGGCGGTATCGGCGGCGACGCCCCGCAGAGGGAGCGCGGCTGCGAGCACCGACGAGTCATTGCCGAGGGCGTCGAAGACGCCGCGCCAGCTCGAGGCGTCTCCGAACGCGCCGTGGACGAGAAGGATGGTGGGGTCGGACATGGGGATTCCTTTCTCTGGTGAGTTCAGGCCACGAGGTAGGTCTCGTAGACCACTGCGCCCGGTCGGCGGCCGCCGACGGCGACGAAGACGCCCTTGTTGAGCCAGTCGAGGTTGGGAGACGCGGTCTCGATCCGCGTCGAGGTGCGGAAGACGTACTCGCTCGGGTCGACGTCTTCGCCGCGGCCGAGTCGTTCGATCACGTCCGCGTTGCCGTGGCGCGTCCCGTGCGACTGCACGTAAAGCAGATCGCCTCCGTCGGTCTCGAGCGTGTATCGAATGTCGGCAAGGGCGGTACCGTCGGGCAGGACGACCTGCCAGTCCGCGTTCGCCCCGGGAACGACTCGCCCGGTCAGCTCGGGGCCGGAGAACGTGCCTCCCGCCCAGGGCACGATCCTTCGCAGGCCGGCGGGACCGGTACCGACGTCGATCCTCTCTCCGAGCTCGGCCTCGAGTCGATAAACGAGCGTCAACCGCGGCTCGGGCAGCCGAGCGTTCTCCCCCTTCATGGTCGTTGTCCTTTCAACAGGCGATGAACGCCAGAAGGTCGGCGTTGAATCGGCCCTTGTGCGTGGTCATGAGCCCGTGCGGCGCCCCCGGATAGACCTTCAGCTCTGCATCGGCAACGAGCTCCTTGGCGAGCATCGCGGAGTCCTCGAGTGGGACGAGTTGATCGTCGTTCCCGTGCACGAGCAGCGTCGGCACGTCGATCGATTCCAGGTCCTCCGTGAGATCCGACTCGGAGAAAGCCTTGATGCAGTCGTGCGCGGCTTTCAGACCGGCCATCATCCCCAGACGCCAGAACTCGCGCAGGACGCCGTCCGAGACGTTCGAGCCCTCGCGGTTCGCGCCGTAGAACGGTCGCGCGAGATCTGCGAAGAACTGCGAACGGTCGGCGAGAAGGCCGGCGCGCAGCCCGTCGAAGACCTCGATGGGCGTTCCCTTCGGATTGGCTGCGGTCTTCAGCATCAACGGCGTGATCGCACCGACGAGCACCGCCTTTGCCACGCGCTCGTTGCCGTGCCGGCCGATGTAACGAGCGACCTCGCCGCCGCCGGTGGAGTGGCCGACGAGGACGACGTCGTGCAAGTCGAGGGCCTCGAGCAGCACCGCGAGGTCGTCCGCGTACGTATCGAGGTCGTTGCCATTCCACGGCTGGCTCGAGCGCCCATGCCCGCGGCGATCGTGGGCGATCGCCCGGAATCCGTTCGATGCGACGTGGAAGAGCTGGTCGTCCCAGGCGTCGGAATTGAGCGGCCAACCGTGGCTGAAGACGACAGGCCGTCCGTAGCCCCAGTCCTTGTAGTAGATGACGGTGCCGTCCGACGTGGTGATGGTCGGAGGCGCCTTCGCTGCGACCGCAGACGCCGGGTCGTTCGGGTGCGCCGCAAGCGCGCGCACGTCGATCGTCATCCACGGGTAGAGAGGCAGCGTCTCGAGGATCGCGTTCAGTTCCGCTTCGCTGTCCGCCCGATACAGGCCGGTCGCGCGCCAGCGGCCGTCCTCGGGCTTCGGGCGCCACACGCGAAGCACGCGGCCTTCCTTCGCGAGCGCACCGACACGTTCGGCTTCGGCCCGCGAGCGTCGGTCGATCTCGGTCGCGGGCGTCCCTTCCGGGACGTCGGTGATGAAGTCGACGAGATATTCCATGAACTCCACGGTGCAGGCGAGCGGCACCGCTGCGCCACGACCGGTTGGCTCACGTTGTTAGGCGACGCCTAACACGGCGTATCGTTCGCCTCGTGGAGTTGAGACAGCTTCGGTACTTCGTCGCAGTTGCCGAAGAGCTTCACTTCGCGCGAGCCGCTGCACGTCTGCATATCGCTGCCCCGTCGCTGTCGCAGCAGATCAAGTCGCTCGAGGCGAGCCTCGGGACACCGCTGTTCGTCCGCGACCGCCGTCACGTCGAATTGACCCCTGCCGGCAGAATGCTGCTGCCGGACGCGCGCGAGGTCCTCGAGCTCGCCGCACGTGCGCAGCGTCGTGCGGCAGGAGCGAAGGGCCCGCTTCGCGTCGGGTACGTGAGCTGGCTTCCCGAGGAGCTGACAGCCTCCTCGGCGATCGATGTCCGGGTCGACGAATGGGTCATGCCGAGCCACATTCAGATCGTGCGCGTCATCGACGGCGGGCTCGATGCAGCGGTTGCCTGGACGAAGGGACGCGACGAACGGCTGGACTTTCGCCTGCTCTGGGCAGAGCCGCTCGTGGCCGTCACCCCGGCCGGCCGATCTGACCAGGCGGTCGTCGCTCGCAAGCTGCGCGTGCTCGTTGACGCGGATCTCACCTCGTGGCAGGCCTGGAACGACTACGCCGGCGAGTTCGCCGAGGCGACGGGCGCTCGACTCGTGCACATCGACGACGGCGGGATCGCCGGCCCGGCGTTCCACGACCGCGCGCTGCGGCTCAACGCACCCGTGCTCATGTCTCCGAAACGGTACTTCGACAGGCTCCCCGCGAGCCTGCAGACGCGGCCGGTCATCGATCCGTGTCCGCTGTGGTGCTGGTCGCTCGTCACCCGCGCCAACGACGAGCGCGACGGCACCGTCGCGCTACGCGAACACGCCTCCAACGTCATCCGTCGTTCCGCTTCACGTGCCGTACCGACCGGAGCGATCTGGGTTCCGTCCGCCGACCCGCACGCTCACGAGATCCGTTCGCGTTAGAGCGAGGCGTCGTACAGGCGGTTGCGGGAGACGCCGGTGAGCCCGGACACGATCTCGGCCGCGCGGCGGCGCGGCACGCCCGCGTCGACCAACTCGGCCACGGCCGCGACGGCCGCGTCCTCGTCCCCCGCCGCGTGCGGCGCGCCGCCGATCACCAGCGTGATCTCGCCCTTCGGCTGTTCGGCGAAATGCGCGGCGACCTCGGCGGCGGTCCCGCGCACGACCTCCTCGAAGCGCTTCGTCAGCTCGCGGCACACCGCCACCTCGCGCGCGGGGTCGAACTCCGCGAGCGAGCGCAGCGTCGTCGGCAGCCGTTGCGGCGACTCGAAGGCGACCGTCGGCCACGGCACGCCGGCGAGCGCCGCCCAGTCCTTCGTCCCGCGCGGAAGGAACCCGACGAACTGGTACCGCTCCCCCACGAGGCCGGACGCGACGAGCGCGGTCTCGACCGACGACGGTCCCGGTAGCACCGTCACGGGAACACCTGCATCGACCGCCGCCCGCACGATGCGCGCCCCGGGATCGGAGATCCCGGGCATGCCTGCGTCGGACACGAGGGCAACGCGCTCACCGGCCAGCAGCCGTGGCACGAGCTCCGCGGTGCGCGCGGCCTCGTTGTGCTCGTGGTACGAGAGCACCTTCGTATCGATCCCGTGCCGCGCGAGCAGCGTGCGGGTGTGCCTGGTGTCCTCGCACAACACCACGTCCGCCTCGCGCAGCTCGGCGAGCACGCGCAGCGTGACGTCCTCGAGGTTGCCGATCGGCGTCGCGCAGACGGCGAGCGGCACCGCTACGCCTCGTCGAGCGCCTCGAACGCGACGAACGCGGCGCCGATGAGGCCGGCGGCGGTCCCGAGCTCGGCGCGCACGACCCTGACCTCGTCCTTCATCGGCTGCAGCGCCTCGCGATCGAGGATCTCCTGCGCCGCCGGGATGAGGTAGTCCCACGCGGCGATGCCGAATCCACCGCCGATGACGAGCACCTGTGGCTCGAAGATGTTCACGAACGAGCCCATGCCGGAGCCGAGGTACCCGCCGATGTCGGCGAGGATCCCGCGCGCGATCTCGTCGCCCTCGTTCGCGAGCCGCACGAGGCGGTGCGCGTCCGCGGCGGGCCCGAACGCCTCGCGCGCGGCCGCCGCGGCGGCAACGCCGGTGACGTACGCCTCGAGATGTCCGCGGCCCGTGCACCTCCCCTGGCACGGACGGCCGTCGTGGACGATGACGACGTGGCCGAGCTCGACGCCGGCGCCGGTCGATCCGCGAAAGGGGCGTCCGTTCAGGATGAGCCCCCCTCCGCACCCGGTCCCGAGCGTGAGCATGACGACGTCGGTCGCCCCTCGCGCGGCGCCCGCGCGCCACTCCGCATTGCAGGCGGCGTTCGCGTCGTTGTCGAGGCCGATCGGGAGGCCGTGCCGGTCGGCCATGCGGTCGCGCAAGTCGATGTTCGCAAGCGGCGTGTTCACCGCCGGGAAGACACGGCCGCTGCGCTGGTCGATCGGCGCGGGGATACCGAGGCCGATGGCGGCGACCGTGTCGTCGCGCAGCTCTTCGATGGCGGCGTCGAGCTCGTCGAGCAGCTCGTCCTGCGTCTCCGGCGTGGCACGCTCGTGACGGCGCAGCACCTCGCCCTCGCGCGTCACCACACCGGCGAGGATCTTCGTCCCGCCGAGGTCGACGCCGATCGCATGCGTGCCGCTCATGATGAGCGGGTACCGTAACCCGCCGGATGGCCACCCCTGGCGAGAAGCCGTACCGCGTCTACAAGGGTGGTCGCCAGAAGGGAAAGGTGCCGCTTCCCGGCCGCGAGGAGCGCGACCGGAAGCCCGAGCGCCGGCAGGGTCCCGGTCGGCGGCAACGGCGTCCGTGGACGTGGCGTCGCTGGACGCTGCTCGCCGTCGTCGCCCTGATCGTCCTCGCCGTCATCTGGGGCGTCGCCGGGTACCTGTCCGTGCACAGCGGCGTCTCCGATGCGAACAAACGGCTGCCGCCCGGGACGACGTCGGTGCTCGCAAAGCAGAACGGGCTGATGCTCGACTCGCCGACGAACATCCTCCTGCTCGGGACCGACCACGCGACGAACGGCCAGTCCGGCCGCAGCACCGACGACCACTCCGACTCGATGATGCTCCTGCGGACAGACCCGAGCCGCCACCGCATCACGTATCTCTCCATTCCGCGCGACCTGCTCGTGTCCGTCGACGGGGTGAACCAGAAGATCAACGCGGCGATGCAGCTCGGCGGTCCGAAGCTCGCCATCCAGACGGTGGACACGCTGCTCGGCTCGCAGCTGCAGGTGAACCACGTTGTGCTCGTCGACTTCGAGCAGTTCCAGAAGCTCATCGACGCCGTCGGCGGCATCACCGTGAACGTCCCCGAGAAGATCCTGTCCAACCGCTTCGACTGTCCGTACTCGACGCAGGCGCGTTGCCAACAGTGGCCCGGCTGGCGCTTCGCGAAGGGGCCGCAGCACATGGACGGGCACACGGCGCTCATCTACTCGCGCATCCGAGAGAACCAGCTCGACCCGTCCTGGACGGACTTCAAGCGGCAGCAGAACCAGCAGGCGGTGATGCAGGCGACGCTTGCGAAGCTCTCGAGCCCGACGCGCTTCTTCTCGCTGCCGTTCGACGGGTCGAACCTGCTTGCGCCGATCGCGACCGACATGTCCACCTGGGACTTCATGCAGCTCGGCTGGGTGAAGTTCCGCGCCGGCAACGTCGTGCACTGCCGCCTGGGCGGCTCCTCCGACAACGGGTACATCGACCCGACCGAGGAGGACATCCAGGTGGTGCAGGAAGTGCTCGGCAACTCCGCGCCGCAGCCGCCCGCTCCGGGCACCGGCCTCTTCGGGCCGGGCTGCGTCGTCGGCAATCAGTCGTTCAAGTAGACGAGTCGCCGGAGGCGGCGGCCTTCTTCTCCGCCGGCTTCGACTCCGCGGGCTTCGAGTCGGACGAGGTGCCGCCCGAGTCGCCGCCCTCCTTCTTCTTCCCCTTGCCGTAGTCGGTCGAATAGAAGCCCGAGCCCTTGTAGTGGATGGCCACCGGGTAGAGGACGAGCTCGACCGGGCCGGTGCCGCAGACGTCGCACACCTCGGGCGCGGGCGCGGTCATCGACTGGAAGCGCTCGAAGACGTCGCCGTTTGGGCAGCGGTACTCATAGATCGGCACGGGAGGCTCAGGGTACTTTCAGTCGGCCTCGTCGCGTTCCTGCTCGAGAAACTCCCGGTAGCAGGGGGCGCCCTCGAAGGCGGCGAGCCCGGCGGGATGGAGCCGCTGCTCGCGGCGGCGGACGGCGAGATTCCGGCGCCGGCGCGCGGCGGCGACGGCAGCGCCCGCACCGACGACGCTCCCGACGAGGAACGAGCGCAGTCGGCGAGCCCTGTCGTCGCCTTCCATGGAACGATTGTACGAATGCGGATCGCAACCCTCGGCGACGTCATGCTCGATGTGATCGTGCGGCTCGAGGAGCCGCTCGCTCCCGGCGGCGACGTGCGTGCCCGCACGCGCGCGGGCGCGGGCGGGCAGGCGGCGAACGTCGCCGCGTGGGCGGCGGCCCTCGGCGCCGAGGCGCGGTGCATCGCCAAGCGCGGCGACGACGCCACCGGCGAGCTCGTCTCGCGCGAGCTCGTCGACCGCGGCGTCGAGCTCGTCGGCCCCGTGGCCGACGGCGCGACGGGCGTCGTCGTGTCGATCGTGAGCGGTGACGGCGAGCGTGCGCTCGCCTCCGACCGCGGCGTCGCGCCGACGTTCGCGCCGGAGGAGCTCGACGCGGTGTGGGTCGACTGTGACCTCCTGCACATCTCCGGCTACGCGCTCCTCCGAGAGCCGGTGTCGGACACGGCGCTGCTCGCGGCGCGCCTCGCGCGCGCGGGCGGGGCGCGCATCTCCGTCGACGTGGCCGCGTGGACCGAGATCCGCGTGTTCGGGCCGGTGCGCTTCCGCGAGCTGATCGACACGCTCGCCCCCGACGTCCTGTTCGCGACCGAGGCGGAGTGGGAGATGCTCGGCGGCGCCTACCTCTCCGCGCCGACGGGTGTGATCAAGCGCGGGCCGCGCGGGGCCACCGTCGTCACCGAGGACGCACGCCTCGACCTCTCCCCCGTGGCCGGCGACGTCGTCGACACGACCGGCGCCGGCGATGCGTTCGCGGCCGGGTTTCTCCTCGGCGGCTCGCTCGAGGAGGCGGGCCGGCGGGGCCTCGAAGCCGCAGCGCGCTGCGTCGCCACGGTAGGTTCGCTGCCGTGAACATCGAACCCCTGACCGAGGACCACGCCGCCGAGATCGCCGAGTGGCGCTACGAGTTCCCGTACGAGTGGTACGACACCGCGTCGGACCCGCAGCGCGTCGAGCTGTTTTCGAACGCGGTCCAGCGCGACGGGCTCCGCGCGGTGATCGGCGACGACGGGTCCCTCGCCGGCTTCTTCAACTTCGTCCGCGAGAACGACGAGGTGCGCATCGGCCTCGGCATGCGGCCCGACCTGACCGGGCACGGGCTCGCCCAGCCGTTCATCCAGGCCGGTCTCGAGTACGCGCGCGCGCAGTGGGAGCCGCTGCGCTTCCGCCTCTGGGTCGCGCGCTGGAACGAGCGCGCGCTGCGCGCCTACCGCCGCGCCGGCTTCCGCGAGGTGAACCGCAGCGAGGAGAGCCGCTTCGTGGAGATGGAACGCCCGGCGTGATCCGCGTCTCGGACGAGGTTCGCGAGTCGACCGCGGTGGTCGCGCTCGAGACGACGCTCGTCGCGCATGGCTTCCCGCCCGGCGAGGGCGTCGAGGTCGGCCTGGAATCGGAGCGGCAGATACGCGCCGGCTGCGCGGTCCCGGCGACGATCGGCGTCCTCGACGGCGAGATCGTCGTCGGCCTGACGGAGGACGAGCTGGCGCGCTTCGACGTCTCCGCGCGCAAGATCGGGCCGCGCGACCTCGCGGTCGCCGTCGAGCAGCGGGCCGTGGGCGCGACGACGGTCGGTGGCACGCTCGCCGTCGCCCGCGCAACCGGGATCTCGTTCATGGCGACCGGCGGTCTCGGCGGCGTCCACCGCGGGTTCCCCAATCCTCCCGACGTCTCCGCCGACCTGGGACAGCTCGCGCGCACGCCCGCGCTCGTCGTCTCGGCCGGCGTGAAGTCGCTCCTCGACGTGCCCGCGACGGCGGAGCTGCTCGAGACGCTCGGCGTGCCTGTGCTCGGCTTCCGCACCGACACGCTGCCGCTCTTCTACGCGGCGGCCGGCGGCCCGCCCGTGTCGGCGCGCGTCGAGTCCGCGGACGAGGCGGCGCGCATCGCCCGCGCGCATTGGCAGCTCGGCGGCGGCGGGCTTCTCCTCGGCCGGCCGCCGGACGAGCCACTCGACGACATGGAGCCGCTCATCGAGGACGCGCTCCGCGCCGCCCACGACGAAGGCGTGCACGGCCAGGCGGTGACGCCGTTCGTCCTCTCCTATCTCCACCGCGAGAGTGGCGGGCGCACGCAGCGTGCGAACAAGGACCTGATCGCACAGAACGCACGCCTCGCAGGCGAGATAGCGGTACAACACACGTAGACATGCCTCGCGGCTACATGGAAGGCCCCGCCTCCGAAGAGGCCGAACGGCGCGCCGACGAGATCGCCAGCGGGAAGAAGGACGTCTTTCCGCCGAAGCTCTACGCCGCCGTGTACGGCAGCACCGAGGACGACCCCGAGCCGCACTTCATCGGCTGGCTCGCCGACGTCGACCCGGAGAAGCTCTTCGCTTCCGGCCAGGCGTGGGGCGTG
>Ga0209579_10002336_pt1 | contig 14660 bp, 18 predicted proteins | sample Coa_R1_2_FD_187152 | JGI IMG/M metagenome (GOLD analysis project Ga0209579, IMG submission 187152) | Surface soil microbial communities from Centralia Pennsylvania, which are recovering from an underground coalmine fire - Coalmine... | ecosystem: Environmental > Terrestrial > Soil >... | reverse complement strand
GCCCCCGAACTGGCGCGTCCGGCCCAGCTTCCCCCTCTGTTCACAACAGGGATTTCTCAGCCCAGCGGGCGGAAGTATATGCGCGCGACAATGCAGTGCAAACCTGCCGCCAAGCTTGCAAATCCCCGTGCTCACATGCTCCTGCACGCGAATGGACCGTTGGGCACCAGCCTGTCCGGGTTATGACCCCCAGGCGCTTGCAATCGGCTAACGGGCCGGTTTAGAGTCGCACGGGCGCAGCAATGAGGGGGGCTTTAGTAATGGGACGGTTCATCGTCGTCGTCATATCGGCGACAGTCGCGGCTGGCTGCGGCACTCAGACGATCATCAAGACCGTGACGACGAGTAGCCAGTCGGCGGCCGCGACGCAAACGCAGGCATTGACGGCGTCGCAGACCGCAAAGGTCGGCGACACCCTCACGTTGACGGGCAATGGCGGCGAATCGATGGCGGTCACGGTGGATCAGGTTATGGATCCCCTGCAGGTTGGGCCGTACGACCAGGCGGATCAGGGGCAGCGTTTCGTCGGAATCCAGATCACGCTCAAGAACGTTGGGTCGGTCGCCTATTCGGACGCGCCGGAGAACGGGGCGACGCTTCTGTCCAACACCCGTGAGCAAGCCCAAAGCCAGATCGTGAGCGGAGGCCCTTGTGGCAACGAGTTCGCATCCTCCGCCAACATCGCTCCGGGCGATACCCAGCAAGGCTGCATTCCGTTCGAGATGCCCGTCGGCCAGACGCCGGCGAGCTTTCAGTTCACCCTCAACTCGGGATTTGCGAACCAGACCGGCCAGTGGTCACTCGCCGGCGCGGCGACGTCTGGCGGTTCGTCAGGCGCCACCACGACGTCTAGCAACACCGCTAGCAACACCGGTGGAGGGGGCGCCACGACCGCGACCTGCAACGAAGGGCCGTGCGTTCTAACCCGCATGCCGAATCAGTGCTCGCGCGGCTTGGCGGCAACGTCTTCGGTGTCTTGCGGGCTAGCAAGCAATGTGTTCTATGAGTACTTCCAGGCGGAACGGACCGGGAATACGAGTGCGATTTCCGCGTGGAGTCCCCTAACCAAGCAGTACTACAGCGCAAGCTGCTCCAGTGGAGACGGACTTATTGACTGCTCTATCAGTGGTACTACAGCCCCGAACGCTGAGGTTGTGATCACTCAAGCCGCTCTGGATGCGTATTCCCCCTCGCAGGCGACTTGGTTCGCGTCACACCATGACGTCGGCCCAAATGGATGACCGGATGGAGCGCGCGCTGGCATCCGAATCGGCTGCCTCGCACTATGCCTGCTCTGCACCGACCACGCGCGGGGGGCCTTACGGGGAATTGACCGGCTCTAGTTCGTTTGGAGAACCTCTCGCTTCAGATGCTCCATCTCGACCTCGGAGATGACGCCTTGCTCCCGTAGCTTTGCCAGCCGTTCCAACCGCGCGAGGGTGTCGTCCTTTGGAGCTGCGTTGAGCGGCAGGTCCAGTTCGCTTGCGTCGGGCTGCGGAGGAGAAGTCAGACGGCGGGCGGTCTCAAGCCGAAGGAATACCTCGGATAGCAGAATACGCCATTCTTCGGGCCGCATCTCCGAGACGTGCACGAGGAAGACCTCCGCCGAATCGGTCCTCAACACAAAGCCAGTGGGCTTTCCGCCTTTAAGGAACAGCAGCGGCAACGCTACCGGCAGCATCACGACGCCAATGGCGGCGGTCGTCCCTACGCGGACCGCCGCTGACTTGGTCTTGGAGCGCAGATCATCGGGGACTGCCGGTTTTCCAACCTCGAGTGAGGCCAGATCCGCGTACCTCATAGTCGCGAGCCGTCCGCTCTGCGTTATGCGTACGTCGTCCTGATGAAAAATGAGATCAACACGAGCGGATTCACTCGGCTCGATCCCGACCCCGAACCCGCCGAGGCACCGACACTCCGGCACAACAACGAGCGCGCCGGTCCTCGGATCGCTCGCGAGCCGGCGAACGTCGGCTTCGGCGATAGCCAAAAGCTCGTTGCAGTCCGATAGCGCGCCACCGGTGACATGCGCACGTATCGCAGTTGCAAGTTCTGCTAGACCCTCTGCCTCGGCGTAGTCGGTGCGTGCGCGAGCCTCGACTACCCACAATGCGCGCAGGGCCTTCTTGTGTTTCCCGGCTTGAACGAGAGCCCTAGCCCTATCCAGGTCAACGGACACGCAGCCACAATCCTAACCCGCAGCGGTTCTCGGATCGAGGTCGTAGGTCACGCGCCGCTTGGCGGTGGGGAAGACCGAATAGGGTGGGCGTCCGCACGTCGGCCGATCATGGTGTCGTGGACGCAGCTTTTGCCGCCTTGATCGGTGCAGGTGTCGGATCCGTTACCTCAGTGGCCTCCCAGTTCGTGGGCCACAATCTAGAACTTCGGCGCGACCGCCGCGACCAGCACCGTGACCGCGCACGGGTCGCAATCGAGGCTGCTGCCAAGGCGTTGTTTGTAACGCGCACAATGACCGAGGAGGAGTACGCCGCGCGGAACTTCCGCCCCGACAGTGTCGGCGCTCAGAGACCCGATCAGGTCATGGCGACCAGCTTTCTCTTCGATGAAGCCTTCGGAGCCATGACGCAGTTGCAAGTCGAGCTTGGTCGAGATCACCCGCTCGTGAGCCGATATGACACGACGATCACGGTCTGCGCGAAGGCCCTACGTCTCGGCATCGAGGCCAGGAAATTATGGGGCGGCCCGATGACTCCGGAGGTCGAGGAGATGATCAAGAGGGACGCTCGCGCAATGCTTGAGGCGCAGAATGCGCGGTTTGCGTGGGTGGCTGAGGCACGAGAAGTGCTCGACGGCATATAAACCGGACGCCGGCAAGCAGACTTTAGGTAGCGACGGTGTCAGGCCGCATGTTCGTACGGCTTTGTGCGGCCGAAACCCTAGCTCTCGGTACCTGCTGCGTCACGAACCGGGCTGCTGATACTCATGCCGCGATACGCACCACCCTCGTCGCGGGCTAGGAACTTAGCGAAGGTCTGCCACGGCTTCTTCGCTACGTCGGTGTAATCGATCCAAATATCGAAGCTAGGCAGGTCTCCCAGCTTTCCGATTGGAATCACGACGGCGGCGTCCTCGCCTAATCCGAGCCCGACCAACCAAGTGGTGTGCCTTGCGTCTCCCCAGGCCTGTGAGCGTTGCCCAGCAGCGTTTCGCGGCGTAACAGCTATCTCAACATTCAGCGCCGGTCCGGACCCGATGTTTCTGAGTGGCAGAACGATGTGCATGGCTGCTACGAACGCCGGTCGTCTTTGCCGCGCCCCATCTGAGGGGTGCTCCATACGTTGGGTGTCGTCAATAACCGGGATGACGATGGGACGATGGCTTTCCTCGACAGCGAGCCGAGATATCTCGATGGTCGCTCTCGCGCCAAGTGAGGCTGCCAACCGTGCCGGACGGTCCGTCCGGGTGAATTGGCAGCTTTACCCGCGTGGCAGTGGACCAAACCAATCAAGAGTTGCAGAGCGCTCTCCTCGCTGCGTTCCAGCTGGGCATGCAGGGCCAGTGGGTGCAGGCCGCAGAGTTGGTCCGCCGATATGCCGATGAGGGCGAGAATTCCGTCGCAATCGCAGCCATGGCGGTCTGGTTGGCCAATGCCGGCCAGTGGCAACAAGGTCTTCCGTACGCCGAGAAAGCAATTGACGGTTCCGTAGCGGTAGGTCCAATCGCGACTAACTACGGCAACTTGCTCTCGGCTGACGCCAACTACCGGGACCGCAGCGCCCGGTTCTTCCAGCGGGCGATCGAAGCTGGATGGACGATCGATCCCTTTGCCCAAGCTCAAACAATGATTCAGCAGGGGAATGCGTCCGGTGCCATTGATCTGCTTGAAAACGCGCGCAGCCGCACTCTCACCCAACTTCAAGGCGCGTGGGAGCGACTGAACCGGGACGTAACCCAGAGTCAGCAGCGTCTCGATACGGAGCTGAAGCAGGTTTCGGAAAGCCGAGTCGCGCAGATAGCTCAGATGACTGAAGACGCGGCGTTCGTCAGGGGCGAGCGAGATCGCGTCACGCAGCTGGTTTCAGACACGACATCGCTTCTCCAAAACGTCGCGGCCGACAACCTCGCCAGTGAATATGCGGAGCGCGCGAAGACGTCGGCCGAACGCGCTGACCGATGGACCAAAGCCACGATTGCTGTGAGCGTCCTCGCCATTGTCGTTGCTGCGACATTCGTCCTCGTCGGTCTAGCGAATCACCATGACGTCGGGACTGTGCTTGCGCGAGCAGCCATCAGCCTTCCGCTGCTTGCCCTGGCGGCATACCTAAACAAGCTCGGTACCGACGAGCGCCGGGACGTAAGGAACTGGACACACATCGAGCTTCAGATCCGGACCGCTCGGCCATATCTCGGCAACTTGCCGGAAGCTATGCGCGATGAAGTTCAGGCTGCGCTCGCGTTGCGCTTCTTCCCAGGGCAGGCGCAGGACCCGCATGGCGGCACAGCCGTTGACTCCGATCCTGACGACGCCCTTCGGCTAATCAGAGACCTTCTGGCCCGCCAGGAACACGGTGTCCCGTAGGGCGAGTGAGTTACGGAGGCCGCCTCCTTCCTAGCACGGGCAGCGCTGCGTCGCGTTTACCGTTCCGTCCGCGCGTGGCCAAAGTGGAGCGGGCCGCATAGATCGGCAGGACCCGCCAAGGTGGCGGACTATCCCCGTCTCCTGCGGCTGCCGTCGCCACATGAGCGCGCTTATGCGTTAGGCTCTACAGTGCGGACGCCAAGGGTGGCGTTAGAGAGCGGGCTCAGCAAGGCAGAGGAAAGTCCCACTGGGCCTTCGAAGGTCGTAGAACAGGGGGGCTAGATGACTGGGATCAAGCGCGTTCTAGTCGTTGCTGTGTTTGTGGCGTTCGGGGCTGCGTCTCCGGCAGCACTAGCAGCGCCGCCGACGCAACTGTCGCCCGCTGACGGCGCATCGGCAACTGCGGGTACGCCCGTTCAGTTCACAGCATCTGACCCAACCCCCTATACGTACGATCTCAACCTTCAGATTTCGTCCTCGCCAGCGACCAACTCCGATGGGACTCTCGTCACCCCGGACCTGACCTCCACCGCAGGGTTCATGTTCGGTACGAACGGCCAGTTCAGCACAACCTGGACACCATCCAATCGGACCGCACAGACCGTCTACTGGACCGTATACCGGCTTGACTGCTCAAGCTACCCATGCGCAAAGGTTGCGAGCCCCGTTCGCACCCTGCACGTCGGCGGACTACCAACCCCTCAACCGGTTTCTCCCGCAAACGGGGCTACGGTCGTGATAGGGCGCGACGTGACGTTCACTGTGAACGATCCAACCGATCCGCTAGCGGGGCTCACGCTTGACATCTCCTCGTCGCCCGCGACGAATGCGGACGGCACATTGGCCAACGCTGACCTCGACACGCTGTTCTTGGACGGGCCTGGTCCGACCTTTTCGGCCACATCATCGAATGCGACCAACAGCGTAGGGACTGTCTATTGGGTTGTCTACCGGTTTCAGTGCGTCGGCACCTGGTGCGGGAAGGTTGCTTCGCCGATGCAGAAGCTGACGGTTATCCCGCCACCGGTCTCCGTACATCTCGTCGGCCCGACGCATTTCCACGTAAACCACCCGACCATCCAATGGCGGATTCACTGCAACGTTGACTGCTACGGAGACAGCTATGTCCGAGCCTCGGTTCGTACGCATGGACATACTCGCCATGTCTCACGTCTCTCGCTCCGGAAGGTTTCGTTCAACCTGAGGAATGCGGCGAGCTTTGACGAGTGGTTCACATACACATATCGAGGCCGATTCCTGACGCTTCTACGGCAGTTGGTCGCGAAGTATGGACAAGTCCGCTTCGACGCATACGTACGCGTAACGGATGCAGCTGGCCACACCTCGTCTGGCCATCGAGTGCTCTACATGCTGCCGTCTCCGCTGCCGCCTCCGTCGAGCCCACCGTCGCGCCCTGCACCTCCGCGGACGCCTCCACCGACTGCGTGTCACCCGTTGACCAACTCCGGGGGTTGCTACGAACCCGGTGAATACTGCCGCGAGACTGACCACGGGATGAGTGGAGTTGCAGGCGACGGCGAGGCAATCATCTGTGAGGACAACAACGGATGGCGCTGGGAACCGGCCTAGGACGCAAGCCACGGGGCCAGCGTCAACTCGACTGGTCTGGATCCTCGCCCGTCGCCGATCTGACCTCTAATGGGCGACGTAAGCAAGGGGGCATCACGGCGCAGCGGCCGTTGCTGGCTTTCCAGTTGCGCCACTAGCGGTAGCGGGCAAGCTTGAAGCCGGAGCGATATTCGGGGATTATTTCCTGGAGGGCGACGGGGCAGTTCGCGAACTTCAGGGCGCTTGCCGCGATAACGGCCTTTCTTGCTGCGGGTATGGCGCTGCCACGCGTAGCGGATGCAGCCGTACCGACGAAAGCAATCACTGTGGCTCCGCCTTATCAGCCTCCGACGCTGAGCCCGGAGACTCCAGTGGTGGACACAGAGCCGTACCTTCATACGGCATCGATCGCGTACGACGACGTGGCAGGAACGGTTACCGGCACCTTCTCGCTGTACGACCCTCAGTTCTGGGCGAACCAGAGTGCCGATAGGTTCTATGGGTACTGGACGCTCACGATCACATTGGCTGACGCTTGCAGCGGACCGACAACCGAGCTGACGTTCGTGACGTCGCCAGCGCCGGGTACGAACTCCACGTCCCAGGCAGCCTCTGCTCGCGCCACGCTGACCGGATACCAAGGCTCCGTCGACGGGACCGGGCCGTTTGACGGTACGAACTACAGCACAACCCTTCAAAGCCCAGCCTTCGCCCACCTCAACCTGCGGTGCGTGGAGTTCTCGGCCTTTGATAACTACGACCAAAGCGATGGCGCGAACAACTACGACTCCGGCGCGCAGTGGCTCAACGGCTACGCCCCGCTGCCGACGTTGCTGAATCCATGGACGGGCAAGTTCAGGGTTCGGCCTCGGGAGATCGGGCTCTCAGGGGACGGCAGCAGCTTCATGGCAGGCGCAAAGCAGCACGGTCGCCAGTCACGATCCAACCCAGGCTGGGCGGGTCGTATCGCATGGTCAAGCTGGACTGCGACGCAGGCAATCGGGTCGGGAGCCAACTGGCAGGATGATTGTCGGCCAGACTGTGCCAGCGGCCACTACCACGCGCATCCGGCCAAGCTGCGGGCGTACGACCCGCAGAACGGCTACTTCACGCGCGTCAGGATGCGTCTTCGTTATCGGGGCAGGTGGCACACGTTCACTCTGAAGCTTGGTCATGCGGGCGCCGCCTGGTACTGGGGATGAGCGGATCACCGGTCCCGGGTCATCCGCGAGCGCGAGTCGGGCGCCAACTTGCTGTGATCGCTGACGGGCTCAACCTGACGGAGGTGCTACCGCGCCGGTAGCACGGGAATCGGGCAAAGGCCGGAAAAACCCGATTCGGTTGGTAAGCGTCGGGCGTAGCCTCCGCTAGGACGGCGGCCCTTCTAGCGCGCTCCAGAAGCGAGGGGAGCCCACGCCTCACATAACTCGAGTACTGCCAGGAAGACGAGAAAGGCGTCGGCGAGCACAAACAGGGCAAGGACTCGGCGCCAGAGAACAAACGCGCTCTGGGCACCGAGCCACTGGACCCATTCCGGTTCTTTCGACCAGTGCGAAGTCGTCTGCGCTGTGGGCGGGAATGCCTCGTCGAGAAGAACCGTCGTGAGTGGCACACCCGTGCCCTGTTCGCGACTGTTGAGCCACTCGCTGTGTGCCTCCTCGGTCCAACGGTGTCGAACGAACGCCTGGAGGACTGCAATTGCCGCGCACAGACCAAATGAGGCGGCAACGAGGCGGCCCAGCGGCGAGGTCGTTCTGCGGAGGACGATGGTCAGGATGAACGCCTGACCTGTGAAACTGACGGCTGGAACCTGCCAAAGGAAGTTTTCGAATATCCGGCGTCGGCCTTCGACGAGGGATACCGTCTTGACGGCTTCGTCTGTCACAGAGCCATGTTCGCTGGAACGTCTCAGCCATCCTTCCCCGACGTCGCAGGAATCGGGGGACAATGGGCTCAGAGGCCAGCTCGGTGCCTTTGCCCCCCGTAGGATCTCGCAACAATGACGATGATCCTCTACAACAGCCAGACCTCCGGCAACTGCTACAAGGTCAGGCTGCTCTTCGCCCACCTGGGGATCGAGTACAAGAAGCATGCCGTCGACGTGTTCGAGCGCCATGGCCGGCGGGAGATCCTTGGTGACTTAAATCCTGGGCTTCGGGTGCCCACGCTGGTACTCGACGACGGTCGTCCGCTGGCTGAGTCCAACGCGATCCTCTGGTACTTCGCGGAGGGCACCGACTATCTCCCTGAGGACCGCTACGAGCGCGCGCAGGTCCTCCAGTGGTGCTGCTTCGAGCAGTATTCCCACGAGCCATACATCGCCGTGGCCCGGTTTTGGTTCCACGCGGGAATCAGTCCCTCGGCAGAGGAGATGGAGGCCAAGCTCCGGGGCGGCAAAGCAGCCCTGGAGGCGATGGAACGCCACCTGACCGACCACAAGTATTTCGTCGCCGACCACTACACAATCTCCGACATCGCCCTTTACGCCTATACCCACGTCGCCCCTGAAGGCCGGTTCGATCTTCATCCGTATCCCGCTGTTCGCGCGTGGCTGGAGCGTGTCGCGGCCCAGCCCGGTCACATCGCCATCACGGACTAGCGTCTGCTCGGGCTACGCATCTCGCAGAACGCCGGAAGCTCAAGGCCGGGGCGATAATCCGCGCTCTTCGAGCAGTACTCGCACGAGCCGAACATCGCGGTCGCGCGGTTTTGGTTCCACGCGGGGATCAGCCCCTCGGCCGAGGACATCGAGGCCAAACTCCGCGGCGGGAAGGCGGCGCTGGAGGCGATGGAACGCCACTTGAACGATCACGACTTTTTCGTCGGCGAGCGCTACACGATCGCCGACATCGCGCTCTATGCCTACACGCACGTCGCGCCCGAGGGTCGGTTCGATCTGCACCCCTACCCGGCCGTGAAGGCGTGGCTGCGGCGGGTCGCCGAGCAGCCGGGTCACATCGCTATCGATGCTTGAGCTCAGCCTTTGTTGTGGCGCCGGCCGCGCACCCCGACGAAGCGCTTGGCGGCGTTGCCGACGAATTCACGCGGCTCGGCCTTCTCCACGAGCCGGGCCAGCTCCCGGCGCTCACGCTCGCTGAGGTTGCGGGGGCGCCCGCGCCCCCGACGGACGAGCTCGATCACCCGCCGCCGCTCCTGAGGCTCCAGCTTGTACAGGTGCTCACGGGCCAGTAGCAACAACTCGCCGACCACGATCAGCTTCGCGGCGGGAAGGGCACGCACAGCTCGTCCAAAACCAGGCACTACACCCAGGATAGCCTCACAGCCTGATGGCCAATCTCGCCCACGCTGAGCGCCCCGCCGACGGTGATCCGCAGGGCCTGCTGGTCCTGCACCATGGGCGCGGGACGAGCGAGAGGGACCTGCTTCCCCTGGCCGACGTTCTCGATCCCCAGCGCCGGCTGCACGTGGCAGCGCCGCGGGCGCCACTCGAGCTCCCCGGCGCGCCCGGCTACCACTGGTACGTGGTCCCGCGCGTCGGCTACCCGGATCCGGACACGTTCGGCGCCTCCTATCGCGAGCTCGCAGGCTTTCACGACGATCTCTGGCAACGCACCGGGCTCAGCGCCGAGCAGACGGTGCTTGGCGGGTTCTCGATGGGAACGGTCATGAGCTACGCGCTCGGCCTCGGCGCGGACCGGCCGCCACCGGCCGGGATCCTCGCCTTCTCCGGATTCGTCCCGAGCGTCGATGGTTGGGAGCCCGATCTGAGCCGCACCGCCGCGCGCGTCTTCATCACGCACGCCGTCAACGACCCCGTGATCGGCATCGAGTTCGCCCGTCGCGCCCACGAACTGCTCACGGCCCATCAGTTCACCGTCGATTACCGCGAATCGTCCGCGGGGCACAGCATCGACCCCGCAGACATCCCGCGGGCCGTGTCCTGGCTAGCCGAGACACTTTCCGCATGACGCTGGTCACCGAGCTCGAGCTTCCGCGGCTTGACCACACCGATCCCGAGCTCCGGGGTGAGCGTTACCGCGAGGCCATGGCCACGGTCGACACCTACGGTGGATGGCTGGCGGCCAACCCCTTCGGCTACACGGTCCTCGATCGAGAGGCGGGCGAGTTCTTCCTGCGCTCCCGCCACACGGTGTTCCCCGGGCTGACCATCGCCGAGATCTTCCAGATCTCCGACGGGCCTCTGCACGAGGAGATCGTCAAGAACATCATCAACGTCAACGGCGCCGACCATGCTCGGCTGCGCAACCTGGTCAACCCGGCCCTCGCGCCGCGCGCCGTGGATCGGTACCGCCCGGCCATGCGCCGCTTCCTGGACGAGCTGATCGGCGCCCTTCCCCCGGATGGGCGGCTCGACTTCGTGGCTGATTTCGCCAAGCCGTACCCCTCGCTGGTCATCGCCGAGGTCATGGGGGCGCCGCTGTCCGATGCGCCTCGCCTTCACCACTGGTCGAACTGGATCCAGCGTCAGTTCGATGCCGGCAGCCTGATGAGCGAGCGGGCGCAGATCGAGGCCGCGGTGGCGGAGTTCTACGCCTACGAGGATGAGCTGATCGCGGCGCGGCGCGGCACGCCGGGCCAGGATCTGATCTCGGCCCTGATCCAGGCCGAGGACGCGGGAGACCGGCTGAGCCACGACGAGCTGCGCAACCTCGTGCTGAACATCCTCGTCGGCGGTGTCGACACGAGCCAGAGCCAGCTCGCCCACGCGGTCCGACTCCTGGCTGAGCATCCTGACCAGTGGCAGCGACTGCGCGCGGATCCCTCCGGCCTGGCGCTGGCTGCGGTCGACGAGGCGCTGCGCTACGAGCCGATCACACCGTTTACGGCGCGCATCACGATCGACGAGGTCGAGCACCGCGACATCACCTTCCCGCCCGGCTCGGTCGTGCTTGTCTCCGCCTGGCACGCCAACCGCGAGGGCATCGAGCCGGATCACTTCGACATCGCCGCGGCACGCCCGCGGCAGCGCGCCCTCACCTTCGGCGCCGGCGCGCACTACTGCGTGGGCGCGAACCTGGCCCGCGCCGAGATGGAGGAGGCGCTGGTCTTCCTGGCCACGCGCGTGCGCGCACTCGCGCTCGACGGGGAGCCGGAGTTCGGCACCCCGTCTGGGATCTACGGGCTCGAGCGGCTGCCGCTGCAGCTGAGCCTATGAAGCCGGCGACATCAGGCCGATGACGTGGCCCTCGGGGTCGCTGAACAGGCCTATTGTGATGCCGACCCCCGGGACCTCATCCGGACCCATCATCCGGCTCCCCCCCAGGGACTCGGCCTTCTGAAGCGCCTCGCCGACATCCGGGACCTGAACGTAGAACGTCACGTGCCCGTCGTAGCCCTCGGGACCGGCCCCGACGCCGCCCCCGATGCCCTCCTGCTCCTCCAACACGCTGTAATCGGTCGGCCCCATCGGCTGGCTGAACTTCCAGCCGAACAGCTCGCCGTAGTAGGCCCGCAAAGCGCTGGCGTCCTTCCCCACGACCTCGAAATGCACGACCTGCTGCCCCATCTCAGGCTCCTTTCGGGCGTTTACGTGAGCTTAGACCCGTCCGGTGCAAACTCATCTGTCGCCAGCGAGTCCCTTTTCTTGCAGTTCCCGGAGGGCGCCATCAGTCTTCCGAAGGCCGCCGAGTCCCATCCCCTGAAGGACCCCCGGGGCTTTCGTGAACTGGATCTCCCGGTAGTCGACGACCTGGACGTGGTTGCCCCACGGATCGTGGAAGTCGAGCGAGCCTGCAGGCCCGACGTCCACCCCGGCACCCTGCATCGCCGCGCGCACGGCCTCCTTGTCATCTACGACGAGCCCAAAATGCCTCGAGCGATCGCGCTCCCGGCTGTCGGCCGCCTGCAGCGCGATGAACTGATCGCCCAGGTCGAGGAACGCCATCCGGCTGCCGTGGCGCCCCCTGAGTTCGAACCGGAAGAACCGCCGGTACCACTCGAGCGCCTCCTCGATGTCACTCACCTCGAGCGCGACGTGGTTGATCCCGACGAGCCGCGCGCTCACGGAGCGGGCTTCCACAGCGCGTCGTCGCCCAGCGGCTGGCGTCCCGCGGTGCCCGCGGCCACCAGCTCCAGCAGCGCCGCCTCCGCCGCAGCGCGGTCCGGGGCGTCGTTTCCATCGGCCAGCAGCGCCGCCACCTCCTGGGTCGTGAGGCCGTCCGGGAAGCGCCGGAGCAGCGGCTCGGGCGACTCCGGCGGCGGCTGGCGCTCCAAGCTCGGATCCAGATTGGCGATCAGCACGTCGTAGGCCTCCAGTGGCTGGAAGCCTCCGGCGACGAGCCGGGTGCCGTTCCGTTGGAAGGTCAGCGACGGTGCGGTGAACCGGACCGGGCCATCGGTCGTGGCGGTCTTGCCCTGGAGCTCGGCCGCCGATCCGGCGGCCGTGCGCGACTCGGCCTTGTCGCGCTCGTACGCCTCGCGCACGTCGGGGTCGTCGATCCGTGCCACCAGCGCGTCGCCGTCGATTCCCTCGACCCGGTTCAGTGCCTCCGCGAGCTGAGCGTCGTCGTCGAGCACGAGTGGGGTCGTGAAGTTGGCCAGCTGGAGCGCCCGGAACACCCGCCACTCGCTTCCGGGCTGGTCGGTGCGCGCGGCCACGACAGCCCGGCAGGCGCGTGAGGTGGCGCTGATCCGCGCCTTCGGCGCGGGAGCGAAGGGCATCCCGTAGCGGCTGCGAAATCTCGCCTGCCCGAGCGCGCCCCGCAGCGGCGTGTAGCCGCGGCGCTCGTACTGAGACGCTTCCTCAGTCAGGCCGACCAGCACGAGCCGCCAGCGCAGCTGATCGCCGTAGCGCCACTCGATCGCCCGCAGCGCCGGGCTCTCGGAATACGCCCACGGGCAGGCGGGATCGCTGTACATGGTGGTTTCGATCACGTCGTCCATGCCTCGAGGATATGCGCCAGGCGGCTGGCGTAATTCGACTCGCGGGCTCCGGCCGGCTCAGCTGCCAGCCGCACCTCGGCCGCCTTGAAACCGGCCTCCGTCAGCGCATCCGCGACTTCGCCCGGCGACTGGAAGTGCAGGTGCACCCGGCCGCGCACGAAGATCGAGAGCAGCAGACGGAAGGCGCGAATCGTTGTGTCCTGGACGGCTCCGATGTGGATGTCGGACACGTACCGGCCGCTCGCGAAGCCCCCGAGCACGCCGGCGAACCGGGCCCAGATCTCGAGCACCGAGTCGGTCGGCAGGTAGCCGAGCAGCCCCTCGGTGATGATCGCCAGGCCGTGCTCGGGCTCGAGTTCGCCCGCGACCGCGGGCAGGCTCTGCGCCCCGCTGCCCTTCAGCGCGTCGAGCACCCGGACCTGATGGTGCTCGGAGAGCGACCCGAGGCGCTCGAGCGCCCGGCGCTTGCGCTCCGCCATGCCAGCCAGGTCGGCCTCGATATAGGTGATGCGCTCGCCGTAGCGTTGGTGAAAGCGCCAGCCTCGAGGCGAGAGCCCGGCGGCGACCTCGATGACCTGCGTGATCCCGTGCTCCTCGATCGCTCGCTCGAGCGCGCCATCGATGGCGCGGTGGCGCGCCAGCAGGTAGCTCTCGAGCGTGCCGCGCCCGAGCACGGAGTTGACCCGCATCGCCGGCTGCAGGGCTTCGAACAGCACCCGTCCCTCGATCGTCTCGAACTCGCGGTTCGAGAGGCCGTTGCGGGCCCATACGTAGCCCGTGTAGTGAGCAGTTGGGCTGATCGTCTCGGAGGGGCTCATCTCACGCTTGGTCCTTCAGCCAGGCGGCGAGCCGAGCTATCAGCTCCACCTGCGCCGGATTCATCTTCTTTCCCGCTTCCTCAATCGTGAACCACGCCGCCCGGTCGACCTCCGGGACTTCGATCGTCCGGCCCGAGCGCGGCGGCCACTGGAGCGTGAACGTGTTGCTGGTGATGTTCGCCGCGTCGAGGTCGCCGGGGAGCGCGAATGCCCGCACCACCTTTCCCCCCTTCTGGCGGATTTCGCCCAGGTCGTGCGGCGAAGCCGCGGGCGGCGCCGTGCCGAGCTCCTCCTCGAATTCCCGCCGGGCGGCGGCAAGCGGGTCCTCGCCCGGCTCGTACTCGCCCTTGGGGATCGACCACGCGCCCTCGTCGCGCCGGGCCCAGAACGGGCCTCCCGGGTGCACGAGCAGAACCTCGAGCCGGTCCGCTGGACGGCGGTAGAGCAGGATCCCTGCGCTGCGATTGGGCGAGCGTGGCTGCACGCCGGTGAATCTTGCCTCTTCGACAGCTCTTAGACCGCGTTGACATCGCTCTCGCAAATCACTGGTTTGCTGCCTCCATGACCACTCAGACCGCATATCCCACGCCCGTGGGACCCTTCGGGCTCGAAGCGCCGGCGGGTACCACAGAAGCCCTCGAACCCGCCGGCGCCGAGATCGGACTCGACGCGCTGCCCCTGCTCGATCATCGCCTGCGCGTCCAGACCGTCGCCCCCGAACTGGCGCTTCGCGGCCCCCACCTCGTCCTTCACGACGGCGAGGAGACCCGGCTGCTGCGCCTCGACCAGGACATCACGCACATCGGCCGGGGCTCCGGGGCCGAGATCCGCTTCGATGACCACCGCGTCTCCCGTGAGCACGCGATTCT
>Ga0209579_10002335_pt1 | contig 14662 bp, 11 predicted proteins | sample Coa_R1_2_FD_187152 | JGI IMG/M metagenome (GOLD analysis project Ga0209579, IMG submission 187152) | Surface soil microbial communities from Centralia Pennsylvania, which are recovering from an underground coalmine fire - Coalmine... | ecosystem: Environmental > Terrestrial > Soil >... | reverse complement strand
CCGGATTCCGCATGACGCGGAAAGAACGTCCGATCACCGATGTGCCGTCCTCCGCGAATCATCACGACGTTCACCGCGAACACGTTCTGCTCATTCACGGCGACGACGACGTCGATGTCGGTCGCGGTTGCGCTCTCCACAAACTGCCTCGACTGAAGCTGCTGGATGCGTGCGATCTTGTCGCGGATACGCGCCGCACGCTCGAATTGGAGTGCGGTCGACGCCTCGTCCATCTGGCGCTTGAGTCGCGCGAGCACTTCATCGGTCTTGCCCTGCAGGAACAGGAGCGCCGCGTGCACGTCCTGCTCGTAATCCCCCTCGCTGACGAGCCCAACGCACGGCGCCGTGCACCGCTCGATCTGGTGCAGCATGCACGGCCGCGAACGGTTCGCGAACACGGTGTTCTCGCAGGTCCGAAGCTGAAACACCTTCTGCAGTACCGCAATGCCCTCGCGCACCGCTGCGGCGCTTGGAAACGGACCGAAATAGCGATGCCTGCGATCGAGCGTGCCGCGATGGAAACGTAGCTGCGGATACGGATCGCCCGACAGGCAGATGTAGGGATAGCTCTTGTCGTCGCGATAAAGAATGTTGTAACGCGGCTCGAGCGCTTTGATCAGGTTATTCTCGAGCAGCAGCGCCTCGCCTTCCGAGCGAACCGCGGTCGTCTCGACCCGCGCGACCTGCCCGATCATCGCGGCGATCCGCGGCTCGTGACCGCTCTTCTGGAAATAGCTCGCGACGCGCTTCTTCAGGTCGCGCGCCTTGCCGACGTAGAGCGCGCCGCCACCTGCATCGAACATCCGATATACGCCCGGAAGATGCGGCAATGACCCGATCAGCTCGCGGGCGTCGAACTGCGTCGACTTCGCCTCGGCGTCGACCACGCGGCGATTGAGGCGTGAAACCTTGGTCATGGACGCACTCGGCCGAGATGCACGTCGATGGCGTCGAAGACGTCGCAGAACATCCGCTGCGTCAGCCGGCCGGTATTGGTGTTGTAGCGGCTGCAATGGTAGCTGTCGAAGAGTGCGCGCCCCTCATTGAGCAAATGACGTGCGCCGTGGGCAAACGTGAAGTGGTTGCGACGCAATCCGAGCGCGAACAGCGCGGCCTCGTGCGCGATGCGGCCGAGCGCGAGCACGGCGCCGCCGGGCGGAAGCATCGCGAGATCGGCGGCCAGGTAGTCGTTGCAGTTGCGCACTTCCCCGGGCAGCGGCTTGTTCTCGGGCGGCAGGCACTTGACCGCGTTGGTGATCCTGCAATCGACGAGCGTCAGCGGATCGTCGGCCGTTCGCGACAGCGGCGACGACGCATATCCGTTTGCGTGCAGCGTCTCGTAGAGCAGGATGCCCGCGTAATCGCCGGTGAACGGCCGACCGGTCGCGTTCGCCCCGTGCATCCCGGGCGCAAGCCCGACGATGACGAGACGCGCGTTCGCATCGCCGAAGGGCGGCACCGGCAAGCAGCGATACGCCGGATACCGCGCGCGAACTTCATCGAGGAAGCTCGCGAGGCGAACGCAACGCCGACATGCAGCATCGTACGTCAGGCGACACTTGGCGGTTGATAGTTGACGGTCGGTCATCCGGGTTGCTTGTAGTTGGGCGCGGCCAAATCTCCATCGCTTCGATGGGCACGCCGCGTGCATGCCACACTGACAACTGCCAACTGTCAACTGACTCCTGAATGCTCGAACTCCGCAAGCGCCTGCCGCCGCGCCCGTCGAACAAGCCTCCGCTCCTCTTCGTCCACGGCGGCTATTGCGATGCATGGTTCTGGGAGCCGTATTTTCTCCCGTGGTTTGCAATGCAAGACTTTCCGGCTTACGCATTGAGCCTGCGCGGACATGGCGAAAGCACGGGACGCGACGCGCTCTTCGCCACGAGCCTCGACGATTACGAGGCGGACGTCGAGCACGTCGCGGCAACGCTGGATTCGCCGCCCATATTCATCGGTCATTCGATGGGTGCGGCGATCGTCGAGCGCATCGTCGCAAAGCGGCCGGTCAAAGGCGCAGCGCTTCTCGCACCGTTGCCGCCAAGCGGCCTGCTTTCGATCGCGACGCGACTCGCCGCCTCGCATCCCGACTACCTCGTGCACATGAGCAACGGCAATCCGTCGCGCCTTTCGAAGGAGGTGCTGGCGGCACTGCGGCCGTTCTACTTCAGCGACGAGGTGGAGCCGGCACTGCTCGCGGAAGCGGCTCGCCACTTTTGCGCCGAATCGCCGCGCGCGCTCTTCGACCTCTCATTGCGCCTTCACTGGGCGCTCCCCGCGAGCGACCATCGGCCGATTTGTGTGATCGGCGCAGAAGGCGATCGCATCTGCACAACGCATGATGTGAGGGCGACCGCCCGCCATCACAACGTCGAGGCGACGATTCTGCCGGGCCTCGCGCACATGCTCATGCTCGAGCCGGGTTGGAAGGCGGTCGCGCAGGCGCTCGCCGGCTGGCTCGACGCACTCGACTAAGCGCGCATCACCTCACCCGAGCGGCGGGCGCCAATAGCCGGTCGTCTCCGCCATCGTGATCCCAGTGGGTGGTCGCGACGCCGAACGTCTTCGTGACTTCGCAGCCGCGATCGATCCAACGCCGACCGTCGCCGTGATTGAAGCTCGTGACCTCGAGTCGAACCGGCTTGCCGAAACGGCTGACGTGCGAGTTCTCATGATCGATCTCACTTGAGCCAGGTCGCGAGCGTCTTGTCGTACTCGCCGGTCGCCTTCGCGAGGTGCAGCCACTGATCGACCCAGTCCTTGAACACCACATCGCCGCGCGGCAGCAGGTATGCCATCTCGCCGTACTGCAAGGGCTTCTCGGGGTTCACCGCACAAAGTCCCGGATGAAGCTTCTGCTGCACGATCGTTTCGACCGATTCCGAAATCATCACGTCGGCGTTGCCTTTCAAAATCTCATCGAAGATCTTCGTGTTGTCGTCGAAGATGACGATCTTCGCCTGCTTGAAATTGGCGCGCGCGAACCGCTCGTTGCTTCCGCCCGGATTTTCGATGACGGTGACGCCCGGCTTGTCGATGTCGGCAATCGTCTGGAACTTTCGCACGTTCTCGCACTTGGTGATCGGCGCCTTGCCATTGACCATGTAGGGCTCGGTGAAGAACGCGCGCTTCTGGCGATCGAGCGTGACCGAGATGCCGCCGACCGCGATGTCGCATTGCTCGACGAACGTGTCCATCAGCTTGGCCCATGGCGCGTTCACGAATTGCACTTTCGTGCCAAGCGATTTCGCGATCGACTCGACGAGATCGACGTCGAGGCCTTCGTAGGTTCCGTCCGGTTTTGCCAGACTGAACGGCTTGTAATCGCCCGGCGTGCAGACGCGAAGCGTCCCGCTCTTCTGAATCGCGTCGAGGCGCGAATCCTCGGCGTGCGCGGCCGGCGCGACGCACGCGAGGATCAAAAGCGCGGCAAGTCGTTGGATCATGGCGACAACTCCTTGAAGCGATAAGGCCCGTTCCCATTATCCCTGTTGCTGTAGTATTCGTCGTCCTCGACTGCGCGGCTGCCACGATTTGCCATGCCGCGCGAGGGTCGCGGCGAAAGCGAACGCATGCCGAACGCGTTCTGGAACGTCTTCGACGAGCGCGTACCGGTCCTGATCGGCGAATATTCGTTTGGTCCGGGCACGGCGAACGCGCTGGCGGTCGGCAGCGCCGAGGGGTTGCTGGTCGTCAGCGCGCCCTGCGGCGACGATCAGCGCATGTACGGCGAGCTCGCTCTCTACGGGACGGTGCGCGCGCTCGTCGCGTCGAATGCGTTCCATCACCTTGGCCTTGCGCAATGGAAGCGGCGTTTTCCCGATGCGCAGGTCTTTGCGCCGCGGCAGGCCGTACGCCGCGTCGAGAAACGATCCGCTATCACGGGCATAAGACCGCTCGCCGATGCAGCGTCGATCGCGGGCTCGCGCATCGACCTCGTCGACATGCCTTACTACAAGACGGGCGAGGTGCTGGTGCGCATCGACACCGGACGCGGTGTCGCCTGGTACGTCACCGACGTCATCATGAACCTGCCCGAGTTGCCGCGAAATCCGTTCTTCAGGTTCATGTTACGGTCAAGCGGCAGCGGTCCCGGCCTTCGCTTCAACAACATCGCGCCGTTGTTCATGATCGAGGACAGGAGGGCGCTTCGCCGCTGGATCGCACAGGAATTTCGTCGAACGCAGCCACGTTGGTTGATCGCCACGCACGGCGACGTCGTCGACTTCGTCGCCAACCCGGGCGCGGGGGATACGCTTTTCGCGAAGGTGCAATGACTCAGCTTAGCGCGGGCGCTTGCGCACGAACTCGACGAACTTCTCCGCTGGCAGGGGCTTGCTGACCCAATAGCCCTGGAAGCAGTGGCAGCCGCGCACGTCGAGGAATTCGAGCTGTGCGCGCGTGCCCACACCCTCGGCGACGACCTTCAGTCCCAAACCGCGCGCAAGGCCGATGATCGCCTCGGTGATCGCGGCGTCGCCCTGGTCGGTTTCGAGATCGGCGATGAACGAGATGTCGATCTTCAGCGTGTCGATCGGGAAGTGCTTCAAGTGGGTCAATGACGAATAGCCGGTGCCGAAGTCGTCGATCGCCACGGTGAAGCCTTCGCCACGCAACTGGTGCAGCACCTTGCGAATCGCATCGAGATCGTGCATCAGGCTCGTCTCGGTGACCTCGAGCTCGAGCCACGCGGGCTCGCAGCCTTCCTTGCGCACGATCTCGGTGATGCGCTGCGCGAGATCGTCGCGGTAGAACTGCTTCGCCGACAAGTTGACCGAGATCGTCAGCGGCATGCCGTTGCGCCGCCACTCGACGCATTGGGCCGCAGCGGTCTTCAGCACCCAGTCGCCGAGCGCGTGGATCAAGCCCGATTCCTCGGCGAGCGGAATGAACACCTGCGGCGGCACGATGCCGTGATCGGGATCGGTCCAGCGCAACAGCGCCTCGGCGCCCACGATCGCACGATCGGTGATGCGCACGACGGGCTGGTAGTAGAGCTTCAGCGCATTCTCTTTCAGCGCGACGCGAAGCGCGGTTTCGAGCGTGTGCTGGCGGAGCCTCCGCTCGGCGAGATCGGCGTCGAGGAACTGGTACGTGTTGCGGCCAAGCTCTTTCGATCGGTACATCGCGACGTCCGCATGCTTCATCAGCTCCTCGGGATCGTCCGAATCGTCGGGGAACACCGAGATGCCGATCGACGATGTCACGTAGATGTCGTGGTCCTCGATGCGGAACGGCTGCGAGATCGCTTCGAGGAGCTTCTGCGCGATGCGCCCCAGCACCTGCGGCTCGTCGAAATCCTCGACGATCACCATGAATTCGTCGCCGCCGAGACGCGCGAGCAGGTCGCTTTCGCGCAGCGCGTCGGCGAGCGCGCGCGTCACGTGTTTCAGAAGCTCGTCGCCGATCCGGTGGCCCAGCGTGTCGTTGACGTTCTTGAAGCGATCGAGGTCGATGAACAGCACGCCGACGCGACGGCCGCTGCGCCGCGCCTGCGTGATCGCGTGCGTCAGCCGTTCGTGCAGCATGAGTCTGTTCGGAAGGCCCGTCAGCGCATCGCGCGTCGCCATGTACTGCAGGCGCTCTTCCGCCTGGATGCGCGAGCTCACGTCCTGCACGAACGAGAGCAGCGACACGACCTTGCCGTCGTCGCCGACGAGCGCCGAGTGGTACCACTCGCACCAGATCGTGTTGCCGTCCTTGCGGTAGTTGCGCGTCACCGACGTCTCGCGTGGCTCGTGGCCGGAGAGCAGTCGCTCGATCAGCCCGCTCATGGTCCGGCCGTCGCCTTCATGCAGAAGCGGATTCTCGGTGAGCGTCTTGCCGAGCATGCTCTTTTCGTCCCAGCCGAAGATCTCTTCCGCCTGCGGGGACCAGCGCACGAGCTTCAGATCACTGTCCCATTCGAGCGCGGCTAGCGGTGTATTGCGCATGTGCGACGAGAGCATCCAGTTCGCGTGGCGCAGCGCGTCCTCGTTCTTCTTCTGGTCGTGGATGTCGGTGTGCACCGCGTAGATGCCTATCACGTTGCCGTCGGCGTCGCGATGCGGCGCGTAGTGGATCGCCTCCCATTGCGTCTCGCCGGAAGGTTGCGGCAGGCGCAGCTCGGTCGACACCACTTCGCCGGCAAGCACGCGATCGAGCAGCGGCTTCAATTCCGCGAAACGCTGCGGGCCGGAGACGTCGACGATCGCCTTTCCCGTCATGTCGTCGCGTCGCGTGCCGAGCCAGCGCTCGTTGTGGCCGTTGAGGAAGCGATAGCGATAGTCGCGATCGATGTACGACACGCGCGCCGGCACGTTGTCCATGATGAGCCGCAACTCGCCCTCCGATGCGCGCAACGCCTCCTGCGCCTGCTTGAGGCCGTGGATATCGTTCATAAGCACGAACGCGCCGTGCACTTCGCCAGCTGGGGCCCGGTCCGGCACGACGCGAATCGTCATCCAGCGCCTTGCGCCGTTCGCGCCCGGCACCAGACGATCGAACGCCGCCGATTCGCCCTCGAGCGCGCGCGTCACCATCGCCTGTGCGCTTTGGTAGATCGCCTGCCCGACGACGTCGCGAAGACGCAGGTAGCCGACCTGTTCGACCGTCAATCCGAAGTACTGCAGGAACGTGCGATTGACGTAGTGGCAGCGCTCCTCGCGGTCGATGTACGCCACGGGCGCGGGCACGCCGTCCATGATCGCGCGTAGCTGCGATTCGCGCGCGGCCAACGTGTCCTGCGCGATCTTCAAATCGGTAATGTCGTGGCCGACGACATATTCGCCACGGACGCTGCCGTCGAGATTCAGATCCGGCACGCAGCGCGCGCGAATCCAGCGCGAACGGCCCACGACGTCGAGCACCACGCGCTCGTAGGTGATCGCCTCGCCTTTCGCTGAACGATCGCGGTCGGGCGTCAACGCCTGCGAGCCTTCGACGCCGAGCACTTCCTCGGGTTTCTTGCCAAGCACCTCGTCACGCGTGAGACCGTAAAGATCGAGGAACGCCTCGTTGACGAATACGTAGCGGCGCTCGGCGTCGAGATAGACGACGGGCTCCGGAATGTTGTCGGTAAAGAGCCGAAGCTGTTTCTCGCGCGCGGCGAGCGCCTGCTCGGTTTGCTTCAAATCGTGGATGTCGTACTCGGTGCAGTAGAGGCCGCGTACCTTGCCCGTCGAGTCGAGATCGGGCGCCATGCGGCCGTGCATCCAGCGGCGCTGGCCGTTCGCGTTCTGGCCGATGCGCTCGTACTCGACGTGCTCGCCGGCCTGCGCGCGCCGCAGCACCGGGCGCAAAAAAGCGGCCACTTCGGAGGCCATCACCTCGAATGGTGTCTTGCCGTAAATCTCGTCCTGCGGCTTGCACACCCAGTTCGCGAACGCCTGATTGACGAACGTGTAGTGCAGGCTCTTGTCGAGATAAGCGATCGGACCGGGGATGTTGTCGGCGAACAGGCGCAACTGCTGTTGCTGAGACTTCAAGGCATCGCGGACGCGCACGTCGTCTTCGATGTCGTTCCACACGACGAACGCGCCGCCGACCCGCCCGCCCATCTCGCGATCGGGGAACAGCATCACGCGCACCCAGCGCAGCTCGCCGGTTGCGCGCCGCTCGCGGCGCTCGTACGAGACCGTTGCGCCCGCGAACGCGCGCTCGATATAGCCCTGCATCTCGGTCAACGCGTCCGACGCGAGAAAATCGGAAAGCGTGTGGCCGATCAGATCGTCGGCCGGGACGCCGATCCAGTCGGCGAACGGCTTGTTCGCGAAACGCAGCCGAAGCTGGCGATCGAAGTGCAGGATCGGCAAGCCGACGCTGTCGGTGACAAGCCGCAGCCGATGCTCACGCTGCCCCGCCTCGAGCTCGAGGCGTTTCAGTTGATCGACGTCGCTATATGTGGCCAGGAAGCCGCGGATATGCCCCTGCTGATTGCGATCGGGGTAGTAGTCGACGCGGATCCACATCGGCTGGCGCCCGGGCAATGCGAGCTGCCATTCGTAGCCGGTGCGCTCGCCGCCGAGCGCCGCTTCGATGTAGGCGCGATAGAGCTGGTAGCTCTCGCGCCCGATGACCTCGATGATTTCGCGGTTCAGGACCTCGTCGGTGCGCTTGCCGAACCAGTCGAGCAGCGCCTTGTTGACGAAGCGGTAGCGCTGGTTGCGATCGATGTACGCGAGCGGCGTGCCGAGCGCGTTGAGCTTGCGCTGCGAGAGCGCGAGAAGCGCGCTGCCGCGATCGATGGCGTCGCCGACCGTCTGCGGCATCGGGGCGAGGTCGAGGCGACTAATCGAGCGTGTCAGGGCCATGCGCGCTGTCTTGTGAAAATCTTGTTGCGGGCCATCCACGCGACGTCCCGCAGGTGCTCCCAAACGGCCGGCGCAACGCGCCCTTCCGCGCTCGCCGGACCGCTGAGGCTGAAAAGCAAGGATCGGGCCGGACGGGTAACTCGCGGCCCGTCGATCCGCGGCCGCCCGGCCTCCTCCGCGCGGTTACAATCCGCGTCACCAAAAAACGCCCGACGGCAGAGCCGCCGAGAAAAGGGCGATTGGCGCCCCTCGTTCCGCGCCTCGAAGAAGACGCCTTCCGAACAACGATCGATGCCGATACGCTCAATCGCGCGCCACCTTGCGGCGCTTTGCCTGTCGCTCGGCTTGTTGCTCATCGCCAGCGCGTGCGCCGCGCAAAGCGCGCTCCCCGAACCGCCTTCGATCGGCTCGCTCCCCGTCGATTTCATCCTGTTCGCGCTGACGCTCGCGGGCGTCGCGGTCTTTCATCATCACACGCTGAAGGTCGCGTTGATCGGGCTCGCGGTGATCACGCTTTTCAAGGTGCTGTTCTCACCGTTCGCCGAAGGCGCGGGACTGTCAGGCCTCGTTGCGCATTTCGCGCACGAATGGGTGCTGCTCACGAACCTGCTCGGATTGCTGCTCGGCTTCGCGCTTTTGTCGAAGCACTTCGAGGCGAGCCAGGTGCCGGCGTGGCTGCCGCGCCTTTTGCCCGACGATTGGAAGGGCGCGTTCGTGCTGCTCGTGATGATCTTCGTGCTGTCGTCGTTCCTCGACAACATCGCGGCAGCGCTGATCGGCGGGACGATCGCCGGCGTCGTGTTCCGCGGCAAGGTGCACATCGGTTATCTCGCAGCCATCGTGGCCGCATCGAATGCCGGCGGATCGGGGAGCGTGGTCGGCGATACGACGACGACGATGATGTGGATCGACGGCGTATCGCCGCTCGCGGTGCTCGAAGCGTACATCGCGGCGTCGGTCGCGATGGTCCTGTTCGGCATCCCGGCGTCGCTGCAGCAGCAACGCTATTCGCCGATCAAGCGCGACGCGGCGGCGAACGTGCGCATCGACGGCGCGCGCGTGTTCATCGTCGCCGCGATCCTGATCACCGCGATTGTCGTCAACGTCGTCGTCAACGTGAAATTCAACGGGTGGTCGGATCGCTTTCCGTTCATCGGCGCGGCCGTCTGGGTCACGCTGCTCGCGTGCGTACCGTTGCGACGCCCGCATTGGGAGGAGCTGCCCGGCGCGTTCGAGGGTTCGATCTTTCTCGTGTCGCTCGTGTTCGCCGCGTCGATGATGCCGGTGCACAAGCTGCCGGACGCGTCGTGGCGCGTGGCGCTCACGCTGGGCTTCGTCTCGGCGGTGTTCGACAACATTCCACTCACGGCGCTCGCGCTCGCGCAAGGCGGCTACGACTGGGGCTACATCGCGTTCGCCGTCGGTTTCGGCGGATCGATGATCTGGTTCGGATCGTCGGCAGGCGTTGCGCTGACGAACCAGTTTCCCGATGCGAAATCGGTGTTCGCCTGGCTGCGCGGCGGCTGGCACGTGACGATCGCGTACGTGGTTGGATTCGCGTTCATGCTGTCGCTGCACGGATGGACGCCCGATGCGCCGCATCGCGCGCCGCCGAACGCGCCGGTCGCGCACATGAGCGCCGCAGGGCAGCCCCAAGGCGCGGATTGCGCCCCCTTCGGGGGCACCGAGCGAAGCGACCGTTGGGGTCCATTCACAACGTAGGAGCGCACCGACGGATCGATCGGACGAGGTCCGACTGCCCGCATGCCGCCGTGGCCGTTAGCATCATGCGATTGGCGCAGGCACGCGCCGAACGGATGGAGCACGATCATGAAAAACGCTTTGATCGGTTGCGTGTTGCTGCTCGTTGCCGGTGTCGCGACGGCAGCGGAGTTGACGCTGTACAGCGGCGACGGATTCAGGGGTCGCGAATTTCGCGCGAATGACGCCGTGCCGAATCTCGATCGCACCGGCTTCAACGACCGCGCATCGTCGGTCGCGATCCGCGACGGTGTCTGGCAGCTCTGCTCGGACGCCTACTTTCAGGGCAACTGCGTGACGCTGCAGCCCGGCCGTTATCCTTCGTTGCGCGAAATGGGCCTCGACAAGAAGATCTCGTCGATTCGCGAAATAGGCGGCTTCGGACCCCCGCCGACCAGCGGCGGGAATCATTGGGGGCGCGGCTCGCGCGTCGTGCTGTATTCGAATCCCGATTTCCGCGGCGATCGTTACGTCGTCGACGGCAACTACCTGCGCAATCTCGGGAACACCGGCTTCAACGATCGCGCGCAGTCGCTTCGCGTCGAAGGCGGCTACTGGATCTTCTGCAGCGACGCCGATTTCCAGGGTCAATGCCGAACCTTCGGTCCTGGAAGCTATCCCAACCTGCCGCCCTCACTCAACAACAAGCTTTCGTCAGGCCGCAGGATTTCCGAGGCGTACCCGTACAATGGGCCGCCGCGCTGGGAGCGCTGAGATTCATAACCCTACATGCCGATCGTCGACGACATCGCGGGCATTCGCCGCATTCTCGCGCAATCGCGCACGCTCGCCGTCGTCGGGCTTTCGGCGCAGTGGTATCGGCCGAGTTTTTTCGCCGCGAAATACATGCAGGACCACGGGTATCGCGTGATTCCGGTCAATCCGAATTACCGCGTGGTGCTGGGCGAGAAGTGCTATCCCGACGTGCGCGCGATCCCGGAACCCGTGGACCTCGTCGACTGCTTTCGTCGCGCCGAGGACATTCCGCCTATTGCCGACGATGCGATCGCCATCGGCGCCAAAGTTCTGTGGATGCAGCTCGGCATCGTCAACGAGGAGGCGGCGAAGCGCGCGAGCGATGCCGGGCTCGACGTCGTGATGAACCGATGCGTGAAGATCGAGCACGCGCGGCTTTTGGGCGGTCTCAACTGGGCCGGCGTCAATACCGGCGTGATTTCCGCGCGGCGCCCCGCGCCTTCCAAGGTGAACGTTCGATAGCCGTCGCTCGCCCGACCGGCGCTCGCGCATAATCGTGCAACCTGCGGCCGTCGCGCCGCCGATTCTGTCGCGATCGCGATGCCCGACCACGTTTTCGGCTTCGACACGCTCTGTCTGCACGCCGGGCAGATTCCGGATGCGGAAACCGGATCGCGCGCGCTGCCCATTTACCAGACGACGTCGTTCGTGTTCGATGACGCCGATCATGCAGCGTCGCTTTTCAATCTGCAAACATTCGGCAACGTCTATTCGCGCATCTCGAATCCGACCGTTGCCGCATTGGAGGAACGCGTCGCCGCACTCGAAGGCGGCAGGGCTGCGCTCGCGGCCGCGACCGGCATGGCGGCGCAGATGCTCGCGTTCCTCACGCTGGCGCGCAACGGCGATCACATCGTCGCGGCGCGAACGCTCTACGGCGGATCGTATTCGCAGCTCGGCGTGATGTTCGCGCAGTTCGGCATCGACGCGACGTTCGTCGACGCCGGCGATCCGGGCAATTTCCGCCGTGCGCTCACGCCGCGCACGAAGTGCCTCTACGCGGAAACGATCGGCAATCCGCAGCTCAACGTGCCCGACATTCGCGCGCTTGCCGACATCGCGCACGACGCCGGCGTTCCGCTGGTCATCGACAATACGCTCGCGTCTCCCTGCCTTTGCCGGCCGTTCGAGCACGGCGCCGACATCGTCGTCCATTCGCTCACCAAGTATCTGGGCGGGCACGGCACGACCATGGGCGGCATCGTCGTCGAATCCGGAAAGTTTCCGTGGGACAACGGCAATTTCCCGCAGATGACCGAACCATCGCGCGGCTATCACGGCGTGATCTTCCACGAGACGTTCGGCGACTTCGGCTTCACGATGAAGGCGCGGATGGAGACGATGCGAACGCTCGGGCCCACGCTGTCGCCGCTGTCCGCGTTCCTGCTGCTGCAAGGGATCGAGACGCTGCATCTTCGGATGCCGCGTCACTGCGAATCGGCGCTCGCGGTCGCCGAGCATCTCGCGCACCATCCCGCGGTCGCGTGGGTCAACTATCCGCTGCTGCCTGCGAATCCGACATACGAGATGGCGAAGCGCTACCTTCCGCGTGGCGCGGGCGGCATTCTGACGTTCGGCGTCAAAGGTGGCGCCGCGGCCGGCGTGCGCTGCATCGAGGCGGTTCAGTTCCTTTCGCATCTCGCGAACGTCGGCGATGCGAAGACGCTTATCATCCATCCGGCATCGACCACGCATCGCCAGCTCGACGAGGACGAGCAGCGCGCGGCGGGCGTTTCGCCGGAAATGATTCGGCTGTCGGTCGGCCTCGAATCGCTCGACGACATCCTGTGGGATCTCGATTGCGCGCTCGACCGCTCGCAGCGTAGCTGATCGTTTACGATTCGTCCCGCATCGACCAAAGCCAGCGAAACGAAGACATGTCGACTCCCATGCGCGATAGCATGAATCGCTATGCCGCCATTCCGTGGCCCTACGCGGCCCTGCTCCTTTGCGTCGCGCTCGTGGGACAGGAACACCTCCTGCGCTCGCTTGGCGCGCAGCCACCGCTGACCGAGGCGGTCTATCGCGTGTTCGTGATGACGCTCGGCGTCGCGTCGCTCGCGCTGATCGTGCTCCCGCCGCGGCGCGCCGCGTACCTGCTCGGCTTCCTGGTCTGCGCGGGATTGATGGGCTGGGCGCTGTGGCTGCAATACGGCGAAGGCCTCGAGCCCTGCCCGCTATGCATGTTCCAGCGCGTATGTGTCGTCGCCGTGGGCATCGTGTTCCTGATCGCGGCGATCCACAATCCGCGTCGCGCGAGCGCCGCATTCTACGCGGTGCTGACGCTGATCATCGCCGGCGCGGGCGCGGCGCTCGCCGCGCGGCAGATCTGGCTGCAGGCGTTGCCGAAAGACCAGGTGCCGGCGTGCGGCATGGGCATCAGCTACATGATGCAGACGCTGCCGTTCGGCGAGGTTGTTCGCAAGGTGCTTGAAGGCAGCGGCGAATGCGCCGAGAAGGGCTGGGTGTTTCTCGGCCTGTCGATCGCCGGCTGGACGTTCGTGTTCTTCGTCAGCATGATCGCCGCGGCGATCGCGCTGATCAGGCGGGATTAGACGCGAGTCCTTCGCTGTTTGCTCTTCGGTTTGGTGAAACGAGGAGTTTCCATGCGTTCAATCCAGAGCGTCGCGTTCATGGTGTGCGTCGCGATCGCGACATCGGTCTTCGCGCAATCGACGCAACACGTTCGCGGCGACGTCGTCTCGATCGAAGGAACGAAGCTCACGGTCAGGACGCACACGGGCGAGGTCGCGAAGATCGATCTCGCCGAGAACTACCGGGTCTCCGCCGTCGTTCGCGCGGGACCCGAAGCGATCAAGGAAGGCGCGTTCATCGGCACGGCGGCGATGCCGCAGCCGGACGGCACCGAGCGGGCGCTCGAAGTGCTCGTGCTTCCCGAATCGCGACGCGGCAGCGGCGAAGGCCACTATCCGTGGGATTTGAAGCCGGGCAGCATGATGACGAACGCGACAATTGCGCAGGTCCAGAACATCGACGGTGCACGTCGAATGACGCTCAGGTACAAGGATGGCGAAAAGACGATCGTCCTGCCGCCCGACGCGCCGATCGTCACGTTAGAGCCAGGCAGTCGCGACATGCTGGTGCCCGGCGCGCATGTGCTCGTGAGCGCGAGCGTCAAGCCGGATGGGTCGCTTTCCGCGGCCGGCGTCGCCGTGGGCAAGGATGGGCTCGTGCCCCCGATGTAGCGGCCACCGCGAGCGCTATTTGCCCTCGGAATGGCATCACTTCCCAGTCACGCTCGGAACGCTCGCTTCGCTTGATGCCTTGAACATCAAGTCGAATGACATCCATGATGTCAAGATGCGGACGACGCTGACACTCGATGACGATCTTGCCGGGCTCCTCAGGCAGCGCGCGAGCTTGGCATTCCCTTCAAGGAAGCGGTGAATCGTACGATTCGAGCGGGACTCGGCGAAACGGCCAGGACCCGCTCGGTCAAAGCAGTCCGGACGAAGCCGCATTCGTTCGGCTTGAGGGCGGGCATTGACCTCGACAAGCTCGGCCAACTCGCGGACGAGCTGGAAGCCGAGGCGTTCGCGGCGTCCGTGAAAAGATCGGATGATTCTTCCCGACGTCAACGTTCTCGTTCACGCACATAATTCCGATTCCGCGGTCCACGAGGTGGCGCGGCGTTGGTGGGACAAATGTTTGTCGGGTCCCGAAGGCGTGGGCCTCGCCTGGGCCGCGTTGCTGGGATTCATTCGCATCACGACGAATCGCAGGATCGTCGCGCGACCGCTTGGCGTTGCCAAAGTCACGGGCGCATCCGGGGAGGCTCGAATTACCGCACATCCATGTCGCCCAGCCGTCCGAGACACACTTCGAGCGGCTTA